>Ga0116182_1001475_pt1 | contig 24238 bp, 21 predicted proteins | sample AD_UKC077_MetaG_FD_89805 | JGI IMG/M metagenome (GOLD analysis project Ga0116182, IMG submission 89805) | Active sludge microbial communities of municipal wastewater-treating anaerobic digesters from USA - AD_UKC077_MetaG | ecosystem: Engineered > Bioreactor > Anaerobic > Digestate | place: USA...
AATCTGCAGCTTAATACAATTCCTCCCCCTTCAAGGGGGAGGTTAGGAGGGGGATGGGGTTGATTATGCACCAGATTTTACCCCATCCCCACCCCAGCCCTCCCCTTGAAGGGGAGGGAGATTGCTTCAGGCGGGAGATCAGTACAAAATTAGAAACTATTCTTTGTAGACGGTGTTGGGATCGAAGAGCGGCTTGGAATGTTCCACCCATTGGCCGTTTTCCCAGCGTGTGAAAAAACAGCTGCGGTTACCCGTATGACAGGCTCCCGGGCCATTTTGACGCACCTTGATGACGACGGTATCAGCGTCGCAGTCGGTCAGCACCTCAATAACATCCTGGGTGTTGCCGGACTCTTCGCCTTTCATCCAGTATCTGTTTTTGGAACGGCTGTAAAACCAGGTCTTGCCGCTTTCCAGTGTCATGTTGAGTGCCTTATCGTCCAGAAAGGCCACCATCAGCACTTCTCCGGAGGCGTGGTCCTGAATCACGGCCGGGATCAGGCCGCCCATTTTGGCAAAATCAATATTGATCACATTTGTGTCCTTTAGTGTGTTAATCGGGGCAGTCCAGGTATTGGTTGATAGCTGAAATCAGTTTGGTCAGGTCCAGAGGCTTTTCAAGGTAGACAACATCGGACTTGAATTTGTGAAACATGTCGGTGCTGTATCCACCCATGAAGATAGCCTTGGTTCCGGGCCGGATAAGGTTGATCTCGTGGTAGGCGTCGATACCGTTCTTGCGTGGCATCATGACATCCAGTATCAGCAGGTCAATCTGTGTATTATGTTTTTCAAGCAGCGCCACTGCGTCGTGTCCGTTTTCTGCGCAGATAACCTGGTGACCATAACTGGATAACAGTTCGGAGATCGATTGCCTGATGTCGGCGTTGTCATCGGCCAGGAGTATGGTGCGAACAGTTTTTTGCGTGCTGGTTTCGCTCATTGTTGTTATCCGGTGGGTTGCTGCCTGCTGATGGCCATGAACAGTAAAACAGTCCTACTGTTCGGGAATCACGATCGCGTCACGTCCCAGCTTGCCTTTCAGCTCTCTGGCCGCATCCTGTGAAAGCCGGCTGCCAACACGCACCCGGTACCAGGTGCCCTTGTCTCCCTGTCTGGATTCAACGATGTTGACACTGTAGCCTTTGGCGGCCATTTTGCCTTTCATGGCCTCGGCCTCGGATTTCAGGCTGAATGACGCTATCTGCACGGTAAAGCTGCCTCCGGCCGGTCTGGCAGCGGTCTTTTCAGAGCTGATCACCTTTTCCACCGGCTTTGTGGCCTTGGGAGGGGTTGGGGGCCTTTCTTCTTTGGCGTTGATACCGCTGCCCAATACCTCACTCTTCTGCCCGGAGGGAAGTGTCTTATAAAAACTGAGTGGTGGTGTGGGCGTGCCCGGAGCAGTCTGTTGCACTGCTGTTGCCTGAGTGCCGGTGGGTGCAGTCTGTGGCTGCGCTGCCGTCTGTTGGGACGGAGCGGACTGGTTGGATGGCGCCCTTTGGGCTGACGATTCCAGGCTGGTCTGCTCAATGGCGGCCATATAGGCCTTTTTGGCAGATTTCTGCGAAAAGTACCAGCCGATCCCGAAACCGGACAGGAAACAGGTCAGGCCGGTGACAATAATCAGCGCATTGGCAAAACCGGATGGTTCCTTGCGCAGCTTGGGCCTGACATGGCTGGTGGTGGGCGACTGCCTTGGTTCGCTGTAATCGATCTTCATGCTGCCCCCTGCTACATCCGCTCCGGAGCAGATATGCCCAGAATGGAAAGCGCATTTTTTAGGGTTTGTGCAGTCCGCTTGAGCAGATAGAGCCGGGCGCTGGTCAATTGCCCATCTTCCGAGATGACCCGGTTTTTGTTGTAGAAGCTGTGGAAGCAGCCGGCCAGCTCTGTCAGATAGTAGGTCAGGCGATGCGGCTCGAAGTTGGCGGCACTGTCTTCAACCGTGTCCGGCAGCGCGGACAGCAGTTTGATCAGCTGCAGTTCTTCCGGGGTGGTCAGCATGCTGATCTGCTCCGGGGTCGGCTGCTGGAGCGATTCGAATCCCTTTTCGGCCGCGTTATCAAAGATGCTGCAGATGCGGGCATGGGCATACTGGACATAATATACCGGGTTGTCCGGTGACTGTTCCTTGGCCAGATCGATGTCGAAGACTAGTTGGGAATCCGGCTTGCGCATGATGAAGAAGAAACGGGTGGCGTCTCGGCCGACCTCGTCAATCAGGTCGCGCAGGGTGACATAGCTGCCGGCCCGCTTGGATATCTTGACCTCCTCACCGCCCCTGAGCACGGTGACCATCTGGTGCAGCACATATTCGGGCCAGCCCTTGGGTATGTTCTTGTCCAGCGCCTGCAGGCCAGCCCTAACGCGGTTGATGGTGCTATGATGATCCGAACCCTGCTCGTTGATGACGCGGGTAAAGCCGCGTTCCCATTTGTCGAGGTGATAGGCGATGTCCGGCACGAAATAGGTATAGCCGCCATCGGTCTTGCGCATGACCCGGTCCTTGTCGTCGCCGAAATCGGTGGTTTTCAGCCACAGGGCGCCTTCGTGCTCGTAGGTATGTCCCTTTTCAATCAGCATGCGGACAACGCTGTCCACCTTGCCGTTGCTGTAAAGGCCCGATTCTAGGGTGAATACGTCGAAGCTGACATCAAAGGCCTTCAGATCCAGATCCTGCTCGCGACGCAGGGCGGCCACGGCAAAGCGCCGGATGGCATCCAGGTCGTCCGGGTCGCCGGCTGCGGTGATGTGCTGGTCATTGGCATCAACCGTCTCTTTGGCCAGGTATGCCGCGGCAATGTCCTTGATATATTCGCCCTGATAGCCGTCGGCGGGCCAGCGGGGATCGTCGGTTTCGATACCCTTGCAGCGGGCCTGTACCGACAGGGCCAGGTTGGAAATCTGCTGTCCAGCGTCGTTGTAGTAGAACTCTCGGGTAACATCCCACCCGGTGGCCTTGAGCAACCGGCAGATGGTGTCGCCGATGGCGGCGCCGCGGCCGTGGCCAATGTGCAGCGGTCCGGTGGGGTTGGCGCTGACGAATTCCACCTGCAGCTTGTGACCGGCGCCGGCTGCGGTTTGACCGTAGGATGCGCCCAGTTTTTCGATCTCCAGCAGTTCCGATTGCCAGGCAGCCGGTTCAACAAAAAAGTTGATGAAGCCGGGTCCGGCAATCTCGACCTTTGACAACAACCCCTCACCATTGCCGATATGTTTGATGAGTGTCTCAGCCAGTTGGCGCGGCGCCTTGCGTTCGGCCTTGGCTATCTGCATGGCGATGTTGCAGGAAAAGTCACCGTGCTCTGGATTGGCTGGCAGGCCGATGACCACAGTGGGCAGGGGAGACGATACGAGCTCTTGGGAGGCCGCGGCGGACCGGAGCGCTGTTTCAACCAGTTTGGCAATACGTTGACGCATCATTTTACGGGTTTATCCTTGTCTTTCTCGATTTGGGGCGTTTGTTCCTCGATAGGCTTGATGGTGATGTCCCTGGAAAAGTCCGGGCAGCGTGAGCCGCCGTCAGGTACACAGAAGCGCTTGTTGCAGTTCTCGCGCCAGGCGCAGATTACACAGCTTTGTCTTGACATGCCGGTACCCTCATTGTTTTGATTCTGCCGAAAACTGGTAGATAATCTCGTTGTTCCTGACCAGTCCCAGTTCCTTGCGGGCAATCCTTTCCAGATAACGGCGATCGCTCTTTAGGGCAACGATTTCACGCTTGAGTTGTTCATTCTCGTTGCGGATGTTACCTATCCGGGTTTCGATCCTGGCCCGGTCCAGTCGCAATTCATGGATGCGTAAAAGTCCCTTGTCGCCGAAAACGGTAAAAAACAGGATGAATACAATGCATCCGGCCGGGATCAGATAGATCCTTTTGTTCATCCGCAGCTTCACCTGACTGCTCCCTTTTTGATACAGGCCGAGAAATAGTCAGCGGTCTGCTGCAAGCCTGTTTTCAGGTCGACAGCAGGCTGCCAGGACAGTTTTTCGGCGGCCAGGGTGATGTCGGGGCGGCGCTGCTTGGGATCATCCTTGGGAAGAGGTTTGAAGACGATCTTGGAGTGCGACCCAACTATCTTAACGATTTTTTCAGCAAACTCAAGGATTGTATTTTCCACCGGGTTGCCCAGATTAACCGGGCCAATGAATCCGGAGTTGTTTTCCATCATGCGGATCATGCCGTCAACCAGGTCGGAGACGTAGCAGAACGATCTGGTCTGTGAACCGTCGCCATAAATGGTGATGTCCTGGTTTTTCAGCGCCTGAAGCATGAAGTTGGAAACCACCCGACCGTCGTTTTCGGCCATGCGCGGGCCGTAGGTGTTGAAGATGCGGATGATGCGGATATCAACGAAGTTCTGGCGGTGGTAATCCATCATCAGAGTTTCCGCCACGCGTTTGCCCTCATCGTAACAGCTGCGGATGCCGATTGGATTGACATTGCCCCAGTATTCTTCGGTCTGGGGGTGCACCTTGGGGTCACCGTAGACCTCCGATGTGGATGCTTGCAGGATGCGGGCCTTGACCCGTTTGGCCATGCCCAGCATGTTGATGGTGCCCATGACGCTGGTCTTGACGGTCTTGACCGGATTGTACTGGTAGTGCACTGGCGAAGCCGGGCAGGCCAGGTTGTAGATGCGGTCCACCTCCAGCAATATCGGCTCGACGATGTCATGGCGGATCAGCTCAAAGCGGTGGCTGTCCATCAGGTGGATGATGTTGTTCTTGCTGCCGGTGAAGAAGTTGTCCAGGCAGATGACTTCATGCCCGTCATTCAGCAGTCTTTCGCAGAGATGGGACCCGATGAATCCGGCGCCGCCGGTAACCAGTATGCGCATGTTATTTTACCTCCCCGCAGATGCCGGTGCCGCAGCGCCCGAGTGGTACATAGTTGAAGCCGGCTGCCGCCAGCCGATCCGGCTTGTAAAGGTTGCGACCGTCGATGATGTAGGGCGCCCTGAGCGCCGATTTGATGCGTTCGAAGTCCGGGTTTCTGTATTCGTTCCAGTCGGTGATGATTACCAGGGCGTCTGCGTTGGCAAGCATGTCGTACTGGTTGTGGTTATACTCGATCCTGTCACCGAACTGTTTGCGCGCCTCCTTGATCGCCTCCGGGTCATGGGCGCGCACAGTTGCTCCTGCTGCCAGCAGGTGCTCGATAATGGTTATGGAAGGGGCCTCGCGCATGTCGTCGGTGCGTGGCTTGAAAGCAAGACCCCAGCAGGCGATGGTGCGACCGGCCAGTGGCTGATTTTGATCGTTCTGGCCCAGCAGTTTGATGAGCTTGTCGGCCAGCACCGCCTTCTGGCGTTCATTGACATCCTCCACCGCTTTGAGCAGCAGAAAGTCATAATCGCATTCTTCGGCGGTCATGATCAGCGCCTTGACATCCTTGGGGAAGCAGGAACCGCCGTAGCCGGGGCCGGGGAAGAGGAAGTCGTAGCCGATGCGTGAATCGGAGCCGATGCCTTCGCGTACGGCGGCCACATCGGCCCCCATGCGCTCGCACAGGTTGGCGATCTGGTTCATGAATGATATGCGCGTGGCCAACATGGCGTTGGCAGCATATTTGGTCATCTCGGCACTGCGGATATCCATGATCAACAAGCGGTTCTGCTTGCGCATGAACGGGTCGTACAGCTCCTTCATGATCTCGGCGGTGCGCACATTGTCAGTGCCGATCACCACCCGGTCCGGCTTCATGAAGTCGTCAATAGCCGCGCCTTCCTTGAGGAACTCCGGATTGGAGACCACATCAAATTCAAGGCTGACCCCACGTTTATCCAGTTCTTCCTGGATCGCTGTCCTTACCTTGTCGGCGGTACCCACCGGCACGGTGGATTTATCAACAATGATCTTGAAGCCGGACATGTTTCTGCCGATCTCGCGGGCCACACTGAGTACATATTTCAGGTCGGCCGAGCCGTCATCTCCCGGGGGGGTGCCGACGGCGATGAAACTGATTAGCGAGGATTGTACGGCCATAACACTGTCGGTGGTGAAGGTCAGCCGGCCATCCTCCTGGTTGCGCAGGATCATCTCTTTCAGACCTGGTTCATAGATGGGGATGATGCCGTTTTTAAGCCCTTCGATCTTCTGCTGATCCACATCCACGGCAATGACGCTGTTGCCGCTCTCGGCAAAGCAGGCCGCTGCGACAAGACCAACATAACCGGCGCCAAAAATACAGATTTTCATGGTAGATAGACCTCACTTGTGCTGTAAAAACATTAATTATAGAACATATCTGCTTGAAATCCCAGAAAACTTTAGCTTAACCCCCGCTGTTCCTGGTCTCCAGCACCAGCCTGTATGCTTCTGTCTTGGAAATGTTTGATATCTCAGATATTTTTCTTGCCGCATCCTTGGCCGGCAGCTTTTCATCGATCACGAATCGCTTGAGCAGCGATTCGACCGGTTCGATATCTGCGACAACGGTATCTCCGGGTTCGATCATGATCACCATTTCACCTTTTGCGCAGCCCTGCACCAGTTGTTCCAGCACCTCTGAAACGGTGCCTGACAGGAACTGCTCGTATATCTTGGTGATTTCTCGCGCCAATACGATCCTGCGTTCGCCCATGGTTTCACGGATGTCAGCCAGTGTGGCACCGATGCGGTGTGGTGCTTCGTAAAGGATCACGGTTCCCGGCAAGGATGATATGCCGGACAGGAAGCTGCGCCGCTTGCCCTGGCGTGATGGGGCAAAGCCGGCAAAGGTGAACATGTCGCTGGGCAGACCGGCAGCGGATAGCGCCGCAACCGCTGCACAGGCGCCCGGAATGGGGATGACCCTGACGCCACATGCCAGAGCAGCTTTTACAAGCTGGTAGCCCGGGTCGGATATGCAGGGGGTGCCGGCATCGGAAACCAGGGCAACGTTTTTACCTTCCTGCAGCGCCTGAATGATCCTCTCTCCCTTCAATTGCTGATTATGGTCGAAATAGGAAGTCAGCGGCCTGCTGATGTTGAAATGATTGAGCAGCTTGAGCGAGTGACGTGTGTCTTCGGCCGCAATCAGGTCGGCTTCGCCCAGAATGCGCACGGCGCGGAAGGTCATGTCTTCCAGGTTGCCGATGGGGGTGGCGACAATGTACAGGACACCGCTCATGCGAGCCTCCCGGCAATCCATTCGGGAAAACATTGCCATGGCATGGCTGTAACGCCGTAAGCCAGTGGCTGTTCCTTGGCGACCAGACACACCAGCAGACCCGGTTCGCAGCGGTCATTGCCTGCCAGGGCACGGAAACGGCGCAAGCTTTCCACGTGTCTGGTTGTGGGGGTGTTGGTCTGTCTGACCTCGATCGGGATCAACTGTCCGCCAGCCTGCAGAATCAGATTGATTTCCAGCCCGTCGTGTGACCGCCAGTACCAGAGAGCCGGCTTGAGTCCGACATTGGTGAAGGCCTTGACCGCTTCACTCACAATCAGGCCCTCGAACAGCGCCGCAGACATGGGGCCGGCCATGGCGGATGTGCTGTCCGACTGGCGGGTCAGATAACAGGCGATGGCTGAATCGATCATGTAGAGTTTTGGCGATTTGATGACCCGCTTGCCCATGCAGTCAAAGTAGGGGGGCAGGAAATAGGCCAGGTAGGATGCCTCGAGTAGTGCGGCCCACGATCTGGCAGTTGGCAGGGTGATGCCGGTCTCGCGTGAGAATCTGGCGCTGTTGAACTCGCGGCCGTGGCGGGCGCATGCCAGGGCCACGAAATTTTCGAATGCCCGCAGATCGCGGATGTTTTGCAGCTGACGTATATGGCGCTCCACATATGTCTGCATATAGGAACGCAGCCAGAGTTCACGTTTTTCAGGGGTCAGCACCAGTTCAGGGAAGCCGCCGCGCCAGATCAGTTTGTCCAGTTCCATGTCCGGGATGCTGCCCTGCTCAAGCAGGCTGAACGGAAGCAGTTCCAGCAGCGCCATACGGCCGGCCAGTGTCTCGCTGGCCCTGCGCAGCAGGTGGATCTGCTGCGATCCGGTCAAGAGCCAGCGGCCATTGCAGTGTTCCTGCTCTTCCATGCGGAGTTTGATAGATGTCAGCAGGTCTGGAACATACTGGATTTCGTCAAGGATAACCGGCTGGTTGTTGAAGCGGTTGAGGAAACCGTTGGGGTCGGACAGCGCGAAGGAGCGTTCTACCGGGTCGTCAAAGCTGATGTAGCTGAATCTGTCACCCAGGGTGTTACGCAAAAAGGATGTCTTGCCCGCCTGGCGTGGCCCGGATATGAGCACAGCCGGGAACTGCCTTGTAGCCTTCTCAAGTGTATGTGAAAGCAGGCGGTTTTTGTACATGCATACCGATATAAAATTAAATTTTATATTTGTCAAGATCAGTTTTTGAAATAATTAAATTAGATAGTTAGAAAGTGACATGTTTGGGAGTGGTAAAGGCAGGGACAGGGGACTGGGGATCAGCAAAAGCGAGCAAGAAGGGGGGGTGGAATTAGTGGATGGATTGCCAACGGCAGTGCGAATCCGCCGGACATGGGGCTGTGTCAGCCTTCTATCCCGACGGCCCACTCACGCCTTTCAAGCCAATTTGCAGGCCACTAAAATCCTGGCTTGATCGAAACAGAGCGGCTGATTGGACGCAGGTGTGGATGTAAATATTCGTGACAATAGAGGCCAAACACCAATAAGAAATGTTATTTGGAATGCGCAAAACCTGGCTTTGATCAGGCTGCTGTTGGAGCGGGGAGCGGTGCTACCGTCTCTGAAAGATACATCTGGAATCAATAATGTAATCTTGTCATCGAAGTGGAACCGTGAGATCAGGGAGATTCTGGGACACTACAAAACCTGCTTTTGTGAACATGACGCTGACCTTGAGTTGTGGGTCAATCGACGATGATGGTGTGGTTGATTTGGTGGAGTGTTGTCCTATGTACCTTGTAGGAGCTGATCGTTAGTCAACCGATTTGGATTTCCTGATGGCAGTGGACGCTGACGGTCTGGTTCTCAATTCTGCCGCTGAAGGGGCAGAATTCGTACAGTTGTGGACAGATGTTGCTGCTTTTTTTGAGCACTTCGAGTTCGTTCAGCAAAAAATCGATTGCAGTAAAACCTTCATCAATGATTTCCTCTTCGTGGCTGGCCAGGCTTGTTCTCAATGTGCGCCACTGGATTATTTCATGCACGGTCAGTCGCCCGTTTTCAGCCAGGTCCGTAATATCCGGGATGCCGTTCTCCGTGTAAATTTCAGTTTTGCTTCTGGTGACTGGGGAATCCATGATGCCGCAAGCGGAGCGGTCGTCCTCAAGCATGACCGGCATGTGCACGCCGTAAACCGTCTGTGTCATTGTACAGAGCGATTCGACAAACCTCTCTGAGCGAGTACGTGTAACGCCGAATGACACGGCGGCGGCCAATACCTCCGAAACTGTCATGCTGCGGATACAGGAAGCGGCATTCTTGCAGCTTTGGGATGGTTCTATACGCGCCACCAGGCGCAAGGCGTCAAGCAGTTTGATGACTTTGGGCGGCTGGCCCTTCTTGAATATCTTGTCCTTAATCTTTTCAAAGTGCTCTTCGTCTGTCTGCAGTAGCCATTGATAAAGCTCTGTTAATGGAATGTTCTTGCTGCTGAAGCTGTAGTTTGAGTACGTCGCTTCCAGTTTGTCTTTCATAATGGGGCCGCCTGGAGTTCTGTCGTGTCAATTATACGTGTCGTTGTGACTGCTGCAGCAAGTGCTGATGGGTCATGCGCCATGTCAGCATCCAGTCCGGGCTTTCCTGGTGACGTTTTGATCTGACAATGTGCTTTTGGGCTGAAACGATGCTGTTGATACGTTTCTGGTCTGATTTGAGGATGCTGGTAAAGCGATAGCCACAGACGAATTTGTCATTGATGTGCTGTGACCATATGTTTTCGGCAACCGCATAAACCGGTCGTTTGTTGTCCAGAAGGTCGATGGCGCAGAATGAGACCGGCGCGATTTTGTTGTCCGGGGATGTGCTTATGCGAAATCCGCCCATGCTGAGATTAACGTTGGTTTCGTTCAGGTCCATGGCCGGATTGCCGTCTTTCAGGTCAAGTATGTGCTTCAGCCCGTTTTGCATTACGGAAGCCTGGTGCTGGGTGCTGCTGCAGAACAGTTTTACATGGGCATCAATTCTGGGCATCTGCTGCAGGCTGAATGCTTCCAGTATGCTGCACATCTTGATGGTCAGTGTGTTCCCGGGTTTGCTGTCAATAATTGTGCCGTACAGTTGTAACCCCATGTCAAACAGCTTGGTGGCGACCTTGCAGATCTGTTTATCACTCGTGCCGTTACTGAACCGCAAGGGGCAGCTGGTCTGCACTTCAATAATGTCCCGGGTTGTGCTGATTATGTTGCCACTGATAGATTCATAGGCATCATGGGTCTGACCGGCGTTGACGTTTATCAGTAGAACCTTTTGTCTTGGCAGAAAGAACTTTCCGTAGGTGTCGTAGAGCATGTTGCGCTTTTGCATGGCCGCTGCCTTTCTGTTGCTGGAAGTAGTTGACCGAAATCATGGTTTCAATGTGCTTCAGATTGATGTTCTCATTGCTTTGTATAGCACTGTGATGCACTCGGTAGACGGTTTTTGATAACCGCTGTTCATTGTTGTTGATAATGCTGTCCAGAAAATGTTAATACCATACTGCAACTGGTGGTTCTTCGCTGTGTTTAGTATTAAGTATCTGGTTTCTTGGAAGTTTGCTTCAACCGTAAAAATTGCTGTAGTCGGATTGCTATTTGTATTGAATGCGAAAGGAATAACCGAAAATGAGTAATATAGTCAATAGAAAAGTGACAAGTATTCATGATGATTGCTCCAAAAGTGGTAAGCTTGCCCGGGACACGGCTAGATTGAGATTGCCGGGCGGTCAGGTGACGGTCAGAACCAAGGATGTTCTCAGCAGGCTAAAAGAGGAGCTGGGTATTCAGATGGACGTTGAGTTGGCTGAAGTAATGTCCGTAGGGATTCGCAGGATCCATAACTGGAAGCAGCGTAATACGGTTCCCACAGAGGCGATTGTGGCCATTTGCGGGTCCGAGGGGCTGGATTTGGAGTTTATTCTTACCGGTAACCGCTCAAACATGGGTAGGTGTCATCAGGCTGGCGGCAAGATTGAAGTTCCACATTGCAGTGACAACCAGCCCAGGGTCGTGCCGCCCAACCGCAGGTTTGAGCAATGTGATTCGGCAGGTAATCAGGTTGCGGTGTTTGATTCTCCGCAGCTTGTGGATGTGCTGGCGCCTGGAACCAACTGGCTGATCCACGCTCTAGGGGTGCAGCCTGAGCATCTGCTGCTGATGAAGGTGATCGGTGACAACATGGCCCCCTGGGTGCAGGACGGGGATCTGGTTTTTGTGGATACCGCTAACAAAAGCACCATCAATGGCGGTGTGCTGGCGTTGAGGTATGCCGACGGCACCATGATCGTGCGCCGAGTGTACCGCAATCAGGACGGCACGCTGCATGCCCGATGCGATTCAGAGGGTTGTGATGCCGAGATTCTGGATATCAGCAATGAGGACATGTACCCGCTGGTGGTTGGTCGGGTTGTAAGAAGACTGGTAAGATAACCGTTTGGTCAGGAAGAAGCAGCAAATGAAAAAAGCACCCCGGTTATTACCTGGGTGCTTTTGAATTTTTGGGGTGGCTAGAGGGATTCGAACCCTCGTATGTACGAGTCACAGTCGTAAGTGTTGACCGCTTCACCATAGCCACCATAAAGAGTCATATTTAATAACCTGAAAGCCCTTTCCGAGTCAAGCTGAAATTTGACTGACAGCGCCCTGATTTGGAAATGCTATCAAACCTCACTTATATCGGCGGCGGTAATCTCCACATCCGGCCAGTTCTCGTAAATCCAGTCTTCCACATTTGTCAGCACCTTGCGGGCAATGGTTTTATCCGGGCTGACCGTCACAAATCCTATTACAGCTACGCGGGGATTGTCCTGGCGGTCCACCTCGGCGCAGGCGATATTGAAGCGGTTGCGCGCCCGTCCCTGAATGCTCTTGATGATGCCGCGTTTTTCCTTGAGGGAAAAAGAGGGCAGGGCAAGATGGATTTCAAGACAATAGATGAACATATTGTGAAAGTCCTTAGGAAAACCAGATAAATGTAAAAACGTTATCCGTGCCTGTTCTCCGTTTGCCGTGAATTTGCGGCCCCCGGATACGGGTACCGGATCACGGCTTCACTAGAACTCTGCGTGCCTTGGCGTGCGCGGGAATGGTATCACATCCCGGATGTTGTCCATGCCGGACAGGTACATAACCAGCCGTTCAAAGCCCAACCCGAAACCGGCATGGGGACAGCTGCCCCAGCGGCGGCTGTCCAGATACCACCACAGCGGATCCTGGTGAATGCCCATCTCATCCATGCGGGCAGTCAACCGGTCCGGGCGTTCCTCGCGCTGGCTGCCGCCGATGATTTCGCCCACCTTGGGCACCAGCAGATCCATGGCCGCCACAGTTCTGCCGTCGTCATTCTGCCTCATGTAAAAGGCCTTGATATCCTTTGGGTAATTGAGGATGAACGTCGGCCCGCCCACAATCTGCTCGGTAATGTAGCGTTCATGCTCGGTCTGCAGGTCCAGTCCCCATTCCACCGGAAAGCTGAAACTGGCCCCTGACTTTTGCAGCCTTTCGATGGCCTCGTTGTAATCCATGCGGGCAAAATCGGCTTCAGCTACCTTGCGGATGCGTTCAATCAGTCCATTTTCGATCTGTTTGTCGAAAAAGGCCATATCCTCGCCGCACTCCTCCAGCGCAAAACGGCAGAGATAACGCACGAATTCCTCGGCCAGCACGCTATCATCGTTCAGATCGGCAAAGGCCATCTCCGGTTCGATCATCCAGAATTCGGAGGCATGGCGGGCGGTGTTGGAGTTTTCGGCGCGGAAGGTGGGGCCGAAGGTGTAAATATCGCTGAAGGCCATGGCGAACAGTTCACCTTCCAACTGGCCGCTGACGGTCAGGCCGGTCTTCTGGCCGAAGAAATCCTGGCTGAAATCTACCTTTCCATCCTGCAGCGGCGGTGTGTCTGCATCCAGGGTGGTTACCCGGAACAGTTCTCCGGCCCCTTCGCAGTCACTGGCGGTGATGATCGGTGTATGCACATAGAGGAAGTCCCTCTCGCTGAAGAAGCGGTGGATGGCCTGGGCCAGGCTGGAACGCAGCCGGAATACGGCGCCGAAGGTGTTGGAACGCGGTCTCAGGTGGGCGATGCTGCGCATGTACTCGAAACTGTGCCGCTTTTTCTGCAGCGGATAGCTTTCGTCGCTGCTGCCGATGACAATGATCTCTTCCGCCAGCATTTCCCGCTGCTGACCGGCTGCCGGAGATTCGACCAGCGTGCCGGCGACCTTCAGCGCGGCGCCGGTGCCGATGCGGCAGATCTCGTCGAATCCGGGCAGTTCCTGGCTGGCCACCACCTGAATACCGGACAGGTTGGAACCGTCGTTCAAGGTGATAAAGGCGACATGCTTGGAAACACGCAGCGAACGCACCCAACCGGATATGCCGCCCGCCTGTCCGGTTGCGCCCTGCTCGAGCAGCTTCTTTATGCTTTGTTTCATGACTATTCCCCTGGCCTCTTGCGGGCCGTTTACTTTCTCTTGACTCGAAAGCCGGCCTTTTCTATGGCGCTCAGGTCAAGCCCGCCTGTTGAGGTTTTGCTGCTGTCCGTTTTCGGGCTGGATGGCGCATTCTCGCGGTTCTGTCTGCTGCTGCCAGGCATGGCCTCCCGGATAGAGAGCGAGATCCGTTTGCGCACGGGGTCAGCCGCCAGAACCTTGACCTTGACCAGATCACCCGCCTTGACCGCATCGTTGGGATCCTTGATGAAACGGTCGGCCAGATGGCTGACATGCACCAGTCCGTCCTGATGGACGCCGATATCCACAAAGGCTCCGAAGGCGGTGACATTGGTCACCACGCCCTGCAGGATCATACCCTCTTCAAGATCGCTGATCTCGCGGATATCATCGCGGAACGAGGCGGTTTCAAACTGGCGGCGCGGATCGCGGCCCGGTTTTTTCAACTCTTCCAGGATATCCTTCAGGGTTGGCAGCCCCACCTGTTCACTGATGTACTGTTTGATGTCGATGCGGGCGGCCAGTGCGGGATCGCTGGTCAGTTGCTCCAGCGTGACACCGCTGTCCGCAGCCATTGTCTCCACCAGAGGGTAGCGTTCGGGGTGGACGGCGGTGTTGTCCAGCGGGTGCTGGCCGCCGCGGATGCGCAGGAACCCGGCTGACTGTTCGAATGCCTTGGCGCCAAAACGGGGCACCTTGAGCAGTTCTCTGCGGGTGGCAAAGGCGCCGTTCTCGTCGCGGTATTTCACGATAGCCCGTGCCAGGGATTGCCCCAGTCCGGATACGTAGGCCAGCAGCGCCCAGGAGGCCGTGTTCAGGTCAACACCCACAAAGTTGACGCAGGACTCCACCACATCGTCCAGGGCCTTTTTCAAAAGCCCCTGGTGCACGTCATGCTGGTACTGGCCCACGCCGATACTTTTGGGGTCGATCTTGACCAGTTCGGCCAGTGGATCCTGCAAGCGCCGGGCGATGGAGATGGCTCCGCGTACGGTCAGATCCAGCTCAGGAAATTCCTCCCTGGCGATGTCTGACGCGGAATAGACACTGGCACCGGCCTCGCTGACGATTACGACCGGCAAATGCCTGCCAGCTGCTTTCAGGGTTTCCTTGGTAAACTGCTCCATCTCGCGGCTGGCGGTGCCGTTGCCGATGGCGATCATTTCGATGTTGTGCGCCTCCAACAGTCCGAGCAGGGTTTGCCTAGCTTCCGGGATGCGGGCCTGTCCGGTGTGCGGATAGATGGTGGCATGGCCCAGAAAGCGGCCGGTGCCGTCAACGGCTGCCAGCTTGGAGCCGGTGCGCAGTCCCGGATCGATGCCCAGCACGCGCTTGCTGCCGGCCGGTGGCGCCAGGAGCAGGTTGCGCAGGTTCTGGGCAAACACATGGATGGCCGCTTCATCGGCAATGCGTTTGGCTTCCAGCCGCAGCTCCACCTCGATTGAAGCGGCGATCAGGCGCTTGTAGGCATCCTCGGCCACCAGATTCAGCAGCGGTTTGAAAATGCTCTCCTGCCGGATCAGGCGGGTCTTGAGACCGGACAGGATCTGCTCTGTCGGGGCCAGCAGCGACAGCAGCAGCACCTCCTCGCTTTCACCACGCCGCATGGCCAGCATGCGGTGGGAAGGCACGCTGCTCAACTTTTCGCTGTAGTCGTAGTACATCTCGAACTTGCTGACCTTGCCCTTTTTGTCTGCCGAAACTCGGGATTCCATGATCCCCTGTTCCCAGGTCAGCCGCCGCACCATGGCGCGGGCATCGGCATCGTCGGAAAGCCGTTCGGCCAGTATGTGTCCGGCACCCTCCAGCGCTGCCTGGGCATCCGGCACGCCGTTTTCCGGATTGACGAACGGCGCGGCAACCGATTCTGGTGTACCCTCCGTAATCACCTGGGCGGCGATCAGATCTGCCAGCGGTTCCAATCCCCTTTCACGGGCAATGGTGGCCTTGGTGCGTCGTTTGGGTTTGTAGGGCAGATAGAGGTCTTCCAGTTCGGTCTTGAGGCGTGTGGCGATGATGCGGCTGCGCAGTTCCGGCGTCAGCTTGCCCTGTTCATCAATGGTGGCGATGATGGTGTTTTTGCGTTCTTCCAGCTCGCCATAGTAGGCCAGCCGTTCCTCGATGGTGCGGATCTGCACCTCGTCCAGTTCACCGGTTAACTCCTTGCGATAGCGGGCGATGAATGGAACAGTTGCCCCTTCCTGCAGCAGGGCGGCTGTCTGGGCTACCTGGCGGGCGGCAATACCAGTATCTGTTGTGATGAAATCTATAATGGTGCGGTGCTGGTCTTCCGAGATGGACATCATGACTCCTGGTATGGTTGTGCGTATGGGCGGTGTCAGCGGCTGTTTTTACCTGGCCGGCTGTCACGTCGGGCAAGGCTGCGTCCCCGGCTTGCGGAGTCATTTTGCGGCGTATTGTTGGTAGGGCGTTTCGAGACGTTGTCTCCGACGGTCTTCCGGGGGCGCTGTTGCGGCGCTGCCAGGGCCTTTACCTCGGCTTCGGTCAGCAGACGGTACTGTCCCGGCCTCAAGGCCCCCACATTCAAAGAACCATAGCGCACCCGTTTTAGACGCACGACTGAAAGGCTGACCGCTTCGCACATGCGTCGGATCTGGCGGTTGCGACCCTCATGGATGGTGATGGAGACCCAGTCATTCTGCTCGCCGTCCTTGATCAATTTAACGGTAGCCGGGGCGGTCGGTCTGCCGTCCATCTCCACCCCTTTGGCCAACTGGTCCAGCTGGCTTTTGTGGGCTTTGCCGCGCACGCGCACATGGTATTCCTTGTCGATTTCGTGGCGGGGATGCATCAGTTTGTTGGCCCATTCACCGTCGTTGGTCAGCAAAAGCAGCCCCTCGGTGTTGTAGTCCAGCCGACCCACCGGATAGACGCGTTCTTTAATATCAGTCAGCAGGTCGGTGACCAGTTGTCTGCCCTCAGGGTCGTCCAGGGTGGTCATGTAGCCGACCGGCTTGTTAAGCAGGATGTAGATATGGCTGGAGACCGGCCTGACCTGTTTGCCGTCCGCCTCGATGCGGTCCACCGCCGGATCGGCCTTGCAGCCAAGTTCGGAAACAACTGTGCCATTGACCGATACGCGTCCAGCCAGGATCATCTCCTCGGCGGCACGCCGCGATGCGATGCCGGCCTGTGAAATCAGCTTCTGCAATCTTTCTTGCATGGTATCCCCTGTCTGTCTGCCTCTGAAAACGCGGGTTTTCAGGCCTTTGTTTCAATCAAAAAAGGGGGCCGCAGCCCCCATAGCGTGGTTGTATCTCTGCTCAAGCTATTCAACGAACTGCGACATGGCCCTGAACTTTCTGTAACGGTCTTCCACCAGCTCATCTCCAGACTTGCTGTTCAGTTCCTGCAAATGGCGCGAGAGGGACTGCTTCAGTGTGGCGGCCATGGTCTCATGGTTGCGGTGTGCTCCGCCGACAGGCTCCTTGACGATCTCGTCAATCACACCCAGCTTGATGATGTCGCGGGCGGTCAGCTTTAGTGCTTCAGCGGCCTGGGCCCCTTTAGTGCCGTCGGACCAGAGGATGGCAGCGCAGCCTTCTGGCGAAATCACGGAATAAACCGAGTGCTCCAGCATCAGGATGCGGTTGCCGACCGCGATGGCCAGCGCACCGCCCGATCCCCCTTCGCCGGTGATGATCGTAACGATCGGGATACGCAGACTGGACATCTCCCGCAGGTTGCGCGCGATCGCTTCGGCCTGGCCGCGTTCTTCCGCGCCGATACCGGGGTAGGCGCCGGGGGTATCCACAAAGGTTATCACCGGCAGTTTGAACTGCTCGGCCATCTGCATGATGCGCAGCGCCTTGCGGTAGCCTTCCGGGTTGGGCATGCCGAAATTGCGGAAGACCTTTTCCTTGGTGTCACGGCCTTTCTGGTGTCCGATCACGGCTATCGGGCAACCTTCAAAACGCGCCAGGCCGCAGACTAGTGCGTGGTCATCACCGAAATTGCGATCACCATGCAGTTCGGTGAACTCGGTGAACATCAGCCTGATGTAGTCCAGTGTAAAGGGGCGGTTGACGTGTCTGGCGACCTGGGTGGTCTGCCAGCGGTTGAGGTTGGCGAATACATCTGCGCGCATCTGGTTGATGCGGGCCTGGAATGCGGCCACATCTGCATCCAGGTTGAGTCCGTCACCGGCCAGTTGCCGGATCTCATCAATCTTTCTTTCCAGTTCCATAATCGGTTTTTCAAAATCCAGGTAATGCGGTGCTGACATGGTGGTAAACTCCTTTTCACTAGGTCACTTGTTCTGTACGGTTGCAACACTCACTAAACGGCATCTGCCATAAACTATTCAAAAGAAACCGCATTATATCCAAACAGCCGTTCTACTTCCAGTTTTAATTCTTCGGCTGGCAGCACGCCAGCAGGTCCGGGCAGGGGCATGGTGGCCTGGCCGCGTTCCTCGATGATGAAATGGATGAATCCCGGTGTCTCACCCTGGTAGCGCTCCAGGATGCCCTTCAGCGCCTCCAGGTGCTCTTTCGAGGTTTGGTCGATGCGCAGGTTGAAGGAAATCCTGCGGGTGGTCTGGGTCTGGACATCGTGCAGGTGACGCACGTCCCCGCCTGGTCCGCGATGGCGCTGCTGCCATTCGCTGCCCCCCTCTTTCTGGGCCTGCACCAGTATCTTGGCCCCCTTTTCGCTCTTTTCAACCTTGCCGGTCACATACAGCGGGTCGTTGGACTTGAGCAGTTGGGAGGTATTGGCATAAATATCGGCAAAAACCGTGATCTCCACTGAGCCGGTCATGTCCTCCAGTGTGGCGAAACACATGCGGTCACCCTTCTTGGTGATGATCTCCCGGAAGGCGGTGACGATGCCGCAGAACCTGGCTTCGCTGCCATCTGCCAGATCGGACAGTTTGGCGATATCCGTACAGCCTATCCTGCGGATGTCCTCCATGTAGCGGGCCAGCGGGTGACCGGTGATCAGGAAGCCAAGCGCCTCCTTCTCGAAGGCCAGCTTCTCCTTGTCGTACCATTCCGGAACGCTGGGTAGCTTGCAGCCGTTGCTGTTAAGCCTGACCACCTCTTCCGTGCCGAACAGTGATACCTGGGCGCTGTCGCGTTCCTGCTGAACCCGCTGACCGTAGCCCATGGCCGCCTCCAGCCCTTCCATCATGGCCGCACGCGCAGCGCCGGTGCAATCGAATGCGCCGCACTTGATCAGTGCCTCCAAAACCTTTTTGTTGGACTTGCGCATATCGACCCGCTCGCAGAAGTCGAACAGGTCCTTGAACGGGGTTTCTCCACGCGCTTCAATGATTGCCTCCACGGCGCCGGTGCCGACCCCTTTGACCGCTCCCAGGCCGAAACGCATTGAGTTGCCCACCACTGTGAATGACAGGCCGGAGGCGTTGATGTCGGGCGGCAGGACCTCGATCCCCTGTTCGCGGCAGTCGGCGATGTTCTTGATGACCTTGTCGGTATTGTCCATGTCGCAGGTCAACAACGCTGCTAGAAACTCCACCGGGTAGTGGGCCTTCAGCCAGGCGGTCTGGTAGGCGATCAGCGCATAGGCGGCCGAGTGGGACTTGTTGAAACCGTATTCGGCGAATTTGGCCATCTGGTCGAAGATCGCCTCGGCTTTTTTGGTGTCGATCCCCAGTTTGGTGGCACCCTCCAGGAATGGCTGCTTTTCCTTGGCCATGACCGCCGGATCCTTCTTGCCCATGGCGCGGCGAAGCAGGTCGGCACGTCCCAGGGAATAGCCGGCCAGGGTTCGGGAAATCTGCATGACCTGTTCCTGATAGACGATGACGCCGTAGGTGTCCTTGAGGATCGGCTCCAGCTCCGGCAGGTCATAGACCACCTTCTGGCGGCCGTGCTTGCGCTCGATAAAATCGTCCACCATGCCGCAGCCCAGCGGTCCCGGACGATAGAGGGCACAGGCGGCGATTACATCCTCAAAACAGGAGGGCTTGAGTTTGATCAGCATTTCCTTCATGCCGCTGGATTCCAGCTGGAAGATACCGGTGGTGTTGCCGGACGAGATCAGGTCATAGCTGGCCTTGTCGTCGTCGCGCAGCAGGGTGATGTCAAAGGTGGGATCCTTGCCGGCCCGTACCAGTTTGACGGCATTGTCGATCACAGTCAGGTTCTTCAGTCCCAGGAAGTCAAACTTCACTAGGCCGACCATCTCCGTGTACTTCATGGAATACTGGGTGTTGATTGAACCGGTCTTCTGGTCTTTGTAGACCGGGATGAACTCCTCCAGCTGGCGCGGGGCCACCACTACGCCTGCGGCATGGGTGCCGGCATGGCGGGCCAGCCCCTCCAAGCACAGGGCCGTGTCCAGCAGGTCCTTGATCTGGGGGTCCTGCTCGGCCAGCTGCATGAGCTGGGGCTCCTGCTTGAGAGCCTGCTGCAGCGTGATGCCCAGGTCATCCGGCACCAACTTGGCAATCCGATCCACATCGCCGTAGGCCATGTTCAGGGCCCTGCCCACGTCACGCACGGCCGCCTTGGCCTTCATGGTCCCGAAGGTGATGATTTGGCAGACCCTCTCACGGCCGTACTTTTCAATAACGTAGTGGATCACCTCTTCACGGCGGTCCTGGCAGAAGTCCACGTCGATATCCGGCATGCTGATACGTTCAGGGTTGAGAAAACGCTCGAATAGCAGGTTATAGGGCAGTGGATCCAGGTCGGTGATCCTGATCGCGTAGGCCACCAGCGAGCCGGCAGCCGAACCCCTGCCCGGGCCGACCGGGATGCCCTGGTTTTTGGCCCAGTTGATGAAGTCGGAAACGATCAGGAAGTAGGCCGGGAATTTCATCTGCTCGATGCAGTCCAGTTCGATGCGCAGGCGGTCATGATAGGCCTGTTCCCGTTCAGCGGTCATGTCCGGGTATTTGGCCCTGATGGCGACCATGCGCTCTTTCAGACCGTTAAAGGCCAACTCCTCCAACATCTCGTCGTGGGTCTTGCCCGGTGGCGGTTCGAAATGGGGAAAGAAGTACTCCTTTTCCAGCGGCAGTTCCAGGTCGCAGCGGCTGACGATCTCCATCGTGTTGGCAATGGCCTCTGGAGCATAGGAAAATGCCGCTGCCATCTCTTCCGGTGTCTTGACGTAAAACTCATCCGCCGAAAAACGCATGTGGTTCTCGTCGTTCATGGTCTTGCCGGTCTGGATGCAGAGCAGCACCTCGTGGGCGCGGGCGTCTTCGCGGTTCAGGTAATGGCAATCGTTGGTCGCCACCAGCGGCAGCTTCAGCTCCGACGCCACCTCCATCAGCCGCTTGTTGGCAATCTCCTGCTCCGGCAGGGTGTTTTCCTGCAGCTCAATATAGTAGCGCTCCGGAAACAGCTCGCTGTACCAGCGGGCCGTCTCCAGCGCATCTTCCATCCTGTTGCGGCCGCACTGCATGGCCACCTCGCCCTTCAAGCAGGCGGACAGGGCGATCAGTCCTTCGGCGTGGCCGGACAAGAGTTCCCGGTCGATGCGCGGTCGGTAGTAAAAGCCTTCCTTGTAACCGGCTGAAACCAGGTAGGAAAGGTTTTTGTAACCGGTCATGTTCTGGCAGAGCAGCACCAGGTGATAGGCCGCATCGGAGATGCCTTTGGCGTCTTTGGAAAAACGGGAATCCGGCGCCAGGTAGACCTCGCAGCCGATCACAGGCTTGATGCCGGCCTTCTTGCATTTTAGATAGAACTCGACCGCGCCGAACATGTTGCCGTGGTCGGTCAGCGCCACCGCCAGCATGTTGAATTCCTTGGCCTTCTTGATCAGGTCCTCGATGCGGATGGCGCCATCAAGCAGGGAATACTGGGTGTGCAGATGCAGATGTGCGAATTGTGGTGTATCCATGTTGAATGTGGTTCCTGTAAGCGGTTTGGATGAACGGACTAAGGTGGTCTTGCTGCTGCCGAAAGAACCGCATTTTTAACGCAGTCGGGTCGCCATTATGCGCCCGGGCGGTTGATGTGTCAATTGCGGTAATATGCTGATATGATTAATACGTTTTGTAAGTGCCTCAAATGTATGGGTAAAAAATATGAGTTAACTCCTGGGTATAAAAACGATCCACACGGGAGACAGGATACAACACTCCAAGACGTTTGCTGCTATCTGCCCCGCAGTTCGGCCTGTTTGTCCAGTTTGGCGTACTCCGCTTCCGAGGCGCGCAGGTAGACCGGCAGCAGTTGGGCGGGGGCGAGTGTGTTGCCGGCCTGATGGGCGGCCAGGGCCAGGATGGCGCCGTTGGCGGCATGGCAGATATTATGGGTGAAGGGGGCGAGGATGGCTGATTTGCCCAGGCGGGCAGCGATGATGTCGCGATAGCGGTCAGTGCCGTCGCCGGCCAGGATGACCGGGCCGCTGGTTGCATTGGTGATCTGGTCCAGAAATGCTTCCGGCGCCATGACGCATTCCCTGATGAGCGGAACCGGCATTGCGGCGGAGCAGTCGAACAGGGCGGCATAGACTTCGCCCTTGCGTGCATCCAGCATGGTGGCAACGGGCCAGGCCGCCATGGGAAAGTTCAGCGCCATCAGCGACAAAGATGAAAAACCGACGCACGGTTTGGCGCAGGCCAGACTTAAACCCTGGATGGTGGCTACCCCGGCGCGCACGCCGGTGAAGGAACCGGGTCCGGTGGCGCAGGCCAGCAGGTCGAGATCACGGATGGTGAGTGATGACATCTCCAGCAGGTGTTCGATCTCCGGCATCAGGCGGACCGACAGGGTCCGGTCGGCATTGAAGGTGGCGGCGGCCAACAGTCGGTCATCAGTGGTCAGGGCCAAAGAGGCGGTTGAGGTGGATGTGTCGATGCAGAGTATGTGCATGGTATGGCGAGTCCTGTTGTTGAGTATGGCTGTGCGCAGTCAAGTTAACCCGAACAGGTGGGCAAATCAAGCAGCATTGCGATGTGGGGGGGGCAAAACAAAAGGGGCAGTGCATGCTGATGTGCACCGCCCCCTGTCTTGTTATGCCTGAACCGGTTTTTATTAAGTGTTATTCGCTGGTCATCAGCAACAGTGGTTTCAGTTCAAAGCTTTCGTAGCGGGGGCGCAGCCGCTGGCAGTTGTAGTTTTTCTCGATGTTGATCAGTTTTTTGGAGGCAGTGACCACGTCGATGGGCAGGTTGTCGTAGCGCCCGTTTTTCAGTACGACGATGCGACCGTGCACACCCTGCAGAATCAGATCCAGCGCCAGGTTGCCATAGGCCATCGGCACGATTGAGTCGATGGCATCCGGATCGCCGCCGCGCACCAGGTAGCCCAGTTTCTGGTTGATGATGTCAATGGAGTGGCCGTTGTTGTATTTTTTGCTCAATTCCTTGATGCGGTCTGATACCAGGTCGCCGATGCCGCCCAGTTTGGCGTGGCCGTATGCGTCGGTGGTGGCGTCCTGGAAGACCATCTCACCGCCGGTGTACATGGCGCCCTCTGAAACCAGCACGATCGAGTATTTGCTGGGGTTTGTGTTGCGGTCATTCACCAAAAGCTCGGTGAGCTGATCGATGTCGAACTTGTATTCCGGTATTACGCAGCGGTTGGCGGCGCCAGCCATGGTCGGCAGCATGGCGGTGAATCCGGCGTAACGGCCGAAGACCTCCAGTACCAGGATGCGTTCATGGGAACCGGCGCTGGTGCGCAGGCGGTTGGTCATTTCGATGGTGCGGGTGACGCAGGTGCTGAAGCCGATGCAGTAGTCGGTGCCCGGCACGTCGTTATCCATGGTCTTGGGGATGGCAATAACCTTGATGCCTTCCTGATAGAGCCGCACGCCGTAGCTTAGTGTGTCGTCCCCGCCGATCGGGATCAGATAGTCCACACCCAGGTAGTCCAGATTTTTGATAACCTCCGGGGTCAGGTCGTTGGTTTCATCACTGTAGATGCTTCTGAGATGTTCCGGAACTGCGCATTTTTTGACGTGACTGGGCCGGGTGCGCGAGGTGTGCAGAAAGGTGCCGCCGGTGCGTCCGGACCGGTTGACGATCTCCTCGGATAGCACTTGATAATTGTTGCTGTTGTCGGCCTGCGGGTCACGGATCAGCTCCATGATGCCGGCCCAGCCGCGGCGGATGCCGATCACTTGGTAACCTTCCCGCAGGGCGCGGATGGTGACGGCGCGGATAGCCGGATTGAGGCCGGGAACGTCGCCGCCGCCGGTTAGAATCGCAATTACACCTTTGTTTGTGCCGATATTGGCCATGTCTGTTTACCCCCTGATTTTGCCCGGATTATTAACCTTGGTCATGGTATGGATTAGTAGGTGGTGGATCAGGCCACCGAGCCTTCATTTAAAACGTAATTCTACCTCTGCCCGAACGGTTGTCAAACCGTCCCAGGATGGGATTCGGCTGGTTGTAAAATCGCCGTAAATTTGCTTTGACCACGGCCGGAAGCAGTGATAATATTTCGCACCGTTGCAACGGCTGCGAACTTTTGAACCCGGCCAGATCATCCCGTGAAGGTCCTGTTCCTGCTGCCCTTCTAACCCCCGATTTCCTGATGGTGTTAAATCATATCTGATCAAAGGAGAGAAAGTATGAGCGCTTCGATTTTTGCTGCAGTGGAAATGGCCCCCAAGGATCCGATTCTGGGACTTACCGAGGCTTACAACGCCGACAGCCGCGCTACCAAGGTCAATCTTGGCGTGGGTGTGTATTATGACGAC
>Ga0116182_1001486_pt1 | contig 24141 bp, 21 predicted proteins | sample AD_UKC077_MetaG_FD_89805 | JGI IMG/M metagenome (GOLD analysis project Ga0116182, IMG submission 89805) | Active sludge microbial communities of municipal wastewater-treating anaerobic digesters from USA - AD_UKC077_MetaG | ecosystem: Engineered > Bioreactor > Anaerobic > Digestate | place: USA...
CACCTAAAAGTCAAATTCCTTGACGCAAGAACGGTTAAGGTGTTCTAATGGGACTATGAAGATATGCATGGTCTCCAGTGAATCGGTTCCCTTCTCCAAAAGCGGAGGGTTGGCGGATGTTGTCGGTGCGCTTTCGAAAGCTCTGGCGTCTCTCGGTGAAGAAGTCCTCGTCGTCCTGCCCCACTATGGATTCATGACCGATGAGTTGGTCGCGACGGATATCGAACATACCGTTTCCTTGTTGGGCAGCGAAGAACGGGTAACGTACGCAAAGCTTTCAGAACCGGGTGTTGAATATTACTTCGTCCGGCACCCGTTTTTCACCGAGTCGAAAGGCATCTATGGCCCGACCTCCTCATCCTCCTACGACAACAATCATCTTCGATATACGCTGCAATCAAAGGCATCTTTGAAACTCTTGAAGATTCTCGGATGGAAGCCGGATATCATCCATGCCCACGACTGGCCCGCAGGCTTCCTGCCGTACCTCGTGAAGCAGGATTCATCCCGCTTCTTCAAAAACACGAAGACGGTCTTCTCGATTCACAACCTCGCCTACCAAGGGGAGGTCAGCCGTCTCGATCTCATTGAAACGGATATCGAGGTAGACCCCCTCTTCTTTGTCGGCAGCGGTTCGGAGAAACGAGCCAATATGCTGAAAACCGGATTGGAGTTCGCCGATACCATTTCAACAGTCAGCCCTACCTATGCCAAGGAGATCCAGACTCCCGAGTATGGCTGCGGCTTGGAGGAATTGCTTCAAAGGCGGAAAGACGATCTCGTGGGAATCATCAACGGAATAGATATTGAAGAGTGGAATCCTGAAAACGATCGGCTGCTCGATTACTCTTTCTCCATCGACGATCTTTCAAACAAAGCCCGCCTCAAACGGCAGATTCAAGAAGAGTTCAATCTCGAAGTCAATGCCGATATTCCTCTTTTCGCGATGATCAGCCGTCTGGTGAGTCAAAAAGGGTTTGTGGAGTTGCTGGAGGGAGAAGTTTCCGCGTTGGAGGAACTGCTCACGACTGAAAAGATTCAAGTCATCGTCCTCGGTACGGGCGATTGGGAGATTGAAAAACAGTTCACCGAGCTGGGGTCCCGGTTCAAGAACCTTTCGGTGAATATCCTCTTCTCCAATCGAGCCGCTCACCTACTCGAAGCCGGAAGCGACTTCTTTCTCATGCCCAGCCGATATGAGCCATGCGGGCTGAACCAATTCTACAGCCTTCGCTACGGGACGCTCCCAATAGCCCGGAGAACCGGAGGATTGGCGGATTCGATCACCGATTTGGATGAGAATCCTCAAAGAGGAACCGGAATCCTCTTTGACTCGATGAGCGGTCGTGGTATATTGGAAGCAGTAAGGAGAGCCCTTGCTTGGTGGAAAAAAGGAAGGTCGGTCATTGAGCCGATTCAGAAACGGGCGATGGCCTACGACAGTTCGTGGACCCGCTCGGCTCGTTCCTACCAGGAGCTCTACCGCAAAACACAGGGGGGGGTTACCGTATGAATCGTCGAAAGCCAAATGTCATTGCTATCGTTCTGGGCGGAGGAAAGGGGACTCGTCTCTATCCCTTGACAATGGATCGGGCAAAGCCCGCAGTTCCGTTCGCCGGAAAATATCGCCTCGTGGATATTCCCATCTCCAACTGTATCAACAGCGGGATCAAGAAAATCTATATTCTTACCCAGTTCAACTCGGCGTCGCTCCATAACCATATTTCGAACACCTATATCTTCGATACATTCTCCAAAGGCTTCGTCGAGATTCTCGCCGCGGAGCAAACGATAAAAAGCGAGACCTGGTATGAAGGAACCGCTGACGCGGTGCGAAAGAACTTGCGCCATTTCCGTGATCAGGAAGCGGATTACTTCATGATTCTCAGCGGTGACCAGCTGTATCGGATGGATCTGATGGATATGCTGAACCGGCACATCGATTCCAAAGCGGAGTTTTCCATCGCAGCCAAACCGATCAGCCGCGCTCAGGCGACCGGCTTGGGCATCATCGGCTGTGATGACAAGGGTATCATTACCAGCTTCATCGAAAAGCCCGCTCCCGATGTGGACATCACCTCATACAAGGTGGGCCAGAAGTTCATGAAGGAATCGCTCGGAGTTTCAGTCACCCCTGAAAACGAGTATCTCGCCTCGATGGGGATCTACATCTTCAACAGCAAAACGATGGAAGAGGTCCTGGATAACAAGAAGACCGATTTCGGGAAAGAAATTATTCCCCAGGAGATCAAAAAGCGCCGAGCAGCCGCCTACCTCTTTGATGGATTCTGGGAAGATATCGGAACGGTCAAGGCGTTCTATGAAACGAACCTCGACCTCGCTTCGATCAACCCTATGTTCAACTTCTACGATGAAGAGATGCCAATCTACACCCACCGCCGACACCTGCCGGCGACAAAGATCAACTTCTGCAACATCTCCAACTCGCTGACCAGTGAAGGCTCGATCATCACCAATGCATATATCGTAAACTCGATCATCGGTGTTCGAACCTTGATCGAATCGGGGGCGTCCCTCGACGGAGTGTATTGCATGGGCGCCTCTCGCTACGAGACGGAGGAAGAGAAGGAATTGAACGCCAAGAAGGGCATTCCGAACATCGGCATCGGTCGCGGCACGATCATCCGCCGGGCGATCATCGATCAGAATGCTCGAATCGGTGACGGATGCCGAATCGGCATCGACGATATCCCTCGTCAGGAAGGAGACTTTCCGATGTACTCCATCCACGACGGAATCATCGTCATCAATAAAAACGCAGTCATTAAAAATGGAACGGTAATGTAGTAATGGATGAGCGGAAGAGACAGATTGAACGTGGAGAAACAATCTTAGGCATTGAACTCGGATCAACCAGAATCAAGGCGGTCCTCATCGACTCGTACAACGAACCGATCGCCCAAGGCGGTCACACATGGGAAAACCAGCTCGTCGACGGAGTATGGACCTATAGCCTCGAGGCGATTGAGGAGGGTCTTCAGGCAGCGTTCGCTTCATTGGGCGAGGATGTCAAAACCCGATACAATGTGGTGCTGAAGCGAACCAAAGCCTTGGCGATCAGTGCGATGATGCATGGCTATTTGGCGTTTGATAAAGAGGACAACCTTCTTGTTCCTTTCCGAACGTGGCGGAACACGATGACCGAAAAAGCGGCGGAGGATCTCTCAAACCTCTTCGATTATCCGGTTCCCGAACGTTGGTCGATCAGTCATCTCTACCAAGCGATCCTGAACAGGGAAGAGCACGTTCCAAGAATCGCCAAGATCACGACCTTGGCGGGATACGTTCATTATCGACTAAGCGGCAAACACCTCTTGGGAATCGGAGATGCTTCGGGGATGTTTCCGATCGATACGAACACCAAGAAGTATGACCGGGCGATGCTGAAGCAGTTTTCCTCATTGCACTCCCATCCTTGGAAGTTGGAGGAGCTCTTGCCTGTTCCGCTTTTGGCGGGAGAGCAGGCAGGCACCCTCACCGAAGAAGGCGCTCGCTTCCTCGATCCGAGCGGAACCTTTGAGGCGGGTATCGCCCTCGCCCCGCCCGAAGGTGATGCTGGAACGGGGATGGTCGCGACGAACAGCGTGGCCAAACGAACTGGAAACGTGTCAGCCGGAACGAGCGTGTTCGCGATGATCGTTCTCGAGAAGGAGCTGTCCCGTTCCTACAATAAATTCATCGACCTTGTCACCACCCCCGACGGCTCACTGGTCGCGATGAGTCACGCCAACAACTGTACCGGTGAATACGACGCTTGGATCGCTTTGTTCGATGAGGTGCTCCACGCCGTGGGGCACAGCGTACCCAAGGCGAAGCTGTACGATGCTCTTCTCGGCAAAGCCCTTGAAGGGGATCATGACGGTGGCGGACTGCTTGCATACAACTACCTCTCCGGAGAAACGATGACCGAGCTGTATGAAGGCAGACCTCTCTTCGTTCGCAAAGCGGAAAGCTCCTTCACGCTCGCCAACTTCATGAAGACCCAGCTCTATACCGCGCTAGGTGTCCTTCGGATCGGAATGGACATCCTCTTTGAAAAAGAGGGAGTGAGCATCGACTCGATCACCGGTCACGGAGGTTTCTTCAAAACCGCGCTGGTCGGACAGAAGATGATGGCAAGCGCCCTGCACACCCCGGTCGCCACGCTCAAGAGCGCCGGTGAAGGCGGAGCATGGGGAATCGCGTTGCTTGCATCCTATCTCATCAACAAAAAAGATCGGACGCTCGCCGAATTCCTCGATCAGGATGTCTTTGCCGGTGCGGAACGAATGATCGTCGAAGCGACCGAAGAAGAGATCGAAGGATTCAATGCATTCCTGAAACGCTACAAGGAAGGTCTTGGAATCGAACGAGCCGCTGTCGAGTTTTTGCGCTGACCAAGCTGTGAAATAATCGCTTGGTCACTCGGAGGAAAGGAGTACGCATCCAACTCCGAATAAGATGCCCAGGCGATTTCCGTGTGAACGCTCAGAGTGATCGGTCTTGAATCCAGCCGTTTCACTTCGTAGGCGCCGAGGTGGTATCGGACTTGATTGTTCTCAAAGGTGTGAGTGGCCAGAAGCCTTCCCACGGCAACGGAAATACCTAATTCCTCTTCAAATTCTCGAATCAGGGCTTCTTCTGGTGGTTCGCCATTTTGGCATTTTCCCCCGACAAACTCCCATAACCCTCCCACCGGTCCCCCTTCGACCCGCTTTGCGATAAGGTATTTTCCATCCCGGATCAGAACACCCGCTGTGGTATTTCGCTCTTCCATCTTGCATTTCACAATAACACGAAATGTGGAAGGAGAAAATGGATAAGTGCAATCACCAAGGTGGCATATCCCATCCGTTCCCGAGTACGCTCCCGATACCGGCCCACTACGCTCGTAATAAGCTCCTCGGCCTCAGCTTTATGAAGGGCTTCGACAAGGTACCAGACGCTTAATAAAAAGATATTGAGCATCGGTAGAAGATCGCCGATGATCCGCGGTCCCGGATCGATCGGAAAGAGGGCAAGCCCGATAGCGAGAAGAAAACCGCCGATGACCAGACTCAGACGAACCGCTCGGTTGTTTCGGAAGGCGAAACGCAGAGAAAACAGGAAATTCATTTTAATTCCGTGAGTATCGGAAAGGAGGAATCCCGAGCCGATGACAAGATACGCCACCGAGAGAAGGTAGAGCTGAATCATCGCTCCGCCTCCTTTACGGCAAGACCGATGTATCCAAGGAGCGTTTCGCTGTCATAATACCCGACCCGTTCATTCGCTGCCCGGCCGCTGCGGAAGAGAATCTTGCCGGCGATGAGACTCGATTCATGGGCGGTGAACCCTTGACCGAGGAAGGCGGTGATCATTCCGGCGAGCAGATCCCCGCTTCCGGCAACTCCCAAGGAAGGATTGAGCCCTTCTAGAATCGTAATCGTTCCGTCGGGATCGGCGATATGGATCAGACTGCTTTTCAGTACGATCGTCGCGCGTAGGCTTTGAGCGACTTCCTTCAGCTGATTAAAGAATGCTTCGGGGCACTCGTTTGATTCAAAGCATCCTCTCCCCAGAACCGCCTCCCCGATGACTCGCATCTCCCCGAGGTGAGGGGTGAGAATCATCGGAGCGTTCCTGTTTTCAAGCAAATGCACCTTCGAAGCGAGAAGACGGGCAAGCGAACGAATCCCATCGGCATCGATGACCAGTGGAGTCGACGTGGCCAGGAGAACCTTCAGAATCTCCTCTCGGCCTTCCCCCCACCCCGGTCCCGCCAAAATCGCATCAAAGCCTTCCACCGCTTCTCCTCGGTAGGGACGAACCATGACGCTCAGAGTGTTTGATGCACAGATCTCATGGATTTCCGGATCGCAGTACAGGGTCACCAAACCGCTTCGGGCGGCAAACGCGGCGTTTGCCGCAAGACGGGCGGCACCGCTGTATTTCACGCTCGAACCAAAGATAGCGATGCTTCCTCGGGTGTTCTTGTAGGCGGACCGATCAAGAGCGGGTATCACAAGCGGCTCGTCATCGATCGTTGCCACGACGTCCAGAGAGTCGAGCAGCGTCAAGGGAAACGAAGGATTGGCGACAAAGAGGTTTCCCAAGCGGCTGCGGGTAAGGGGGTGATAATGGGCTTGGGTGAACGAGCCAAGGGCTACCGTATGATCGGAGGAGATGCACAGGTTCGATACGGCACATCGATCACCCAGACCGGAAGGGATATCGACGGAAAAAACCGTAGCATCGGAATGGTTGACCTGGGAAATGAGCTCGCCTAATTCCCCTTTCAGCGGACCGTTCAGACCGAGGCCGGTGATCGCATCGATGATCCAATCATAGGAGGAGAGATCATCAAGGCTGATGTCTCCCAGCCATAGCTGCTTGATTGGATATCCTTCAAGGAGTCCTTGCTGAACCGTGTGTTCCTCACTGTACCGGGTGGCGGTGTGAAGCACCGTGATATCCCGCCACCCGCCATGGTACGCATGGCGGGCGATCGCCATTCCATCCGCCCCGTTGTTTCCTCCGCCGATGAGAAAGAGAAGGGACGACGACTTTTCAAGGAGTCGAGATAATACGAACCAGCATTGAAGGGCGGCGCTTTCCATCAGCACCAACGATGGAATGATCTCTTTTGCACTCAGATCCACCCTCTTCAGCTCTTCAGAACTCGTAACGATCTTCATACCACTACTGTACAGAAGAGAAGACAGGTTTTCAATGTTTCCGTTCCATTCTCGCCGGTTCATCAAAGGACTTACCGAAGGAGGTCTGAAAGGATAGCGTTTTACACCCAACAGCGCTTGACATCGACTCTTGTCGCCTCTAAGCTAATGGAAGTCCTGGGGTGGCCGAAAGGTCTGAGATCACACCCGTTAACCTGATCTGGATAATACCAGCGGAGGGAGACTCCTATCTCAACGTAAAACCCAAGGCAGACTACATCGTGCGGAGGTGCGTATATGAACATGCATCGATTCGTTATTGGTGTCTGCATCACGCTGACAATCGCTTTTCCCCTTTTTTCAATGGGAGCGCAAAAAGAGCAACCGCTCACTGTCTACGCATATGACTCATTCAGCGGTGACTGGGGTCCCGGAAAAGAGGTTGTCGCCGCGTTCGAGGAAAAGCATGATATTCCTGTGAAGATAATCAGCGCCGGCGACGGCATGGAAATGCTCACGAAGGTGATCGCCGAGAAAGATCATCCCTTTGCCGATGTGGTCATCGGCATCAGCGACGAGGTGGCTACCCGAGCATACCGGGCGGATCTCTTTGAGCCCTATCACTCTCCGATGCTCAGTGAGATTCCCTTATTCCTGCACTTCGATCCTGAATATCGCCTCCTGCCCTTTGATTACGGCAACTTTGCCTTTATCATTGATTCCGAGATGATTCCCGAAGAAGCGTGGCCTGCATCATTGGAAGATTTGACTCATCCCCGGTTTAAGAAGAACGTCATTCTGATCGATCCGAGAACCTCGAATGTCGGCCTTGGCTTGCTCTTGTGGACGATTCAGATCTTCGGCGAAGAGGGCTACCTCGATTGGTGGGAAGCGATGAAAGATCAAGCGCTTACCATCACCGACGGCTGGTCCAGCGCCTACGGGCTCTTCACCGAAGGAGAGGCTCCTCTTGTCTTGAGCTATACCACGAGCCCGGTCTATCACTACACCTACGAAAACTCCACCCGCTATCAGGCTCTCGTCTTTGATGAAGGGCACCAAGCGACGATCGAAGGGGTGGGAATGCTTCGCTCTTCAAAACGAAAAGAGGAAGCGAAGCTGTTCATCGATTTTATTTTAAGCGAAGCGCAGCTTCCGATCGCGTTGGCGAACTCGATGTATCCGGTCAATATGAACACGCCGCTCGCCAAGGGATTCGCATATGCTCCCAAGCCGGAGATTTCGCTCCGAATCGAGAGTGAAGTGATTGAAAAAAACCTCGATCGATGGTTGCATGAATGGACGGAGGTGATGAGTAAATGAGGGATTATCGGCGATTCTATCGCCAGAGAAGCATTGGACCGCTGATTATCCTCTTTTCGCTGTTCGCCCTTCCCCTCGCCCTGACGATCCGGTCGGGGGTGTGGGAAGAAGGCTCCTTTACCCTGAGGCGGATCGTTTCAGCGGTCACCGACTCCTATACACGACGGATCCTCCTCTTCACCCTTAAACAGGCGTTGTATTCGACCGTCGCATCCCTGGTCATCGGGTTGCCGGGAGCGTATATTCTGGCGACCTACTCCTTTCCGGGCAAAAAGCTGATCAAAGCGCTGGCGACGATTCCCTTTGTGCTCCCGTCGATTCTCGTGGTCTTGGGATTTGTCATCTTCTTTGGAAACAACGGAACGCTGAATACGGTTCTGATGAGCGTCTTCGATCTCAGCGACCCCCCGCTGAAGATTCTTTACTCCTTCGGAGCGATCATTCTCGCCCATACGTTTTACAACTTCCCGATCATCATGAGCATCGTCGCTACCGCTTGGGAAGGTCTTGATACCAAGCTTGAAGCCGCGGCGGCGACCCTCGGATCATCTCCGCGCAAAGTATTTCGGACAATCACCCTTCCCAGGCTCATCCCTTCGATGATCAGCGCGGCGGTGCTGGTGTTTCTCTTCTGTTTCAACTCGTTTGCAATCATCCTCGTCCTCGGCGGCGGCCCCCAATTCACCACGCTGGAAGTCGAAATATACCGCCAAGCCCGGATGATGGGCGACCCTTCAGGCGCCAGCGCCCTTGCAATCGTTTCGATGGTGATCAATGGAATCCTCTTCCTGGGGTACGCGCTCAGCCAGCGGACCCTCACGGTTGCCGAAACGGTCGCCGATAGAGCGTTCGAGGAATGGAAGCCATCATCGATCCGAGCATTTTTCATCGTACTCTATTCCATCTTTACGATCCTCTTTCTGCTCGGACCGATTGTCTCGGTTCTGTATCGATCCTTCCTGAAAACAGCTTCCCGCTCAGGCAAGCCAACCTTCAGCATCACGTGGTATCGAAAGCTCCTCGGTCTCGAGCACGCCTCAAGTCACATGAGCAGTGCTCTTGCCGCCCTGGTCAATTCGACCCTCATAGGAGTGGCGGTTAGTGTCCTCACCGTGACGCTCGCCCTGCTCTTAAGCGTCTCCATCGTTCGAAGGAAAAAGAGTTCATCCGCGTTGGAGCTCTTCGGGATGCTTCCGATGATCACCAGCAGCGTCATCATCGGTCTGGGGTATGTGTTGATCGCTCGCATTCTCCGGCCATCGCTTCTCGGAACATATCTGCTCATCACCCTCGCCCACACCGTCATCGCATTTCCTTTCGCCCTGAGAACGATTCTGCCGAAAGTCCGATCCCTCTCGGAAACGTATCTGCATGCTTCCTATACCCTCGGCTCTTCACCGCGAAAGACGTTCCGCATGATTGAAATCCCGCTGCTCAGAAAAACGCTTCTCACGGCAATGGTTTTCGCATTCGCCCTTTCGCTCGGTGAATTCAATGCGACCCTCATCCTGTCGAACAGTCAGATCGTAACCCTTCCGGTGGTCATGTATCGTCTTATCGGCTCGTACCATTTCCAAGGCGCCTGCGCTTTGGGCTCAATCCTCATCATCACCAGCGGCCTTGCCTTCTTCCTTGGTGAAGTTGCCAAAGGAGATTCCGTATGATCTTACAGTGTTCGCTTCAAGCCATCTATCCGGACTTCACCCTCGATCTCTCCTTCACCGTCCAGGAAGGCGATCTGGTGTGCATAATCGGTCCTTCGGGGTGCGGCAAATCCACGACGTTGAGCATCATCGCCGGCCTCATCCATGCTGAAACCGGATCGATCATCCTCGGCGGCGAAGACATCAGCCAAAAAGAGGTTCATAAGCGGAAGATCGCGATGGTCTTCCAGGATTACTCCCTGTTTCCCCATATGAACGTGGAACAAAACATCGCCTATCCCCTCAAAAACCTGAAGATGAACAAGCGACGACGAGTCCAAGTGGTCAAAGAGCTCCTCGACCTGGTGAATCTTCAAGGATATGAAAAACGAAAGAGCACCCTGTTAAGCGGCGGTGAACGCCAGCGTGTCGCCTTGGCTCGGGCTTTGGCCTCGGAGCCGAAAGTACTGCTTCTCGATGAACCGCTTTCCGCCCTCGATGCGAAACTGAGAACCCGCTTGAGAGAAGAAATCCGTCGAATCCATGAAGAGACGGGAATCACCACGATCTATGTCACCCACGACCAGGATGAAGCGTTTGCGATCGCCGATCAGGTAATCGTGATGGACCGGGGACGGATCATCCAGCAGGGAAGCCCGCTGGAAATCTATCGAACCCCCAAGACGAAGTTCGTCGCCACCTTCACCGGGGAAGGGACGATCCTTCCCGCCGATGCGTTTGCCCGGACGCTCAGAAATCCCTACCACCTTGACATACCGGCAAAACACCGCAATCCGAAGAACACCTCTCTCTTCTTTCGACCTCACACAAGTCACATCGTGGAGGATGAGGGGGAGGTTCGGCTCCAGTACCTTCCCTTTCTCGCCTTTGATGAGGTGCGTCTGGTTCGGAGTGAATTCCAGGGAACCCATTGGCGGAACAGCTGTGTCTGGGAAGAGCATGAGCTTTTCTGCCACAGCGACCGCAAACCCCAAAAAGAGATCTTTTCCCTGCACGTTGATATCACCGATCTTTCCTACTTTGAAGAATAAGGTTCAGATACCCCAAAAGGGGCATAGCTATTCAAAGGGAAAAGGGTATACTACTTCCATGAAGAAACCGTTGGTTCTTTCACTCCTCCTGCTGCTCACCCTCCCAATCGCCGGCGGCGGTTTCATTACGACGATCTCCTACATCCCGAGCACGTATCTTTCGATTCCTCATTTCGAGGATGAACTGCCCTTCCGGACCTCGATGAACAATACCTTCATCTTCGAGCCTTTCGGATACGAAACCGAACACTGGTCGGTCGGCACATCGCTGAAAGGAGCGTTCGTCACCCCGTCGTTGCGTTGGGGAAATTATCGAGCTCGCGGCTTCTCTTCGCTCGGTCTTGGCGTGCGCTTCTCCTACGATCTCGATGAACGCTTCGCTCTGTTCGGCAGCGGAGGGATGGCGATCAATCGCTATACCGCGATCGAATGGGCGTTTCTTTCCTTCTGGGCGGAAGCGGGCATTGAATACACGATTCTTGAAACACCGAATACGGAACTGTCGGCGATCCTTCCGATCACCGTCGATCTGAGAAAGGAGATAACCGCCCTATCAATCGGCTTGGGATTACGGTGGTTGTTCGATCCCTACGGAGGAGGTCTGATATGAAAAGACCGATCATCTTCCTCCTTCTTCCAATCCTGTTGCTCGCCTCCTGCGAACTCGTTCAGGATCAGCCGCCACAGGGGAAGGTCTATGGCGTGTTCATCGGGTTGGATTATGACAACGCGACCTGGCACGGCGGGGAGGGATTCTTGGAGGGAACCCTCAACGACGCCCGCGAGCTGAAAACAGCGTTTCAGCACGTCGCCGAGCTGGCGGATCTTCAGATGGACTCGTATCTCATGTACCAGGAAGGAGATACTAAGGATCAATCCACGTATGAAATGATCACGGTCGGAGAAACACCAATCCGTTCATACGCGTCGAAAGCGAATCTCGTCTCATTGTTGGGCGCATTGGCGAATATCATTGAAGAAGAGGATTTCTTGATCATCACCTACCATGGTCACGGCGGGGAAGACGTGCTCGTCATGGCCCCCGAGTCTGATGCTGAGGATAACATCGAACTGAAGGTTGCTGAAGAACTATTAAACGCGTTGACACCCGTCAAAGGTCGTAAGCTGGTGATTCTTGATTCCTGCTATAGCGGAATGAGCGTGCCACCGTCCGAATCCTCGGTCAGCCTGATCCGTTCGCCCTCGATCTCCGATTGGTTTAATACGTATTTCAGCGATGGGTCCTATGCGATCCCCCCGGTCACCCTGTTCACCGCGACGGCAGATTCCAAAGCATGGGAATATGAAGTAAAAGTGGGTAGTGATCACATCCATGGCATCTTCACCCTTGCCCTCTTGGAGGCGCTGGGCGGCTATCATGATGATACATTTCGTATGGGAGATACCATACCGGCTGAGAAAAACGGGGTGGTTACCGTCGATTCGCTCTATGCGTATGTCAAGGAACATCAGAAGCTTCCCCTTCGAACCACGATCTATCGACCGGCCTCGAGGTACCAGCATCCGATGACCAACGGCGGAGCGATGGATTTCATCCTCTTTACGCTTTGATGCGAAATCACCTGTTCCATCCCTTAGGAGGGTATGAAACGGTATGTACTGCTTCTTCTTTCGTTGATGACGCTCGCTTCATGCGAGCTGGCTCCCTTCGAGCCTTCCCGCAACGTATATCATCTTGGAATCGGCATCAGCTACCGGGGAACGGATCTTCTGGTCCTCGAAGGCCCGATAAACGATGCGATCGCCCTGAAAAAGAGCTTCCACTCCTTCTTCTTTTCTGAACCGTTCAGCTCCACCCTTCTGCTCCAGCAGGGCAACGAGCTTGGTGCCTACTCGCTCGATGAAGAGAATCTTCCTACCAAAGAACTCGTCATCGAAACGATCGTCCGGACACTGGGGAAAATGAAGCAGAACGATCTGCTCATCATCACCTACAGCGGGCATGCGATCGAAGACGGTTCACTCGTCCTGGCGCCGGATCGAAGTGACGGACTACTCCTTGGAGGTGACCTTGATGGAGCCCTGCTCGGGGTGGACGAGCTCACCTCGTTGTTCGATCGGAGCCGGGCGACGATCCTGCTGATCCTCGATTCCTGCTATGCCGGTTCCTTCATCCCCGAGAGCGGCGACGTGTCGATGATCGATTCAGAGAACCGATTCGAAGACCTGTGGGACTCTTACCGCCGGAGCATTGAAAGAAATCCCCGTCTGTTCGTCTTGGCGGCGACCACCGCTGACAACACCAGCAAGGAGCCGAGATTCGGTTCTCCGATTCATGGCTATTTCACCAAAGCGTTATTGGAGGCGTTAAGCACGACAAGCGACCGGGTTACCCTCGATCAGATCTATCAATACATCCATGAACATCAGGGATTCCCTACCGAAGGATCGAACAAGCTCCTCTATCAGCATCCTGTGGTGAGCGGCGGGGCTCTCGACCTGGTCCTCCGCTATTCGATCTCTCCCCGTTCGATCCGTTGAATCTCATCCCGCAGGAGCGCCGCCCGTTCAAACTCCAAGTTCTTTGCCGCTTCGAACATCTCCGTTTCAAGAGCCTTGACATACTTCTTTCGTCCCGTGGCGAGCAGGAGGTTGTATCCGCCCTTGAGGATTTCGATCTCCTGGCTTTGAATCTCCCGGGTCGTCTCCTTCTCGCGTTCAATGATGTCACTGATTGCTTTGATGATCGTCTTGGGGGTAATCCCGTGTTTCTCGTTGTAGGCGAGCTGCGCCTCACGGCGGCGCTCGGTTTCTCTGATCGCCTCGATCATCGCATCGCTGTAGCGGTCGGCATACATGATGACCCGCCCATCGGCGTTTCGAGCAGCTCGACCAATCGTTTGAACCAGACTGGTGGCTGAACGCAGAAATCCGATCTTATCGGCATCAAGAATCGCGATCAGGGAAACCTCCGGAAGATCCAGCCCTTCCCTGAGGAGATTGATACCAACGAGGACATCAAAGACTCCGAGCCGGAGGTCTCGGAGGAGCTCAACCCGCTCGATCGTCTCGATCTCGGAGTGAAGATAACGGACCTTCAATGAGAGGCTGCTGAGGTAATCGGTAAGGTCTTCACTCATCTTCTTTGTCAACGTGGTGATCAGGACTCGCTGCTTCTTTTCCACGGTCGCCCGGATTTCTCCGTAGAGATCCTCCATCTGACCCTCAGTGGGGCGAACTTCAACCTTGGGGTCTAGCAGACCGGTGGGTCGAATCAGCTGTTCCACCACGTTGGCCGCTTTTTCCAGTTCGATCTTTCCGGGGGTCGCCGAGACGAAAATCCGTTGTCCGATGACGTGCTCGAACTCCTCGGCTTTCAGGGGCCGGTTGTCGAGGGCGGAAGGAAGGCGGAACCCATAGGTTACCAGGTTGAGCTTTCGGGAACGATCTCCTTCGTACATCGCCCCGACCTGAGGGAGCGTCACATGCGATTCATCGATGAACGTGAGGAAATCCGGGGGAAAGTAATCGAGCAGCACCGCCGGACGCTCGCCCGCCTTGCGGTTGGAGAGCTGACGCGAGTAGTTCTCGATTCCGGAACAATACCCGATTTCGCTGAGCATCTCCAGATCATATTCGACTCGGGTGCGGATCCGTTCCGCTTCCAGGGGCTTGCCCAGCGATTCGAAATACTCGACCTGCTCCTCCATTTCCAATCGAATCCGCTCGATCGCTGCTTTCACCTGCTCGGGGGGCATCACGAACTGCTTCGCCGGATAGAGGGAGAACGTCTCCACGCTCCCCTGCTTTTCGCCGCTGATCGGATCGAACCACCGGATCTCGGCGATTTCATCCCAATCGACGGAGATCCGAACTGCGTTCTCCAGATAGGAAGGGCAGATTTCGATCACATCGCCGCGGACGCGGAACGACCCGCGCTTGAGGATCGCGTCATTGCGTTCATACTGCATTCGGACAAGTTGGGTGAGAATCTCCTTATGATCGAACTTCTCGCCCGTATTGAACGTGTAGACCATATCCCGAATGGAAACGGGGTTCACGAGGCCGAAGATGCAGCTGACGGTGGCGACGACGATGACATCCCGCCGTTCCATCAAAGAAAATGATGCGGAAAGTCTGAGGCGTTCGATCTCCGCGTTTATGTCGGCATCTTTTTCGATATACAGGTCCTTGCCCGGAACGTATGCTTCCGGTTGGTAGTAATCGTAGGTCGAAACAAAATACTCCACCGCGTTGTCGGGAAAGAATGACTTGAACTCCCGATACAGCTGAGCGGCGAGGGTCTTATTATGGGACAGCACCAGCGTCGGTCGCTGCACACGTTCGATGATCTTCGCCATCGTGTATGTTTTTCCGCTGCCCGTCACGCCCTTGAGGGTCTGGTACCGCTGCCCTTCCAGAACACCACTGCTCAGTTTATCGATCGCCTGTCCCTGGTCCCCGGCGGGGTCGAAGTCGCTGACGACGTGAAACCTCCGCTCCTGATAGGAAACGTCGCCGTGAACGTTGGTGATCGTCTCTCCGCCCCAGGAACCATCTACAACCTGTCGTTCATCCATCTTATCTAACCAACGCTCTGATATGGCTCATCGTTCGTTCAATCAGGACGACGTCGATCTTTTTCAAATCGCCATTCCTGTTCACCGTCACGGCGACCTTCTCGCCGCTTTTCTTGGGAAGAAGAGCGAGATAGAGACCATTAAGATCTTTGACGTTCACGCCATCGATCGCGACGATGATGTCGCCTCCGAGGTAGAAGATGCTCGATCCGTATTGAACTTGCTGACTTCCGCCTTTCAATCCCGCTTTCTCGGCATTCCCGCCGGGGGCGAGCTGGCTGATCAGGACTCCTTGGGTGATCGGAAGCTTCGCATACTCCACGAGGCGGGGGGTAAGCTGCAGCATCGAAGCGTCGATCCACCCTCGACTGACCTTGCCGGTTCGAATCAGTTCGCTGACCACCTCGACGGCGGTGTCGATCGGAATGGCGAAGTTTATTCCCTGGCTGCTTCCCGACGTGGAGAAGATCGAACTGTTGATTCCGACCACTTCCCCACGAGAGTTCAGAAGTGGTCCTCCGCTGTTGCCCGGGTTGATCGAAGCATCCGTTTGAATCGCGTTCATCACTACCCGGCCCTCGCTTGTCCGGACGGGACGGTTGAGACCGCTGACGACCCCGACGGTCATCGTCCGGTCATACCCGAAGGGATTGCCGATCGCGATCACCTTCTGCCCGATGAGCAGCTCGGAAGAACTTCCCAACACGATCGGATATAGAACGAGATCTTTTCCCACATCGATTTTGACCACCGCGAGGTCGTCTTCGCTGTCCACACCCAACAGTGCGGCTTGGTACGTCTGATTGTTGTAGAGGCCCACCGTGATCGTCTCGGCGCCTTCAACGACGTGGGCGTTGGTGAGAATATGCCCGTCACTGGAAAGAACGATGCCGCTTCCGGTTCCCTGACCGGGCAGCACATCAAGAAAATCACTTGCTGAACGGAGTGTGTTCGTGGTGATATTCACGACGCTTTTGTTGACTTTTTCGTAGACGGAGATGTTCTGCAGCTCATCCGCACTGTAGCGCCAAGGAGTGTCGCTCCCTTCGAAGAGGATGAGACCTTCATCGCCGTGGAAGATATTTTCAACCGCCACTCCGCTGAGCGAGAGAATCGCTTCAACACCCTCTTGTTCTACGGTCTGCTTCAGCAAAACGGCGAGCTCCTTGCGCTGTTTGTCACTACCGATCGATTTCGTCCATGAATACAGGGCAAGGGCGATGAATAAAGAGAGGCTCAGAATGATTCCAAAGCGGATCAAGCGGAGCAGGGTCTTCGTCTTTCTCTGGTCTTTAGGCATAAAAACAGTCTACTTCCAAAAATTAGAGGGTTTCAAGGAGCGCCACGAGCTCTTTCCGAGAAGGGGGATCGCACCCGGGGCGGCTGCAATTGATGGCACTGGCGGCGGAAGCCCATTTGAGCGCTTCTTCTCGAACTTCAATCGGAATTTCAAGCAATTGCGGCTTCTCCCCATCCCTTCCGAAGTATCCGCGGTCATGAAGGAAGGAGAGAATCGTTCCGCTGAACGTATCGCCCGCTCCTACGGTATCGGCGAGAGGAAGATCGATGATCGGGTGAAATGCCTCCTTGCCGTCTGGGCCATACCATACAGCTCCTTCGCGACCCAGCGTGAGGATGATGTGCTTCTTCTTCGTTCGGGCAAGCTCGGCGGCCTTGGCGTGGACATCCGCATCCGGGTAGATCGACTCCAGATCCTCATCGCTGAGTTTGACAATCGAAGCGAGGTCGACCGCTTTTTCAATATGGATGCGGTACCGATCCCAATCGTCGATCACCGATGGACGCACGTTGGGATCGAGGAAGACGATCGGCTTCGGTTCATATCGCTTAAGAGCTTCAAGAATCACCTCACCGATTGGTTCGAGGGTCAGTGCGAGCGACCCGATATGGACGACCTTCAGGTCGGTGTGTTCCTTCATCGTTTGAAGCAGTTCCTCGACGCTCATTGAAACCGGAGCGCTGTTCTTCCAGTAGAATGCATAACTCGCCTTGCCCGCTGCATCGAGCGATGCGAAAGCCAACAAGGAAGGCTCCGGCGCGTTGCACAGCATAGGATCATACATCACCTTGTTTCCAACCAGATGCTCGAGGTGGCGTTTTCCGAAAAGGTCGGAGGAAATCTTGCAGAAAAAGCCGACGGCGGATTCTGCCTTGGCGGCGGCGACTGCCGTATTGATACCGCATCCGCCGATGTGGGATTCAAACGGTACGGTTCGGTTTCCCGTTCCGTGCCCGATAAAATCAATCAACGCTTCTCCAATGACTGCTATCATGAATTCACTCCTTTTGTTCAAGCATATACCACCGAAGAAGAGCAATAAAGAGGTTATGGAAAGATTGTTCTTCTGTGAGTATACTGAAGACCATGAAACGGATCCAACTGAAAGAATTCACCTTCCTCGTGCCTCCCGCTGACGTTTCGCGAGATTGGCGTTCACTTGTCCTCACTACCCGCCCTCTTGCTGAATTGCCCGATGCTCCGATGCTCTGCGCGATCAGCGGTGAACCGTTTTCGTTTGAGATCAGGCTTTCAATTCCCCCGAGCGGCTATGTGGGACTGTGCGCCTACCACATCGATACGGTTTTCGCTTCCGTTGGAGTGAACAAGGACTCGATCCGAGTATTCAGCACGATTCGAGGCTATCGTTCAACGGCAACATATCCATTTTCAACCCGACAGGACACGCTGAAGTGGAATATGAAATGGGACCGAAAGCGGACGATGATCGGGTTTCAACGTGAAGAGGATGACTCTGTCTCGTGGATCGGTACGTTCGAACTACCGGGAACGACCGCTTCGATCAGCTTCGGTCCATGTTTCGTCTCCGATGGAGAGGCGTATCAGGCGACGTGTGAAGAACTCCGGTTCACCGCATCAGGATAGAGACTCTCGCCCAAAAACACCGTCTATGCTACTATAGCCGAAGTACATATAACGCACCATAAGGAATGAGCATGAGCGATCGCGAAATGAGATCAGAGCCCCAGAATTTTCTGGAGCGGATTATTGAAGACGACTTGGCCAACGGCCGGGTTCCAAATAATGAAATCGTCACCCGATTCCCCCCTGAACCGAACGGCTATCTGCATATCGGTCATATCAAATCAATCGCCCTGAACTTCGGTCTGGCAGCCAAATATGGCGGGCGGTGCCACCTTCGCCTGGATGACACCAACCCCGAGAAAGAGGAGATGGAGTACACCGAAGCGATCATGCGAGATATCCGCTGGCTCGGTTTCGACTGGGGAGAACATGAGTATCATGCCAGCGACTACTACCAGCAGCTCTATGAAATCGCCTTGCATCTGATCGAAACCGGTCAGGCGTTCATCTGTGAACTTGATCCCGACGAGATGCGCGAGTATCGCGGCACCTTGACCGAACCGGGGAAAAACAGTCCCTATCGTGATCGTCCGATCGAAGAGAACCTTCGCATCTTCAAAGAGATGAAAGCGGGCAAACACCCCGAAGGCTCCTACGTGCTGCGGGCGAAAATCGATATGGCCAGTCCGAACATGAACCTTCGCGATCCGGTCCTCTATCGGATCAAGTTCGCCACCCACCCGCGAACCGGGGATGATTGGTGCATTTACCCGATGTACGATTATACCCACCCGATCAGCGATGCGATTGAAGGAATCACCCACTCGATCTGCACCCTCGAGTTTGAAGATCACCGGCCGGCATATGATTGGGCGACATCGATCGATCTCATCGACCATACTCCCCGTCAGTACGAGTTCGCCCGCTTGAATATCGACTATACGCTGATGAGCAAGCGCCGCCTGCTGAGCTTGGTGCAAATGGGCGTCGTTGATGGCTGGGACGATCCCCGGATGCCGACGATCAGCGGTATCCGTCGTCGAGGCTACTCGCCGGAGGCCATGCTTGATTTCGTAAGCAGAATCGGGGTGGCGAAGGTTGAAGGAATCGTGGAGCACTCCCTCTTGGAGTTCTGTGTCCGTGAAGACTTGAACAAGCGGGCGAAGAGGATGATGGTGGTCCTCGATCCGATCAAGGTCGTCATCGACAACTACCCGGAAGGGAACGTCGAATACATCGAAGCGATCGACAATCCGGAAGATCCCGAAAGCGGAACTCGGCTCGTTCCCTTTACCCGCGAGGTGTTCATCGAACGGGAAGATTTCATGGAAAAGCCGCCCAAGGGGTATCACCGCCTCTCGATCGGCAGCGAGATTCGTCTCATCTATGCCTACTATATCACCGCTCATTCCGTCGTAAAGGATGATGATGGAAATGTCCTTGAAGTTCACTGCACCTATGATCCCGAATCCCGCGGCGGACAATCCCCCGATGGACGAAGGGTCCGAGGAACAAGTCATTGGGTCAGCGCCACCGAAGGGGTATCGGTCGAGGTTCGGCTGTATGACAAGCTCTTCCTCGCCGAAGAACCCGGCAAGGAAACTGGAAACTTCCTGGACGATCTGAATCCGGAATCATTGGTCGTGGTCGAGGATGCAAAAGCCGAACCGGAGGTTCTTAAAGCCAAGGTAGGCGACTATCTCCAGTTTATCCGAAACGGATATTTCTGCGTCGATTCCAAGGATTCGACAGCCGGGAAACCAATCTACAACCGGACGGTGACCTTGCGCGATACATGGGCTCGCATGAAGAAGAAAATGGGGATATAAGTCAAGAAAAAGGAGGAATATGAAGTACTTCTTTGACCCTCACGTTCATGTGATGACGTTGGAGCATCCCAACCTCCTCTCCTTCTTCGCCTCCCTCGAATCGGGAATCCCCGATCTCATCACCAGCGGAGCGCTTTCGCCTTCCTACATCGTCGGTGTAGGAAAGCGCTCCAAAGGTTCATCCCTGCTCAACCGAATCACCAACACGCTCACCACATTCGAGCAATCGATCGGTGCGACGCTCATCATGATGGAAGATGATTTACGAGGCAGTTTTGAAAGTCGGGAGGAGAAAGCCCCCCGTCCGGAGCAGCCGTATATCCGAAACGGCAAGATGCACATCCGCGGTCTTGTCTATGACAAGATAGGTCTCTGTCCCCTGTTGATGGATTTTTCAACGAGCAAAATCGGAAAAGACTTCCTCTATTATCCGACCGGGAAAAGCGTGCGGATTCTCGATTACATCACCGATACGATCGAGGGAATTGAAGTCTACCGGGAAGCGCATCCAGACGGTCTCTTTGAGTTCTTTCCCTTCTTGGGAATCAATCCTCCGGTTCACAACATTGACTTCATCGAAGAGTTGCTAGAGCGCTTCATCGTCATCGGCAAGCGATCCAAAGGCCGGAGAAGATTCTGGGGCATCAAGCTCTACCCTCCTTTGGGATATGACCCTTGGCCGGACGATCTGAGAGAACGGGCAAAAGTCGAGTTGCTGTATGAGTTCTGCTCGACACACAAGGTCCCGATCGTAACCCACTGTGATGACCAGGGCTTTCGGGGAATCAGTGCGAAAGAAGCTTGGAAATACACCGCACCCTTTGCCTACAAGCCGGTGCTTGACCGCTATCCCACCCTCACGATCGACTTTGCCCACTATGGGTGGCAGTACAATCAACTGCAGAAGGGTCCGCTTGCGGTCATCAGCAGTTTGGCGACCAAGACCCCGGATTCCCCATGGTTCTATGAACTGACGGAGTTGATGAATCGCTATCCGAACATCTATGGCGATGTCTCCTTCAGCGGTTGCGATTCATACTTCTACGTTCAGCTTTCAAACTACATCAACAATCTTGAATGCGATGAGGAACGAGAAATCGTTCTTTCACGGACGTTGTTCGGCTCCGACTTTTCGGTGAATCTGATAAAAGTCGAATCATATACCTCGTACTGTCGGATCCTCGAAGAATCTCCGTTCAGTGATGAGGAGATCGATCGCTTCGTTTCAGCCAATCCGATGAGATATCTCGGCCTAGGTGACTAAAAATGGCAGACCCTGAGATCTGCCCTCTTTTGTCTTAATCCATCGATCAATAGTTCTTTGCCTCGATTTCGAAGTACGCCTGAGGGTGGGCGCAGACGGGACAAATGCCGGGAGCCTTTTTACCAAATGCGATGTGCCCACAGTTCGAGCAGATCCAAGCTTGCTCTTCTTCACGAGCGAAGACCGCTTCTTCTTCGATGTTCTTCAGCAAGTTGAGGTAACGAGCCTCATGATGCTTCTCGATTTTGGCGACCATGTCCATCAAGGAAGCGATTTTGGTGAAGCCTTCTTCCCGGGCATCCTTGGCGAAGTTCACATACATCTCCGTCCATTCATAGTGCTCGCCGGCTGCGGCATCTTTGAGGTTATGGGCGGTTCCCTGAATCTCTCCGCCTTCTTGAAGAAGCTTGAACCAGATTTTGGCGTGTTCCTGTTCGTTGAACGCGGTTTCTTCGAACAGTTTAGCGATTTGTACATACCCGTCTTTTTTTGCTTTCGAGGCATAATAGGTATACTTGTTTCGAGCCATCGACTCCCCTGCGAATGCTTCCATTAGGTTCTTCTCGGTCTTTGTTCCCTTTAAATTCATGTGACACTCCTTGTCCTGCCTTACGACAGTTATTCCTTTTGACAATCGGGGCAAACCCCGTTAAACACTACTTGGTACGACTCCAATCGGTACCCATTCAAATCGAGATTCTCAAGTTCAACGGACAGATCCTTCGCCACCTCTATATCGTGAACGCTTTTGCACACGACACATTGGATATGAAAGTGCTTGTGGAGCATCCGGTCATAGTGGTCGGGTCCACCGATGACTTGCACCCGCTGGATTTTTCCATCTTCCACGAGGGAATTGAGGTTGCGATAGACGGTAGCCCTGCTGATCGTCGGATGCTTCTCGATAATTGATTCGTATATCTGTTCAGCACTGGGATGGTTCATAGATTCATTGAGCGCATCCCACACCAAGCCTTTCTGTATTGTCTGTCTTCTTTCTTTCATATGATTGAAATGCTACTGATACGTTATTTCATTAACATCATAATTGATGCCCATGGGAGTGTCAATAAAGTTCAAAAAAACATGGTTGCCGGAAACAGCAAATCCCACTGCCAAGAGAGCAGCGGGATTCATGCATGGAGATTTCCATCACTCCTCTTTTCGTGTCTTCCGAGGAGCCTTGGCTCCAAACCCATAGGGCTTCGGCGGGGCTTTCCGCTCCCTTCTGGGCCGTTCATCCCGCTTCGGCCGGTCATCGTACCTGCGGGAACGATCATCAAAATCTCGCGGCGGACGGTCATCATATCTTCGAGGACGATCGTCATATTCCCGTCTCGGCCGGTCATCGTACCTGCGGGAACGATCATCAAAATCTCGCGGCGGACGGTCATCATATCTTCGAGGACGATCGTCATATTCTCGTCTCGGCCGATCGTCATACCTGCGAGGGCGGTCGTCATACTCCCGTCTCGGTCGGTCATCATACCTGCGAGGACGATCATCATATTCACGTCTCGGTCGATCATCATACACTTGCCTCGGACGGTCATCATACCTGCGAGGACGATCATCATACTTTTGCCTCGGGCGGTCATCATACCTGCGGGGACGGTCGTCAAAATCTCGCCTCGGACGGTCATCGTACCTGTGGGGACGGTCGTCATATTCACGTCGCGGTCGGTCGTCGTATCTGCGGGGACGGTCGTCATGCTCCCGTCTCGGTTTCTCGCCTGCGGTGCGGCGATTGTCACGTCGTGGAGCGCGTTCTTTCTTCACTTCAGCTTTTTCCTTCGGCTCCTCCTCCCAGACCAGAGTCCACACGTCATCCTCTTCCTCACTTAAAAATGCCTGCTCCACGACTTCTTCGCCCCGGGCCGCCTCTTTGACCTCCGGCTTGTTCTTTTCTTCCTTGTCCATCTCTCTTTCATCCATCTGCGCTTCATCGTGCGCTGTTTCCGTATTCTTCCGGCCGTCTCTAAAGATCGCCGGTATCGCATGATTCCGTTCTTTCGTCAGCACCCACGTTCGGGCGGTCCCGGATCGACGGGTGAATCCCGGGGCTAATAATTCTCGGGTACGTTCTTCTATCGTGTACCCTCCCAACATGCTCTTATCTAATGAAAACCCTCCTAAATTGGAGGAGACGATGATCGTTCCTCCCTTCTTCAATATACCGCTGAGCGCATGAAGCCAGCGCACATGATCACGCACGATGTCAAAGTCGTGTTCCATTTTTCGTGAATTGGAAAAGCTTGGAGGATCGAAGATGATCAAGTCATAAATCCGTTTCTCTTCCAAGGCATCCTTGACATACTCGAAAGCGTCCGCATTCACACATGGATAATTCGGTCCGACGAAGCCATTTGCTGCAAGGTTCGCCTGAGCCCACTCGGTGTAGGTCGCCGACAGATCGACCGAATCGACTTGCACCGCCCCACCCCGTGCCGCGTAGACGCTGAAAGAGCCGGTGTAGGAAAACAAGTTCAGAACCTTCAGTCCATAGCTCATCGACCCTACTAATGCTCGGGTCGGCATATGGTCCAAAAACAGACCGGTATCCACTCGTTTCGTCAGATCGACAGTGAAGACAAGACCTTGCTCCATCACCTCGACGAGGGTGGAAACCGGTTCTTGCACTTCATGCTGCTCGCGTCCTACCCGTTTTTGGCGGTGATGGTAGACCACCTTCTCAATGGGGACATAGAGCATCCGACCGGCAAGATCCATGACAAGATTCCGCTTGTAATCTTCCAAGCCCTCTTCACTGTAATCGGTAATTCTAACCCACTGTGCCCACACATCGACCGTAACAGGAAACTCTTCCATATTCCGGTCGTAGACGCGCATGCAATTGGTGTCAGCTGATTGAAACAACCGTCGCATCGTAAGGGCATTGTTCTTCAGCAATTTGCCAAAATCCTTTGCTTGATAATCCATATGCCCTCGCTACTCTTTCTGCAACGCAGTGTATATGCTACTATGAAA
>Ga0116182_1001496_pt1 | contig 24050 bp, 17 predicted proteins | sample AD_UKC077_MetaG_FD_89805 | JGI IMG/M metagenome (GOLD analysis project Ga0116182, IMG submission 89805) | Active sludge microbial communities of municipal wastewater-treating anaerobic digesters from USA - AD_UKC077_MetaG | ecosystem: Engineered > Bioreactor > Anaerobic > Digestate | place: USA...
ATGTGAACTATATGCCAAGTGAATTTGTGCGATTTCACCTGGAGTATAACGCCACGGATGGGGACCAGATGCCCCTTTCACACCGTTTGATTTTCCAGGTTGTATTTGCGGCAGGTCCTCATAAGCACGATAAGTACTAGGAGGCAGATATGAAGATTATCAGAGTTTTCGCCATAGCGGCTCTTGTGCTTGGTTTTTCCCAAGATGTTTTTGCAAAGAAAATTCAAGTTGTTACAACGTTGACTGATTATGCTGCTGTGGCCAAGGTCATAGGTGGCGATAAGGTCACGGTAAATGCCATCAGCGAGGGTGATCAGGACGCCCACTTTGTCAGGCCAAAACCCAGTTATGCCGTGTGGGTAAACAAGGCAGACCTTTTTGTTACAACTGGTCTGGATCTGGAAATGTGGGCGCCTGCCGTTTTGGACAAAGCCGCAAATCCAAAGGTGTTGGAAGGACAAGTTGGCTATGTGGCAGCTGCTACCGGGGTAAATATGTTGGAAATCCCAGCTGTTAAAGACCGAGGGCAGGGTGGTGTGCACATCTATGGCAACCCACACATCGGGACAGGCCCCTTGAATATGAAGGTCGTGGCCAGAAACATAGCCACCGGGCTTTCCAAGGTTGACCCTGCCAATGAGGCGTTTTACACCGCAAACGCAAAGGCGTTCAATGATGAGCTGGATCGCAAAATGTTTGGGCCAGAGCTGATCCCGCTACTCGGTTCAGACACGCTGACTCGCTTGGCAGAATCAGGCAACCTGGTTTCCTTTTTGTCTTCAAAGACATACAAAGGCAAGCCTATGGTTGAGCTTCTAGGCGGCTGGATGAAGCAAGCGATGCCACTTAGGGGACGCAAGATAGTGACTTACCACAAAAACTGGGTTTACTTCTCGAAAACCTTTGGTGTCGAAGTGGTGGGCGAGGTCGAGCCTAAACCTGGAATTCCGCCATCTCCAAAACACGTGGAAGATTTGATCACACTGATGAAAGAACAAAAGATTCCAGTTATTATGGCCGCGAACTACTTTGATGAGAACAAAGTTAAACATGTTGCAGCAGCAGTTGACGCCAAGGCCGTGATAGTGCCGATGCACGTGGCTGGAGAGCCTGGAGTTGACGATTACTTCGCGCTTGTGGATTTGTGGATTAATCGCCTTCTGGAAGGGCTTGGTCTCTAGGGGGTAAGGCAAATGGGTGCTGTGTCGCTGATGGCGCTGCCGTTTCTGGAGTGCCTGATTTTGGTGGGTATTCACTCGTACCTAGGTCTTCACGTTATCAGGCGCCGCGTGATTTTCGTTGACCTCGCCTTGGCACAGATAGCCGCTCTTGGGACTACCATTGCCTTTTTGTTTGGGCTGAATCCTCATTCTACTGGCGCCTATATCTTCTCGTTATCATTTACTTTTATTGGTGCAGCGGTCTTTAGCTTGACCAGAGTCCCAAATGACCGAGTTCCCCAGGAGGCGGTCATTGGCCTTTCGTATGCCTTGGCCGCGTCTGTCGGTATGCTGGTCGTTTTTGGGGCGCCCCACGGTGCCGAGCACATCCAAAACATTGCGATGGGTTCGCTCTTGTGGGTCACTGCCGATGACATAATACATGCGCTAGTTGTCTACAGTTTTGTCGGTGTTGTCCACTTTATCTTCAGGGACAAGTTCATCCAGATCTCTGAAGACCACGATGCTGCAGCAAAAAAGGGCATAAATGTCCGCTGGTGGGACTTTTTGTTTTACATGCTGTTTGGCCTGGTAATCACCCACTCGGTCCAGACGGCAGGTGTGTTGCTGGTCTTCGTGTTTTTGGTAGTGCCTGCAATCATGGGCGTTATGTTAACTGATCGGCTGTGGCTTCAGTTGGTGATCGGTTGGGGGGTAGGCACGCTGGTTTCGTTCGTGGGTTTAGCTGTTTCGTACTATGGCGACCTTCCAAGTGGTCCAACTGTGGTGTCATTTTACGGGCTTGCCCTGGTTTTGGTCGCCTTGGTTGTTTATGTAGTACGGGCCAAAAACACGCTGAGGGCGCTTGGCTATGTTGGCCTTGGAGTAGCCGTTACTGCCGCACTTATTGTGGGTTTCATTGGTGCCGGCAGATACATGGCAACCGTTCCAGCTCTGGCTAGTGGTCCAGATGAGCACGATGGTCACACCTCAGCGATGTTATCTGATGGACACGCGCTGGGGCACGCTCATAACGCTCAAGGTGATGAGGCGTTGACCAGTGTAGGTTTGCTTGAACAGCTAGCAAGCCTGGATTTGGTCGAAAAAAAGCGCGTACTTAGAGGCGTTTCAGACAGCCAGGTAATTAACAACGCGATTGGTGCCAGCAATGATGTTGAAACCAAGTTTGCCTTAGCGTCGCGGCTTTTGGTTTTGGACCATGTTTTGGGTGCTGGCCGTTTGTTGGATTTGATGTCCGATGGTGCAACTCCACCGATTTTCAGGGATGACGCGCTGCACACGTTGATGGACAGGTATGGTTCTTGTGACCAAGCGTTTGATCCTTGGACCAGCCCGACCGATGAAGCGAACCTAAAAGCCTTGGATGCTTGGCGGGCTAAGGTACAGCTGGCCCGTTAAATTCGCACCTTTTTTAAGCCTACCTACACTCGGCAGCTGTAACAGACAAGCGGTAATCAGAACTTCGCAGCAAGCGAAAATCCCCATCCGCGTAAAAATAACGGTGCTTGGTGTCATGACCTTCTGGCTGTGTTAGATACTGTTCAGATAGTAGGTCCCCACGGTGATTGTATGCCTTGAGCTGTAGACCAGCAGCTACAGAGCCTGCAAGCAGCAGATAATCCGGCTCAATCAACATCCCAAAGTACGGGTAAATGAAAGAGTTAAACGCCGCCTCAACAGCCAATGAATTGTTTGGTTTCACAAAATACAGCTCTATGCCTCTGCTCATAGTGTTGTCGCTTTGTGACAGATTAAAAACAAAGGTGTCATCAGCCATTCCAATTAAAAAGTTGTTGTAAACAGCGTAAAGTTCAGGGGTAAGCATCAAGGGTTCTGCAACGTTACCAGTTGATAAAGAGACCTTGCGAAACATCACCCTGCTGACTTTGGGCTCACGTAATTGGAGTACCAGTAAGAAACCAGCACTGGTGTCAGTTGTTGCAAAGCGAAAAGCCTTCAGGCTAGCTGGAGTTGTAAGAGTGAAGATTCGGGCCTTTGGGATTGAAAATGAGTTGTCAGGTCGAAGCGAATAAAACCAAGCTATTAGGTCGTCTACACCTTGGATCACAAAAGCTCCAATCAGACCTGTGCTATGATTTTGCATCTCAAACTTTTCAAGCTTGCTTGCATTCGGCTCAGGATGCAACTCAATCAACTTCGAATCTGCAGCATTTTGCCGTACCCTAAGGTGGGACAACATGTAATAACCGGCTGACTGTTGCCTCTGGAAAAGTCCATCCAAGCCATCCGATGTCATAACGTAGTTCGACAGCAACTTTCCGTTCGTACATCTTGAATCGATAATAACCCCAGGTATTTGCACTGAAGCTATCAAGACCCAAATCTGATCCTGCAGCTCAAATATGCTAAAGCTTTGTTCACAAGGCGAATTAGACTTTTGCTCCGAAATACAACGCGGCTTGCCATTAAAAAGTTCAAGGGTCGAGCATCCAAATGGAAGTTCAGGTAGCACGGTAGGTCTAGTTGGCGGCCCCGCCTTGGGAACTTGGTAAGTTTCAAAAACCTCGGGAATACCTGGTTGTGCCTGTAAAATAGTTATGTTGTCTCCGTCATAACTAGCATCCATAAAATCCGCATCATACAGTTGTGCAGTCGCCTCCTGATAAACGGGGCTTTTACTGGTGACTAAACCAGTAAGCGTGACGGTGAAAAAGTCAAAAAACATCGCAGCATCGAACTGGTGGACAAGCAGAATGCTTTGAATCATGCCGTCATAGAAGTACTTTATGCCCTTGTAAAAATCGAGTGATAAGTCCACAGTAAACAAATTTTTTGGTTCTGGGATGTGGTTGAAGTCATTGAATTTCAACAGTTTTATGAAGTCATCACCGCCTTGATACAGAATTATAAAGCTATCAGCCAACACGCCTTCCATATGAAAACGACCGTGACCTAGCACGGCGTTTGAGGCGATGACCGTTAAATCATCTTGTATCTCAAAATCCGCATTCAACTTGGTGTGCACAAGAGTGCTGTCATTTAAAAGCAGCCCATGAATTTCGTCGCGGATGACGAAAAACTTGGAAGCGAGCACTCTGTCCAGTCCGGCAGGGTTTTGGTGCTGTACAAACGGCTCGACGATCTGACCGTTAGACACTCGCAGTTGTCCAACCATGTAGGTCTCATAACTATCTGCCCAAATAATAAGCAATCGATTTTCAATGGGAATCAGGGAGGTTTCATACTCAAACTGTTGGAACGGAAACTCAAGCAGCACCGGTTCTGATACCATTTTGGTGCTGATGTTAAAGGACGCATAGTAGTGCGACGCCCATACGCCTAGGTCTGACCAATAAAACATCCCAAAGTGACCGTCAGCCGCAAAAATGGTGACTCTTTCAAATGGATAGCCCCGCCCTATCACAAACGCCCGACCAAGTGGCGTGCCATCGCTGTCCAAGTGGGTAAAAACCACCTCGACGAAGCCTTCATTTGTTTCTTCAAACCAGGTAACTCCAAAGGTTTTACTTTCACTATCCCAGGCTATGGACGGGGCAAAAACCGATTTTCCAGGCGCTGAAATCATTATTGGTTCAGATGCGGCGCCTGTATTCATGTTTATTCTGGCAAACTTGATGACTGCAGTTTCTGCCAATTCCTCCTGCCACACCGCGGCATAACGGAAGGAACCGTAAGTGTCATCAGGGGCAATGGTCATGGCTGGATAGGCCGTCATGGGATCGGCCCGGCGGATAAGTTGTGGTGCTGCAAAATTCATCTTTGGAATTTGTCCATCACAGTTGGTATCAACCGAGCCACAAACCTCGGTGGCGCCTGGGTTGATATTCGGGTTTGTGTCATCACAGTCACCTGGCCCATGTGGACACACCGCAGGCCAGTTGCCATTTGGAAGCTTGACGACCTGTTTTAAACTGTCGCAGTAGCCGTCGTTGTCTTGGTCACAGTCCTCGTCAACGACGCCATCGCAGTTGTTATCAAGGCCGTCACAAATCTCAAGGCTATCGTTAGGCTCACACGGCTGGCATGCACCACCGTCACCACAGACTTCGCCAGGCTTGCAGTCATAGTCTGTGGTGCACTGCGGCTGTGGGTCCTCAAGCTCTGCCTCAAACGGATCGGCCGGTTGCAAGTCCGTATGATCCCGCTCCTCTAGGCCAGGATCGTCCGTGTCTGCAACGTCAGTTATGTCCGTTGTGGGGTGATTGGATGAATCCCAAGCGTCTTTAACGTCCGCAAGGTCACCATCCGAATCTGAATTACCGCAGGCAACTAAAACCAACACCAGCACAGCGAAAATGCGATTGGGGTTCATAAACACCTCCGGTATGTGGGTTTTTAAAAGGGGCACCCCCCTGGAAAACACATGCGCATGCCAAACAGGTCACAGCATGCCGAGCCTTCATCACAATCTGCATCAGTTTGGCAGCTACTGCCAACGCACTGGTCTCCAGGCATACAGGTCTTGGACCCGCCAAGTTCACAACACTTATTGCCTTCACCGCAGTCGGCATCACTGTCGCATGAATCGCCAACCTTACACTCAGCCTCGGTCATACACCCTGCGGCAGCCCCAGGCTTTTTACAGCAGATGCCCTGTGAGCAGTCTGAATCATCAAGGCAGTTGCTTGGACAGTCGCTTTTCTTGGCACAGTACGTTCCCTGTTCAGGAACCAAGCAGCAAATCTCGTCCATGCCAGTGCAATCGCTGTGGACAGAGCATTCCGGAAGATCCAAGCTTTGATCTGGACAAGCGCCAGTTGGAACGCAGATCATGCCAGTATCAAACTCACAGCATTCACGGCCTATTGGACAGTCGGTGTCAACCGTGCAAGCGCCCCAATCACCGCAGCCACCGCTTCCAACGCACCTAAATCCAAGTTCAGGCACCTCGCAGCATTCCTTGCCGTCTGGTTTGCCTTCACTGTTGGTGCAAATGTGCTCAGCATCAGGGCAGGATACTGAACCTGGGCATTCGGACGGGCTGACACAAAGCAGCAAATCATCGCCAGCGTCACAGCAGACTTGACCAAGGGGGCACTCCTTAGAGGAGTGGTTGCATCTTTGTGGGCACTGGCCAATGTCCAGGCAAACCATATTGTCTTTCAAATCACAACATTCCTGGTTGGGCGGGCAATCTTCGTCGGTTGTGCAGTTTTTTGGGCACATGGCTTCTGCCATACACGTCGGCGTCTCAGCCATTTCACCAAACTTGCAGCAGACCTGTCCTGGTGCAGTGCAATCTTCGTCGGTTTCGCATCCACCAGCTTCCCCGGGGCACAGCTCTGCCGGCATACAGGTCTTCATCTCGCCAAAGAGATCGCAGCAAACGTCGGTTCCACCACAGTCGTCATTGGTAGTGCAAGGATTGAAGAAGCCGCCTTGGCCGCACTCTTCGTCTTTGGGTTTACAAGTCCCGCCACCCATGAAGCTGGTGCAGCAGTGCCAGTCATCTGGACAATCTTTGTCGGTACTGCACGAAGCCGGTACTCCTGGTTCGTTGTCCTTGTCGCCAACATCCTTGTCGCCAACAATGATATCGCCATCAGCGTCAGGCAGTTCGTTGTCTTTATCGTCATCTGCTGGTATTTCTTCACGATTTCCAGTGTCATCGTCTGCTGGATTCTCATTCCCTGAAATAGTGTCCTTATCGGCCACTGTGCTATCGTCGTTTAAATTCCCTGGCGCAGTACCACCAGAACAAGCGCCAAAACTACCTAATCCAATGATTAATACCGCAAAAATAGGCAAGACCTTGAAATTCATGATACCCCCAACTATCAGTCACCCGCCCCCTGATGGAATGTAAAGTCGAGGCGTGCGTTTGCTAATTATTGACCATAAGGTGCTTAGGTACAAGATAAAACTCAAAACAGTTTCACAACTTTTTTGTAAAGCGAGTTTCCAATTCGAGCAGCCGCTGTTTGGTAAGTGTCCCACCAGCAGCTGAAAACCCATGCAGGCTTTTGTCGCTCCCAAGCACTCTGTGACAAGGAACCAGCAACGGGACTGGGTTCCTGGCCATAGCTTGACCTACCGCACGTGCGGCATTAGGGCTGCCTGCTAAAGTTGCAAGCCCTTTATAGCTGACCGTTTCTCCAGGCCTTATGTCTCTGGCCAATAGCAGCACCTTTTTCAAAAACGGCGGCATGCCTGCAAGATCCACCGGAATGCTCGCCAAATCCTCCTGCCCATTTGCAAAGTATCCAGCCACGGCTTTTACAGCCTGCGCCACAAAAGCTGGGCACGCATCCTCTAGTTGAGGCCATTTAGAGATTTCCGGGTCGCCAGGCAAGCGAAGCTCGGTAATACCGACTGATGACCACGCAATGCCACAGGTGCCAAAGGATGTTTCAAACTGTCCACGCTGATTGTTTCGCATTTTTCGACCTCAAGGCTAACAACAGTGCGCTCCAGGGACAAGTTTACTCAAAAATTGGACATGATTGGGGTTAACATTAGGCCGCATCCGGGTTAGGCTTGCTCGTTGATGTTGACAAGGATTTGTCAGTTTGGAGGTAGACTAAGGTGGCATGTGATTTCCGTTTTCAAACCGTGCTCCTTTTGGCCACATTTTGCGCTGTCGGTTGTGTTGGCTGCTTTCGCAGCGATGTGAGAAACATCGCAGCCCTTGAAGGTCGGGATTTGTCATTTTTAAGCCGACGTGGGGCCCACACATATGTCGAGGCCACATCAGGTGGAAAATCTCCGGACAACGCCCTCTATGCCAGGCAATACTCGGACCTGTTGTCTCATATTGGCATGTACAAGCCAGTTCTGGCGCCGTTACTTGAGCCTGCCGACGAGCTTGAATGCGAAGTCAAATCGCGAGTCTGGAACCCTGATGCCATCGTTCAGGTCTACCAGTGTGCTGCAGGCGAGATTACACTGGAAATAGCTTACATGTCTTACTCCGATATTGCGGTACGCGTCAGTGTTTCAAACGACTGGACGCTACCAGACGTACCCATCCGTGGATGCGCAATTAATGAACAGGACTTCGTCGATTCGACTGTTTCAAAAGATTCTGGCTTGGTATTCATCGAGCAGGAAATACAGCTGTTTTCGTTTTGGGGCGGCGAGCAAAAGGAGACCAGGGATACATTTGTCGAGATCGTGCCCAAGGTTAGTCCGGCCATTGACGGACGTTGCTGGTCGGTGGTTTTAGACGCCCAAGTCAGCTCTGTCGTGTCGTTTAGGATGCACGAAAACTGGTTCTTAGAGATAAATAATGCTGTCGCGTCATGTGTCGATGATGACGACTTTTCTGGAGGCAGGTCTCCCTATGACATTGAATGGCCTCCAGACACAGAAGTTTTTGATGCTGCCCTTAAACTGACTCGATTGGAGCTTATCGATTGGTTTACGAACGCACCCGTTTCAGATTTTAACGACCAGATGGCCGTAATGTCGTGGTTTATCGCTTGGGAAAACACTGCCAGGCCCTGGGGGGCTGCTTGGACCAGACCAGCAGTCGTGCCAAGCAAAAGGCACTATTTTCGAGGTGTCTGGCTGTGGGATAGCGCTTTTACGGCGGTAATGCTTGCTCATGGTAACGCAGATGCCCGAGAGTTGGGCCGCCAGCAGGTACGCTTGATGATTGACAATCAAGCTGAAGATGGACGGCTTGCGCGTGAGATATGGGCACATGAAGTTGGCCCAGGATTTCAGCCTCCAGGGCCGCTGACTTGGGCCGCGCTGGTGCTGTCAGTCAAGGAAGGCAACCACGATTTCATTGATGAAGTCTACGATTCACTGGTTGCTTATCACAAGTGGATTGCAACAGATAACGACAGTGATGGCGATGGTCGCAGCGAGTGGGACGGATTGAACTCTGGGATGGACACCTCTCCACGCTTTGACGATGGCGCGGTGGAAGGTGTCGACCTTCAGTCGTGGATGGCGTTTGACGCTTTGTTACTGGCAAAAATGGCGCAATACCTTGGCTTTAAGGCGGATGAGAGGCTCTTTAAGGCTGAAGCCGAACGGCGGGTTAATGATTTGGCCAACAATTTCTGGGACGATACTGACCAGATGTTTTACGACCGCCGAATTGATGATTCTTTAGAGGATCCATTTGTACGCGTAATTACACCTGTTTCGTTTTTGCCCTTGCTGGTTGGCGCTGCTGACGAATCCAAGGCCGCGGCGATGGCTGCACATTTATCAGACCCGTCTTACCTTAAGGTCCCCTATGGGGTTCCAACTGTGTCGTCTACCTCGAAGGACTACAACCCTGAAGACTACTGGCGCGGGCCGGTTTGGATTGTCACCAATGCGTTCGTGATCTGGGCGCTTGAGCAGTACGGACTGGAGCAGGAGGCTTTAGCCCTTAGGTCATCTACGCTGGCGATGATTGCCGCGGAGCAAACTCCACGCGAGTACTACAATTCGCAAACGGGCGCTGGCCTTGGGGCGACAGACTTCATGTGGTCCGGAGTCTTTTACTTGTTACTGTCAGGGGATATCTCTCCTGCTGATATTTTGTAGTGTAGCCAATGTAACTAAGGAGGACTAGAACATGCCGTTTTCTTTGCCTGATTTGCCATTTGAAAAGACTGCTTTGGAGCCATTCATTAGCGCTGAAACGCTTGACTTTCATCATGGAAAGCACCATGCCACTTACGTGAACAACCTAAATGGGCTGGTTGCTGGAAAGCCTGAGGCCTCAATGCCTTTGGAGCAAATCATTCTGGCGTCTGACGGCGCGGTATTCAACAATGCCGCACAGGTTTGGAACCACACGTTTTACTGGCACTGCGTCAAAAAGGACGGAGGCGGCTTGCCAACAGGTGCGCTTGCAGAGGCCATTGATCGCGACTTTGGTTCATTTGATGCCTTCGTCAAGGAATTCACCGCCGCAGCGTTGGGCCAGTTTGGTTCAGGTTGGGCCTGGCTTGTGTTCGATAATGGCAAGCTCAAGGTCACCAAAACCGCAAACGCCGACCTCCCAATGAAACACGGTCAAGTCGCATTACTGACAATCGACGTCTGGGAACACGCGTACTACGTTGATTATCGAAATGCTCGCGGAAAGTACATAGAAACCTTTTTGGCAAAACTAGTAAACTGGGACTTTGTCGCCGCAAACCTGGCAAAAGCGGTTTAATTCACAAACGCACTGTTTCGGGTTTAAGTGTCAAAAAACAGTTTGCTTCAGTTTTAAAGCGCCTATAATCGTTGGCGGGTCTTGTTGAGGGGAAGTGATGAGAGCTTCGATGCATGTGATGGCCTGTTTGGTGGTGTTGGGCCTGTTTACAGCCTGTGGAATTGACGAGTACTACACAAACATTGGGACCGGTGCCGTGCCTGGACAGCCTTTGTTTAAGGGAAACCAGGAGGACAAGGAGCCCGTCGAATGCACCTGCAATTGCGTAGGCGGTGGGGGTGGCTCCACAGATTTTTCAGGCAAATCCTGGGTGATGGACACGCTGGTGCTTGGCGATCCGCTGGTTGGCTTTAGGGATCTCGTGAACGATGTCATTAAGACCGAGATGGAAAAGGGAACGCTCAACGTGCTGCTATCCGTTGAGGATGATGACCGAGAGACTGGCGTCATGACGCTATTGTTCGGAGCCGGGGAAAAATCGGAGTCTGGCTACACCTTTGGGGATGGAGCTTCCACTGTCACGGCAACCTTGGCGGCTGCATCTGGTGCCTTCGTCTTTGACGAGCCAGTGGCCAAATTCGCCGTGACAATTCCGATGGAAGGTTCCGATCCGGTATCCATCCCGATTACTAACATCATCCTCAAAGGCACCATATCACCGGACGGAGGGAAGATCTCCGGAGGTACGCTGGAAGGGCTCTTGACTGTTGAAGATGCCAAAGACACCTACGTCCTGATCGACACGCTTTACAACATCCTTACGAACTTTGAAGAGGTTGAGCCTAATAACGACATGGATGGCGACTCGGAGATGGATTCGTGGGTGTTTACTGGCTCTTTCACGGCTAAGGGCTGTACGGTGACAGCAAAGTAGAAGTTCAATCTGTAGAATTCCTTGGGCTTTTATTGAAGGAGAAAAAATGAAACGTTTGCTAACAGCTATCGTTCTAATTGCCGCGCTTTTACCTATTAACGGAGCAGCGAAGGTGATCGTCAACTCGGAAGGCGAAGCCATGCGTGCTACTACCACCAAGGATTTTATGCGGCACAAGCACAAGGCCAAGTACTACACCGAAAGCTGGACCGCGATTTTACAGTCAACTGAAGGTCATCTCATCTACATCAACTTTTTGTTGACCAATCTTGGGGTGGTTGAGGGAAGCTCAGGCCTGAGCATGTCGATCACTTTTCCTGGCGAGCAGGCAAAAAGCTGGTCCGCCGAGCACAAGGTGGCTGACTTTAGCGACGATTCGTCGAAGGGCATGATCAAGATTGGCCCTAATGAAATGACCTTAAAGGGGCGCAACCTGACGATTAAGATCGATGACAACGACATGAAACTGGACCTGACGATGAGGGGTTGGTATCCGACCGGGTACAAGTTTTATGATGGGAAGACCTTCTTAAACGATAAGAAAAACAGATACTTCTATCACTTCATCCACATGCCTCGTGGTGACTTTGAGGCCGAGATGACATGGGAGGGCAAGACCGTTCGTATGAAGGGCGCCGGCTACCTGGACCACATGGTTAACAACCGCCTAACTTCCGAGTGGTCAAGGCGTTGGTGGACAGTGCGTTACTTCGCGCCGAACTACACGTTGGCGTTTATCACCATGCAACTTGATAAGAAGTTTGGTGGCGAAACGGTTACTCGCGCATTTTTTGGCAGTCGTACAAAGCCTTTGGCCCTTACAGACCAGATTGAGCTGAAGCCTTCTGACCTAGCTACAGACAACAAGGCGGGTCACAAGTACCACACCAAGTACGATGTTAGTATGTCAGGTGATGGTTTTAGCTTAAGCGCGGTTTTTAAGTCCAAGCGTCTGCATGATCGCGATGGCGTGATCGAAAAACTGCCGAAAATTCAACAGGGTATAGCCAAGATGTTTGCTGGAAATCCAGTCACCTACCGTTTGGAAGGTGCGGCTGATGTGACCGTCACCGAGGGAACGGAGGCCCCGAAAAAACTGGGTGGTACCGCGATGATGGAAACAATCGTTATCGAGTGATATTTAGCCTCTGTCCCTGTCCCCGTCCCTGTCCCTGTCCCTGAATCCAAAGTGCGGGACTAATCCAGATTAATGGTGATGGTCGAAAAGTCAAGCGGAATCAGACGGTTGTCGCCTTCTAGCACACGCCCATCCACGCTGACGCTTTTGTGAGTGCCGACTACTTTCAGCAACATGTCGGTGGCCTCGGGACGAAAATCTCCAGTTGCCTGTCTTGTGATCGTGACGACGTTGTCCTGGCGAACCAGCGCAAAGGTTTCAAGCAGGGAGGCCCCATAACCATCTCCAGCATCCCTATACAGTTCACCACCAACCCCAGGGCCGTCATTTGCAGGTATGAACACTCGCAGTTCAATCTGATTACCCTCATCCACTGGAACAACCGAGCCTCCACGAGCAAACATCGGCATAGTGTCTAGCGGGGCTAAAACCTCCGCTGTTGTATCGCCTTCAAACATGGAGCCGGTTTCCCAGTCGTACCAGTTACCAGCTGGGAAGGTGACCTTTCGCGTAACGCAGCCCTTTTCAAGGACGGGCGCTGCCAGCAGTGAATGCCCGACCATGAATTGGTCATCCACACCCACTAATTTGACATCTTCCATGTACAACGGTCTGACCAAGGTACTGCCAGTGCGCGTGGCGGCCGCAGCAAGCGTGTACCAGTACGACATCAGCGAGTAGCGTCGCCTTAAGTGAATCCTGGTGATGTCCAGCGTTTCTTCGTCATAACACCATGGTTCACGCCTTGGTGTAAAGACGGCCGAGTGGACCCTAAAGAATGGCAGCATGGCGGTAGCTTCAAACCAGCGCAGGTAGAGTTCTTTGTCCGGGTTTCCACCAAAGCCGCCAATGTCGGCACCTGAATACGGCACGCCGGAAACCGACAGGTTTAGCACGATTCGAATGGTTTGTTGCAGACTCCACCAGTTGCTTTCACTGTCGCCAGTCCAGTGCCAAGCGTAGCGTGCCAGTCCTGCCCAACCTGAACGTGACAGAATCCATGGGCGACGTTCCGGTTTAAAGCGGCGCTGACCTTCGAATCCGGCCATGGCCTCTTGCAGTGCGTACAGGTTGTGCGCCTCCAAGTGCGTACCACCGCGTCCTTCCAGCTTATGTACCGCAACTGAAGGCAATGTTGAGCCGCCCCAAGCTGCAAAGGCGGCTGGTTCATTCATGTCGTGCCAGAACCCGGAAATCCCCTTATCAATCAGGATCTTGTACTGCTGTGCCCACCAATCTCGTGCTGCTGGGTCTGAAAAATCTGGGAATGCGCACCAGCAGGGCCAGACAACTCCACGGACCAGCTCGCCATCAGGAAGTTTCATGAACAGATCTTGGTCACGTCCTTGTTTAAACAAGAAGTAGTCAGGATCGATTTTTACCCCCGGGTCCAGGATGGTAACCAGCCTGATTCCTTGAGCCAGCATGTCTTGGCTTAGCTTCTTTAGATCAGGGAAACGTTTGCGGTCCACGGTGAATACACGGTACCCATCCATGTAATGGATATCCATGTGAATGACCGACAAAGGCAGGTCGTGTTTGACAAAACCTTCCGCAATTTCACGGACTTGAGCCTCGTTTTCGTAGCTCCAGCGGCACTGGTGATATCCCAGGGCCCAACGTGGTGGCATTGCCGCGTGGCCTACTAAGCCATAAAACTTAGTGACGTTTTCTTCAGGTGTGCCTGTAAACAGATAGTATCTGAGCGCACCTCCCTCAAACCTGGATTCAAGCCGCTCTTTGAATGAAAACGTGCTCTTAAAAGAGTTGTCAAAGAAGGCCAGATATGAACCTCGTGGCGACACGCTAAGGTACGCAGGCGACGAGATATACAGCGGGTCATCTCCAGGCGCGTACGCTCCACGTGGTTCCATGTTCCACAATGAAAATTCGCATCCGCGTACAGAAAAGGGCGACGCCTTCATGCCCATTCCAAAAAACGACTCATCGTCGTTCATGGCAGCGCGAGATGTCCACCCCCTTCCAGTCTTGATGGGAGGCTCGTCTTGTCGAATCACGTTGCCGTCCAAGTCGGCCACAGTCACAGATCCGTCCTTGCCTACAGTCAGCTTCAGTCCATCACTTTCCAGACCCACCCCAAGATCTCCTTCGTCAATTGCGACCTCGACTGGCTTAAACGAGTTTTTGTTGACGACTGTGTTTCCAGGCAGGGTTCCTGGGGTCCATGTCAATCTTGGCAGCCCCGGCTTTATGAAAACTACCTCAAGCTTGGCTGAGGTAAAGTTAAATGTTGCCCCTGATTCGATGCGTTCCCAGGATTCAAGTTGTCCAACAGGGGTGACGCTGTCGTCTTTAGGTGGGGCAAACTTCTTTTCAAGTTTACCTCGCTGTATCGTGTACTGCATGGAAGCGACCAAAATCTCCATGCCTAGATTTTTTAGTCCTTTTATCGTGGTGATAATGTCCATAAGGTTCTTCTCCCGGATTTTAGCGCAACGCGCAAGCCAGATCGTCGTACAGACAGCTGCTTGGCTGGCCGTCGACAGACACACTGCAAGGCACATTTATAACACTAATCAGGGATTGCTGACGTACGAATTCTCATTATTTGTGTCGAATGGATGCTTTTTATGCTTGACGCAATAGTTTTCCCAAATAGGCTTGTCGTATGTGGCGTCTCGCGACTACATCCATCGCAGTTCTCTTGACCATCACAATGGTGATGGGCCCTGTTTTAGCCTTTGGGCTGGAAAATGATTCGCCCCCTTTGGGTGCTGAGGCTCAAGCGGTTGATTTGGCTGACGAAGCAGCTGATTTGGTTGAAACAGAAGTGCCGGCTGACGCCGCCGAATCCGAAGCACCAGCCGAGGCCACCGAATCCGACGCGTCCGAGTCTGTTGACCCCGCTAAAGCTGCTCCACCTAAGAAGAAGATCGAATGGATGCCGTTACCGCTGGTGGGTGGTGACTCGGACATGGGGGTATTGGTTGGGGCCCAGCTTTTGTTGGCCACGTTCAAGGACGGCTATTACCCTTATCGCTTCAGGACGCACACCCAAGTGGCGCTGTCGTTCAAACCCAATCACAGAGGTGGTGTCGACATCCCGGTGCACATGGATTTCATAAAGCTTGATTTTCCGGGGTTGGCTTCAGGTAAGCTTCGGCTACTGATTGGGCTTCACTACGACCAAGTAAACAACTCTGGTTACTTTGGGATTGGTAACGCGGCGCGTGCAGTTGCTGTAGACCCGACCGCTGAGGGTGCTTTAGATTACCGCATCTTCCAGTACGTTCGGCAAGAACCTAAGCTGCGCATGTTCATCAGGTACAAACTGGCCGAGCGGCTGGAACTGGCGTTGGGCCTGCGTTTCATGTGGATGAACGTCACAGCCAAACCAGGCTCCAAGCTAGAACACGACCTTCCAACTTTGCGTGGTACGGACCCTCACTTCGGCCTTCAGTTTGCGGCTGGCCTCATCTATGACAAACGTGACCACGAGTACAATCCGACGAAAGGTGTATATTTCGAGACCGCTTTGCGCTTTCAGCCAGGTCTTGGCAATGACTTGCATTTTGGTGCTTATAGCGTCGATGGTCGGGTTTTTGTGCCCATCATTGGTGAATATCTGGTATTCGGTTCGCGCTTTTTGCTCGACATGTTGTTTGGAAACGTGCCATTCTACGAAATGGCTAGGAGTGGCGCCTTTGAGCCAGTTGACTTCATTGGTGGCAGAATGGGGCTTTCAGGTATTCCCGAGGGGCGTTATCATGGCAAGGTCAAGGCCGGCGTGAACCTTGAGCTGCGTTCAGTGTTTTGGACCTTCTGGCTTTTGAAGCAACGGTTTAAGGTCGGTGCTGCGGCGTTTGTAAATGTCGGCCGTGTTTGGGCTGATTACACGGGCAACAGCGTGCTTGATGGCAGCGGGCATGGGCTGAAGCTCGCCACTGGTGGTGGGCTTCGAATACAGCTAAACGAGACGATGGTAATACGCATTGATCTCGCGTGGGCCAAAGAGGTCAGCGACGCTGGAGCGCCGGTGGGTATCTATTTGGATGCCTACCATCCCTTTTAGAGCATTGGGCTCCGTCCTTTGTGGGCGGAGGCTTGTTTACATGGCAGGGGGCGAGGTAGATGAACATGTCTTCTAACAGATTTGGCAAGTTACTTTTCGCGTTGCTGATGGTCTTGGCCGTCCCAAGCACCGTCCTCGCCGGGGGGTATTCCAACCTCGACTTCGGCGGCCGGCGCATGGGGATGTTTGCCGTTGTTGGCAAGCCTGATGACCTGACCGCGGTGTTCCACAACCCGGCAGGACTGACGTTGCAGTCTGGAACCCAGTTTTACTTTTCGCTGTCGAACTTCATCTTGGACCTCGGGCTTAAGATGTATGACAGCGACGGGAAGCTGCGGCCGTTTGACCATGAGATCACCCCCAAGCTCAGCTATGGTGCCATCCCGTTTATTGGGGTCTCGTCGGACCTGGGTACCGAGAGGTTCAGGCTGGCATTTGCGCTTTATGCGCCGAATGCCTACGGCGCCAGCCTTCCACTTGACGAGCCCACCCGCTATCACGCTACTCAGGCGCTTTTTGTGTCAGGCCGGGCTACCCTTGCGGCTGCTTACGATTTCAATGACTACATAACTATCGGAGGTAGCCTCAGTTTGCTGTACACATACTTGACGGCCCAGAGATACCTAAACACTGGGATGCTTCCTGCTGGCTCTGACAGTCAAAACGATCCAAAGTACGACGGCAGATTCAAGAGTCGTGAAGAGACTTTAAACACTGACATGATTTTGGATATCCAAGGTGACAATATCACATGGGCGTTTGATGTCGGCGTTTTGGTCAGGCCTGTCAAAAGCCTTAGCATTGGTATGATTTTTTCCAGCGGCTCGGAATTAAACCTGCGTGGTGATGTAAAGGCGTCGTGGGCGAAGGATGGTGCTTTGATTGGCAAGACGAAGCAGACGACCAACATGATTATTCCGCTGGCGATTCGCGCCGGCGTCAACTGGGCAATCGTTCCGAATTTCGAGGTTGGGGCTGACTTTTCGTATTGGCACTATCAAACAAACCAGATGCAGGTATCGACCCTGGACGACAAGCTCGCAGGTCTTTCTGGCTTTTCCGATCCGAAGAACTTTAAAAACTCCTGGAACTGGTGTCTTGGTTTCCTTTATCGCCCCATCCCCGAACTGGATTTAATGGCCGGCTATCAAATGGACTACACTCCGAATCCGACCTCGACGCTGTCTCTGGAAAATCCAGGGGTTGATCAAAAGGGATTCTCGATTGGGGCGCGCTGGCGCATTAATGATCGCTGGCGGGTCAGTCTGGCTTATGTCCACAACTGGTTCGATCTGATAGATGTCCAGGATTCCATTGGCACGCCACCTGCGAACGCCAAGGGACACGGTGCAAACAACGAGGTTGCATTTGATTTTCAGTACCGGTTTTAAGCGAGTTGGATTGGGGGATTATGACTAGATCTGGATACTTAGGATTTGTGGTGGGCGACGATGCTGGCATCGTATCGGTTGACCCAGCAGGACGGCTTGGTTGCGACCTTGGTGACTTGCACCTTCATGTTTATGACAGCGCTGGAGGCACGGTTTATCAAGCTGGTGCGGCAGATGGGTCAATTAGCGTGGCTGTTTCAAGCGATTACGCTACCGACGGTTCAATGCGCATCTTTGTAACGCTTAAGAACGTTGGCGACGCACCAATTCGCCTTTCTAGGGCTGTTTTTGAGTCAGCTGATAAAGCCGTGGCGATAAAAGGAGATATGTCTGGGTGGGCCCGCTACAAGATGGGATTTAACACTGGTGCGGCCTCTGGTGCGGCACCATTGACGGTTCCAGACAACCGTTTCTTTTTGCGAGGCGTCCCGTACGGCATTCTTCCAAAATCCGTTACAAACATGCTTTATTACGACGGCACCGAGTTTTCTAAGGTGCCAGGCAAGTTTGAAAGCGAGTGGTTTTCCGCTCTGTACGATTTTCACAACAAACGTGGGATTTTATTCGGTTTTTATGGGGTCCAAAAGCACTTCAGTCGTGTTCGCGTCGATTTGACGGCCGGCACTGCTTCGTTGACGGCCTTCCTTGACGATTCTGAACTGGCGCCAGGTGCGACACGAGAACTTGATCCCATCATCGTTTTGTACGGCTCGGACCTGAGCGAGATGCTTGAGCAGTACGCCACTGCGGTTGCCGAGCACAACCAGGCGCGTGTAAATCCTGCCGCTATCTGGTGTTCATGGTATTCAGGCTTCTATGATCGAGTCAAAGTCTCGGATATCCGCGACAACATGCAGGCTCTTTCAAAGATCGAGTCTCCAGTTCGTTTCATCCAGCTTGACGATGGTTACCAGGCGATGATTGGTGACTGGCTAAACACGAACTCGCGCTTTCCGGATGGAGTTGAGGCGCTGGCCAAAGAGATTTCACAGGCTGGTTTTAACCCTGGGATCTGGACGGCTCCTTTTTCGGTGTCGCCTGAAGGCAGCGTTTATAAGCAGCACCCTGACTGGGTCGTAAGAAACAGCCGCGGTAAGCCAGTCAAGGCTGGTTTCATTATGGGACGCTTTGGTCCTAGACCTTACTACGCCCTTGATACGACCATCCCTGAGGTTCGCGCCCACGTGACTGGGATCTACAAATCGCTGCGCAAGATGGGCTGGCGGCTGTTTAAGATTGACTTCCTGACCTCGGCGATGATCGAGGGCGTTCGCAAAGATCCCTCGCGTACCAGGGCCGAGGCCTACCGGATGGGGATGCAGGCGGTGCGCGACGGCGTGGGTGAGGACGGGCTGATACTGACCGGCATTGGCCCGTTCCTAATCAATACCGGAATCATCGATATCCAGCGGCTCAGTCCAGATACCTGCTTCGGGTCGCCAGCTTGGATGACTCTGGAACAGAAACTGACAGGCGACCGGATGACCCCTGGGGTCAGGAACCAGACCTCAACGTGCATTGGTCGAGCGTTTACCAATGACATCCTTTGGAGTGGTGACGCGGACGCGATTGTTGGTCCTGGGCTGGCCCCCAACGAGGCGGTCTATTTAAAGACAGTCGCGTTGTTGACGGGCAGTACCTTGACGATAGGTCATGATTTTCGCAAGGCCCCGTTTGATTTTTCAGGATACGACCACTTGCTTGCGGCGCGTGGACCTGCGCGAGTTGTGGACATGGGGCAAGTCGAGTTTCCGCGCCATCTGATTCGTGCGGCCACCATTGACTCGAAACCAGTCAAGTTCTATGCGGTTTTGAATCAATCTGATTCGGAAGTCTCTATTCCAGTCAGCGAAGAGATATTTGTGGAACCGTTTGACAAGGTAGATGACTACTGGAACGGTACCGAGGTCGAGATTCGACCTGATGTTGGTTTTAAGTTGGGACCGCGTTCGGCGCGGCTGTTTGTTATCTGGATGGCATCCAAAAGCGATGCCGCCGGCTAAGTCGGTGCTGGCGCACCTTTTGTGGGTTTTGCAGTCTGGGAGCGTGAAAATGAAAGGTTTGAAACCGGTGTTGTTGCTGATTGGCGTGATGCTGGTTGGCAGCGGTTGTGCCTCATGGTCGCACGGCTGGGATATGAAGCCCTACAAGGCGTCTGGCAAGCGAGACCTGAACGAGGTGAAGGAGTACGCTGAGCGTCTTGAGCAGGCGGCTGTGACTCGGCCTCAGGTGCAAAATCTGATTAAACAACTTAAGTACATTGTGGGGGCCGAGCCTGATAATTTTGACGCTACCGTCAAGCTTTCGCAGGCGTGGATCGTCAAGGCGATTGGACATCCCAGAGATACAGGTGAGCAGGGCGACAGTCTGCGACGGGCAATCACGCTAGCCGAGCGTGCGATGTCTTTAAACCCTGATTTCTTGGCTGCAGTTCGAGCCGTCCCAAAAGGCAAGGTCAGCGACGCAGTGTCAACGCTTGACGCTTCATATGCACCGGCAGTAGCGACGTGGTCGCTGGCGACCATGTTGTATTTCGAGGAATCTTTAAGCGAAGTCCTAAAGATCACCAACTCAGAAGTTCTTGACGACGTACAGGTGGCGCTTTCATGGATGGAAGAAAAGGCACCGGATTATAACGGGCACGTCGTGTTGGCACTAAAAGGCATGGCAGCCGCCGTTAGATCAGGCGCCGACATGGTTTGTGTATCCGCCAACTTTGACGCGGCAGTTCAAGCAAGTCCCGACTCAATGCTCAACTTATGGCTGCGCTCCAAGTATCTATACCGTAATTTCAAAGACAAGGTCAGCGAACGCACAGACCTAAAGGCAATCCGAGACCTTAAGGTAGAACACTCCCCCGGATTCACCCCACTAAACCGCATGATCAGATTGATGGCCGAGAAGAAGTACAAACACTGATTGGCCTGGGAAGGGTTTACAAGTCCAAAATCATCACGATGTTAAATCTCGCCGCGGGCGCGTTTGCCGGCGTTCCAGACGAATAGGGCGACTACAACGGATAGGCCGCCTGAGATGGTCCAAAACAGAAGTACTGGGTCAAAGTCGAAGATGGTACTGGTAGTTATTACGTCGTATGCCTGGTCAAAGACGGCTGGATTGGTTGCAGATTTGAGGTCGATACCAACTGTGCTAAGGGCCTCGGCGAGCTTGTTAGGGTTAAGTGATACCGGCGTGGAGACATCGGTTTTCGCATAGTCGATCAACCAGCCGCTGGCCGTACCCTGGATGGCCGCGCCTACATACGAAAACATGCCGACTACTCCAGCAGCGGCGCCAGCAGCACGCGGTGGCACTATGTCGACCGCCATCAATCCGCCTAGGAAGGATACCAAGACACCTAGTGCAAGCCCGATTCCACCCATCAGTGCGTAATCAAGCACGCGGCCGCCGTCTGGGATCAACAAGAAAGCGGCAAGGCAGGCTGTTTCAAGCAAACCAAAGATCAGGCACGGGACGTTACGGTTTGCGTTAAAGAAAACGTCAGATATCAATCCGGAAGCCGCCTCGCCAATCATGCTGGCCACGAAAAGCACCGACATCAACACGCCGGCTTCAATAAGGCTGTATCCGCGCGCCTCGTGCAAAAATAGGATTGCCCAACTGTACATTCCATAACGGGTGATGTACATAAGGGCGCTTGACAGCCCTAAAGCCCAAACATTCGGATTTTTTAGGACTTCAGCCTGCATATGGTTGACCGAGTCAACCTTTTTTGCGACAGGCGACGGGTCATTTCTAAACTCTGCAACTGGTGGTAGACCGTAAGTTTGTGGCCGATCCCTTAGCGTCAGGTACAGCACGAAGGCAGACACGATACACAAGATTCCAGGGGCCCAAAAACCCCAATGCCATCCAAGCGCCGCGACCAAAACGGTCGTAAAAATCATGTTTATGGCGCCACCGATGTCGTGGCTAATGCACCAAAGGCCGTACCAAGTGCCTCGTTCACGTGGCGAAAACCAGTTGGCTAGCGAAACGATGCTTGCGGGGGCGCCTATAGACTGGAACCATCCGTTTAACGCCCACAGGACGACAAACACGATGAACATCGTCGTCATACCAAGAATCAGGTTGATTATTCCAACGAGTAGCAGGCCAATCGACATGAAACGCTTGATGTTAGCGCGGTCGGCGATAAAGCCGTTTGTAAGTTTTCCAATCGCATATGCCAGTAACAAGGCAGAGTCGATGATACCCATCTGGGTGCTGGTCAAGATGTTGCCGTACAGCAGATCAGGCTTAACAACCGCGAAGTTTAAGCGTCCGACGTAATAGATGCCGTATCCTAGCGTGATGGCCAAGAAAACACTGATCCGGTTCCTCTTGAAGATCCTGCGAAGCTTTTCAGGTTCGACCTCCATTGCGGGACGGTCAGGACCGCTACTAAAGAACTGGATGATTTTGGAGTTTTTCAAGCTGCTCATCTTCAACGTCCAGGTTTTTTACAACACGATTTTCGCCTAGGCACCGCAAAGCCGTAACGATATTACGTCAAGCCCGCCAGACTTGAAACTTTTATCACGTCTAGCTGGTATTCGACAATGAATCCTGACTTCTCTTGCCCACGTAAAAAAATGGTCAAATGTGCCTAGTTCATCCCATTTGGGAAGTAAATTGGATAGTTGCTTCAAATTTCTATTGACTCAACTAAAAGGAATGAGCTAGAAACGCAGTGGCAGATTGCTTTTTTCTAGGAGGTTTCATGAAGACACAGTCTAAAGCGTTGATGGTGGTTGCCATTCTTTTCATTACGGTACCAATCACCGGTTGCTCGTTTCGAGCCCAGCAGCTCAAAAGTCAGCCCCTGAACACAACCCTGAGCATTCCAAGTGGGAGCCAGACCGACAAAAAATTCCTCGTCTACCCGCTTGAGGACTTGCGAGGGGGTGAGTACGGCATTGCATATCCTATCGTACCCTTTCACATGGCTATGGATAACAGATACATTGAGTCTACCGAAATACTGCAGTCCTCCCAGGGTGGTAAGGCCACCTTCACCGTTGGGTCCATGCCAGCTGCCTTCCCTTATCTTCTGGCGAACATGATGCGCGAGACTCGGTTTACCAACAACGCCACGCCGCTGGACCAGCTTAACACCAAGGTTGATTTGGACAGTTTCGATTACGTTGTTAAGGGTAAGCTGATAAACACAAAAATGGTTACCCACTCCAACATGATTCCACTCGGTTTGTTGTCCATATTTGGCGTTCCATTTATCTTTGTTAACTATACGTTGGAGTTCGAGGTGAGCCTTTATCAGGGCAAGAATATTGAAGAGCCCATACTCACTAGGACATATCTCTTCGAAGACAAAAAGGTTCGTGGCATGTACTACGGGTTTTCTGCTCACTTCGATTTGTTCATGGATGGGTTGGAAGGCCTCTTGCCCGATGTGGTGCAAGACATAGCCAATGCTATCCAATAAAGCTGCGCAAAACCCGAGCGTCGTGGTCCTTTGGCCGCGCTCCTAGAGGAGCGATGAACGATGCGACGATGGATTGATGTTTCAGTTCCAGTCGGGCCAGGGATGACAGTGTGGCCCGGCGATCCCGAACTGTCGCTGTCCCGGTTTGCTTCAATAGAGACTGGCGACGTGTGCAACGTCTCGCAAATATTAATGTCTGTGCATGCTGGGACTCACGTTGATGCACCGTTGCATTATGTGGATGGCGGCGGTGACGTGACCCAAGTGTCGGTTGAATCGCTGTTGGGGCCGGCTAGAATCATTAGCATTCGTGGAATTAACCAGATCGGTGCGCCAGAGATTCTTCAACATAATCCGCAACCTGGCGAGAGATTGCTGATCAAGACTGACAACAGCGAGCGTGAATGGTGGAGACTGCCTTTTGATCCAGCTTATTGTCATTTGACTCCTAAGGCTGCACAGGAACTTGTTGCAGCAGGTGTTCGCACGATTGGCATTGATGGGCTGTCAATTGGTGGTTCGGACGATGAAGGAGAACTTGTTCACAAGATACTTTTGTCGAATATGGTCACAGTAATCGAAGGACTAGCTTTAAACCAAGCACCTTTGGGGCAATGCGAACTGATTTGTTTGCCTTTGCGCCTTAAAGGTGGGGATGGTGCTCCCGCACGGGCTTTGATTCGCCCTAGTATTAGCTGTTGAGTAGAAGGGGTGTTAAAGGGACCGCTTTGTTAAACTGCGTCGCCAGATGGTGGGATGCAGACCTTGATACCCTTTGCTCCGTCAACCAATTCGGCGTTAGCTGAGCAGTTGGCCTCGTTTTCCAGTTCTCGGTATACGTTGCAGTCGGCCTTTTCGACGCACTCCAAGAAGCAGTAGTTTTCGGTGCCTTGGATGAC
>Ga0116182_1001515_pt1 | contig 23919 bp, 19 predicted proteins | sample AD_UKC077_MetaG_FD_89805 | JGI IMG/M metagenome (GOLD analysis project Ga0116182, IMG submission 89805) | Active sludge microbial communities of municipal wastewater-treating anaerobic digesters from USA - AD_UKC077_MetaG | ecosystem: Engineered > Bioreactor > Anaerobic > Digestate | place: USA...
CCGGTTCGGTGAAGACGATGAGCCTGAAGGATTTTGCCTTCGTCACCGATGTGGACTACACCGGATTCTTCATCTGCACCAAGTTCGCTTCCCGGACGATGGCGATCCAGAACATCCCCTCGGAATCCTATTATACCGACATCGTTACGATCAGCAGCAAATCCGGTCTGGAAGGATCCAACAAGAACGGAGCATATGCCGGCGCGAAGTTCGGAACGATCGGACTGACGCAGAGCTTCGCCCTTGAGCTGGTCGAAGACAATATCAAAGTCAACGCGGTCTGTCCCGGAAACTTCCTCGACGGTCCGCTCTGGTCGGATCCGAAGCGGGGACTGTTCGTCCAATACCTCGAGACGAACAAGGTTCCGGGGGCCAAAACGATTGAAGATGTACGACGGGCCTATGAAGCGAAGGTGCCGATGAATCGGGGCTGCACCACGGCCGATGTGATGAAGGCGATCTTTTACATAGTCGAACAGACCTATGAAACCGGGCAGGCGGTGCCGGTCACCGGTGGACAGGTCATGTTGAATTAGGAGAATCATGATGAAAACAAGAGCAGTGAGACTGTACGGCATCAATGACATGCGGATTGAAGAGTTTGAGCTTCCGCCAATCAAAGATGATGAAATCCTGGCGAAGGTCATCACCAACAGCATCTGTATGAGTGACCACAAAGCCGCGGCGCAAGGGCCGAACCATAAGCGCATCCCCAAAGATATCGACAAGAACCCGATCATGCTCGGTCATGAGCTCTGCGGTGAAATCATCGAGGTTGGGAAGAAGTGGAAAGGCAAGTACCATGAGGGAATGCGCTTCACGATTCAGCCGGCGATGAACTACAAAGGCACGTTGGATGCCCCCGGCTACTCCTTCCCGTATGTCGGAGGGGACGCCACGTACATCATCCTTCCCCATATGCTGATGGAGCTGGATTGCGTCCTTCCGTACGCCGGGCCTTCCTACTTCCTCGGGAGCCTGGCCGAGCCGCTGAGCTGCGTCGTCGGAACGTTCCACGCGATGTATCACACCACCGCCGGCTCCTATACCCACCACATGGGAATCGTTGAAGGCGGGAATGCCGCGATCCTGGCCGGCGTCGGTCCGATGGGAATGGGTGCGATCGACTATGCGATCAACAATCCCGACCGCCGTCCCGGTCGCCTGGTCGTCACCGATATCAATCAGGAGCGTCTCGATCGCGCCGCGATGCTCTATACCGTCGAGCACGCGAAGAAGAACGGCGTTGAACTGCGCTACCTCAACACTCGCGATCTCAAAGATGCCAACAGCTTGTTGATGGAGCTTTCCAACGGTGAAGGGTACGATGACGTGTTCGTCATGGCCCCGGTCAAGGCTCTGATCGAGCAGGCGGATGCGATTCTCGCCAAAGACGGCTGCTTGAACTTCTTTGCCGGACCGGAGCGCACCGACTTTACCGCAAGCCTCAACTTCTACAACGTGCACTATGCTTCGACCCATATCGTCGGAACGAGCGGGGGAAACACCGATGACCTGCGTGAATCGCTGAAGCTGATGGAGCAGGGATTGATCAATCCCGCCGGAATGGTTACCCACATCGGCGGACTTTCCTCCGTTCCCCAGACGGTCATCGACCTTCCGAAGATTCCCGGCGGAAAGAAGATGATCTACACGCACCTTGACTTCCCGCTCACCGCATTGGAAGATTTTGCAGAGAAGGGGAAGAAATACCCGCTCTTCGCCAAGCTCGACAAGCTGGTGAAAAAGCACAATGGTCTGTGGAACGCCGAAGCCGAGGCGTATCTCATGGAGCATTGCACGATGAGGATTGAGGACTGAGGATGAAGAAGCGCATCGCGATTGATCTGGGAGCAAGCAACGGGCGAGTTCTCGTTGGGAATTTGGAAGAGTTTGAAGTGGTTCACCGCTTCACAACACATAACGATCAGATTCTCGGTGAGTTCTACTGGAATATCCAGGGACTGTATTCGGAGATCAAGACCGGTTTGAAAAAAGCGTTTTCCCTCTATCCGGATAAGATCGTTTCAATCGGAATCGACACGTGGGGCGTTGATTACGCCTTGCTTGACGGAAACGGCGGTCTTGTCTCGCTCTGCTACCACTATCGCGATGGGCGAACCGATGGCCTTATCGAAGAAGTGAGCGGGAAGCTGGGAGGAAAGGAGCGGGTCTTCGAAGAGACCGGCATCGCCTTCCAGCCGTTCAACACGATCTATCAGCTCGTGGCGCATAAGCGCGATCGAAGCGAAGCGTTCACCGCTGCGAAGCACTATCTCGCCCTGCCGGATCTGCTTGCCTATTGGCTGACCGGGGTGATGAAGAATGAACGCTCCCACGCTTCGACCACGCAACTGTACAACCCGAAAACCCGGACCTGGGCGTGGCCGATCATCGATGAATTGGGCTTCGATCGTTCCCTCTTCGGTGAAATCGTCGACAGCGGAACGATCCTCGGTCCCTTGACGGTGGATCTCCAGCATGAAGTCGGCGCTTCGGACAAGGTGGTGGTGATCGCCTCCGCCGCCCACGACACGGCGAGCGCCGTGGCCGCGGTCCCCTCGATCGCGGGACAGGTGCCCCTGTATATCTCCAGCGGAACATGGTCGTTGCTCGGCAGCGAACTCGGTAAGCCGCTGACGAGCGTCGAGGCGATGGAAAGCGGTTTTACCAACGAGGTCGCCGCCAACTCGCAGATTCGCTACCTCAAGAACATCATGGGGATGTGGATTCAGCAGGAGTGCGTCCGTCACTGGGAGAGTCAGGAAGGGAAGCTTACCTGGGAGGAACTTGATGAACAAACCCTTCTCGAAGAAGCCTATCAAGGTTCGATCGATGTCAACGACCTTCGGTTTCTCAAGCCCAACACCTACGATAACCTGATGGTGGACCGGATCGATGCGTACCTGGCTGAACACGGGATGAAAAAACCGAAGAACAAAGGACAGTACATGGTTGCGATCTATCGGGGACTTGCCATCGCGTATGCCAACGCGATCAAAGACCTCGAGCGCGTGCTTGGAGTCTCGTTTGCCTCGCTGAATATCATCGGCGGAGGATCGAAGAACGAGATTCTGAACCAGTGGACCGCCGATGCCACCGGCTTGACGGTGCTTGCCGGCCCGGTCGAGGCGACCGCGTTGGGGAACCTGATCGTCCAGAGCTGGTCGACCGGTGAGCTTGCATCCTTGCAGGAAGGCCGCGACTTGGTTCGAACCCTGCATAAAGTGAAGACGTTCACCCCTCGTTCTTGAGAGAAAGAAGCTCCTTCATCACCGGATGGAGATTGAAAGCGGTATCGGCGACGCCGAAGCTGTCATGGAGGCTTCGATAGATCGAATGGAGGCGACGGTAGATCACTGTCGCTTTTTCATTCGGATGGATGACATGCGTCGGTTTCGGGACGATCGCTTCTTGAGCCTCTTCAATCGAGGGATGGATGCCGCAGGCGACGCTTGATGCGATCGCGCTTCCCAGTGCGCTGGCGTATTCATTTTCCGCTACATGGATCGGTCGCTCATGAACATCCGCATAGATTTGAACCAGAAGGGGGTTTTTTTGGGGAATACCTCCGGCCAGAACAATCCTCTTGAGGTGCATGTCGCACTCCTCCAACCGGTCGAGAATCATCTTTGAACCGAATGCGGTCGCTTCGATAAGGGCGCGATAGACTTCAGCGGGGGTTGTTGACAGATCCAAACCGAGGATGAGGCCGGTTAGGTTCTGGTCTTGCAGGATCGAGCGGTTTCCATTGTGCCAATCAAGGCTCAAAAGACCACTTTGACCGGGTCTCAACGCCGCCGCTTCCTCCATGAGCGTCTGATGGCTGCCTCCGAGGAAGGAGTCCACATACCAGCCGAAGATATCGCCGACCCCGCTCTGGCCCGCTTCGACTCCCCACATCCCGGGAAGAACGGAGTGTTGAACCACCCCGGAAAGACCTTTTGAATCGGAGAGCGGGTTGTCCAGCGGAACAACTGTCAAATCGCAGGAGGAGGTTCCCACGATCTTCACCAGCGTCCCAACACCGACTCCCGCCCCGAGCGCCCCGAAATGTGCATCGAGCGCTCCGGTGGCGAGGGTGATGCCCTCTTGCAGCCCCAGCCGCTTCGCCCATTCGCTGTTCAATCTTCCGCTTTGCCGATCGCACGGTTGAACATCGGAGCGGTGAAGGGATCGACCGAGGGGAATGAGGCGCTCATCCAGATCCTCAAGGAAGGACAGGGGAGGATATCCTCCCGCCTCCCCATCATAGAGGGCTTTGTGACTCGCCGCACAGATGTTCCTCGTCGCTTCATCGATGTGAGTCTTTTCGCTTAGGAGAAAGAGAAGATAATCGGTGATCTCAATCCACGTATACGCTTCACCAAAGAGATCGGGATCGACGTGGAGGCAGTGAAGGACTTTGGACCAATACCATTCAGCGGAATAGATCGAGCCGATTCGTTTCAGATAGTGGGGATATGAACGATGGATGAGTGAGTTGATCGTAACCGCTTCCTCGGTCGGAGTATGGTCTTTCCACAGCCAGATATGAGCGTTGGGGTTGTTTTGATGGGCGGGAAGGTCCAGCAACGCAGTTCCGTCTTCAAGAACGGGAAGGATCGACGAACCTGTCGAACCTATCCCCAGGCCCGTGATCAGGGCGGCATCAACCTCTTTGATCGCCTCTCTGATCGATTGTTCAAGGCCGAGGCGGTAATCATCCAGATGATGGCGGACCATGAAGGGGTTTGAGCAGGCGGGAGCATATCGATAGGCATATTCACCGGAGCCGAGAATCGAACCGGTCCGGGAATCCACCACGATCGAACGAACACTCGCCGTTCCAAAATCAACACCGAGCACCAAACTCATTACATCCCTCCCTAGAGTGATATCGTATCACACAGGCAAAAAAAGAGGGTGAATAATCACCCCCTTTAAAAAACGTCGTCGCTTATTTCAGTTCCTCGTCGAAACAGACACAGACTTTTCCACACTTTCCGCTGGCCATCAACGCATAGGCCTTGTCCGCATCGTCGAGGCTGAAGCGGTGGGTGATGAGATCTTCCGGGTGGATATTCCATCGAACGAGGTGTTCGACCAGATCTTCCATCTTCCAGATGGAGGTGACCCAGCTGCCGTAGATCGATTTCTGATCGTGGAGCATGTCTTCGCTCGGGTTGAAGGTGACGCTTCCACCCTCTCCGACAAAGGCGATCCTGCCCCATTTGCGGGTCGCTCGAACCGCGGTCGCCCTTCCTTCGTTGCTGGCGGAGCAATCGAACGCGCGTTCAACTCCATGGCCGCCGGTAAGCGCCTTGATCTCGGAGACCACGGTGGGTGAAGGGGTGAAGCCATAGTCGAGAATGCCGAGTTTCTTGCACATCTCGATCCGATCGACGTTGGTTTCGATTCCGAAGAGCTTGGTGGCTCCCATCGCCTTGGCAAGCATCAAGGTTGCCATTCCCACCGGTCCGAGCCCGACGACGAGGACCGCATCGTTGCCGGATATCCCGACTTTCTCAATCGCCTCATAGACCGTTCCGAAGCCGCAGGCGACCTGGGCCCCATCGGCATACGTCAGTTCATCGGGGAGAAGGACGAGGTCTTTCTCATCACAGAGAATATACGGCGCCATGCCTCCGTCACGCTGCCATCCGTAGGCGGCTCGAAGGTCGCTTGTGCAGCTGATCATATATCCTTGACGGCAGTCATAGCAGATTCCGCATCCGGAGATATGGTAGACGATGACGCGGTCGCCCTTTTTGAAACGGCGCATTCCTTCGCCGACTTCGACGATCTGCCCGCACGGTTCGTGTCCGGCGATGACGTTCTGATACCCTTCCGGGCCTTTGCCGAGGTGCTCACGGTAGATCGCCCGAATGTCGCTCCCGCAAATCGTCGATGCTTTCGTTTTGACGAGCACCTGGCCGTAGCCGGGTTTCGGGATGGGAACTTCTTTGAACTCCACGGTGGAATTTCCCGGTAAAAATGCTGCTTTCATCATGATTTGCCTCCTGCAATCGTTCCATCTTCATCCCAAAGATCGCGCCATGACGCGGCTCCTTCCCAGAGGAATACCTGGCCTTTAATCAAGCGATTGTTGGAATCGACTGCCTCTAACATCGTTAATTCCTCCTCCGTCAATGAGTCGGAGTGGATGCTTTCAAAGTTTGAACGTAAGTTTTTCACCTTCGTGGAGAGGGGGATCGGGATGATTCCGTTGCCCGCCGCCCACTTCAGACAGATCGACGCAGGATGAACACCGTGCTTTTTGGCGAGTTCGACGATGATTGGATGATTCATATCGACCACATCTTCAGCGGTGCGATCGCGCTCGGGGCGATTGGGGCTTCCAAGCGGGCTGTAGCCGATTGAAATGATCCCTTCCTGTTCCATATATGAACGAAGCTCTTTTTGGGCGAAGGTCGGATGAAGCTCAAGTTCCCCGGCAAAGGGACGAATCGAGCAGTCACGGAGGAGCAGGTGCAGCTTCGCCTCGGTCATGTTGCTGACTCCGATATGTCTTACCATTCCCTTTCGCCGGAGCTCTTCCATGCCGCTCCACGTGTCCATGAACTGTTCATGGATATAGGGGACCGCATTGGGATTGCGTTCATCCACATGGGCGAAGGGCGGGTGGTGGTTGGGAAACGGCCAGTGGACCAGGAACAGATCGAGGTAATCGGTTTGAAGATCCTTCATGCTCAATTCGGCGGACTTGATGACATTCGTCTTCCCATGCATGTCATTCCAGACTTTGCCGGTAAGCCACAGTTCGCTGCGCCTGATCTTGCTTGCCGCAAGCACTTCACCGATTTCACGTTCATTGTTGTACACTCGGGCGCAATCGATCATTCGATACCCGATCGCCAACGCCTCCTTCACCGAAGAGGCCATCACGCCGGCGGAAATATGGTCGGAACCGAACGTTCCCATACCGATCTTGGGAATTTGTAACATGTCCATACCTTAAAGGTATCAAAGAGTGAAGGAAATGCAATGCTTGATATACGAATATCTTGTATCGTTTTGCGAATTAACCTATCCTAGATCTATGAAACACATCGGTTTGGATCTTCGCTTTCAAGATGGATATGACATGGAGGTCACCAGCGGAGTCGTCCAATACGCCCGAAGCAAGAATGATTGGATTCTTCGGGGACAAGGACCTTGGTTCTCATTCGGGGAAGATCTTTCGGAATGTGATGGACTCATCGCCCGGATCGAGAGCAAAGAGGCCGCAAAGGAGGTTCACTCCTTTCAGATTCCGGTCGTCGACATCGCCGCGGCGGTCCGCCTGCCGACCCTCGCTCAAGTCCACAACGATGATTATCTCACCGGGAAGCGGGCGGGGTCCTATCTGAAGAGTCTGGGCATCGACCATTTCGGCTATTGCAGCGCCGAAGGCCTTCGGTGGGCCGAGGAGCGCCTGAGGGGGTATCAGGAGGAGGTCAAACGTGACATTTTTCACTTTTCCCGACCGCTGGGGTGGTGGCGCGCCCTCTTCGGCGATGATGAAGACTTGAGCACATGGCTGACCTTACTCCCTAAACCGATCGCGTTATTCTGTTGCAACGATCTTTCCGCATTGAAGGTCCAGCAGCAGCTGAAGCATCTTTCGATCGCGATTCCCGATGAGTGCGTCATCCTGGGGGTGGACAACGAGCAGCTCGTATGCGAGCTGGCGAATCCCTCGATCTCTTCGATTCAGATCCAGTGCAGTGAAATCGGCTATCAGGCATCCAAGTTGCTTGATGAGCTGTTGGCGGGAACGGTGAAAGGGGGGATCAGGCGGATCATCGAGCCGGGAGCGCTGGTGGAGCGTGAATCGACCCGCCTGGTGAGCGAGAACGATGAGCATGTCAACAAGGCGCTCCTCCTCATCAAAGCCCGGGCGACCAGCGGACTGACCGCGAGCGACGTGGCTTCGAATGCGACGATCTGTCGACGGGCGCTGGAAATCCGCTTTCAAAAGATTCTCGGAAGCACGATCTGGAAAGAGATCGCCAAAGCGAAGCTCAGTCATGCGACGACTCTGCTGAGGCACACCACCGATTCCATTGAACAGATCAGCGAAGCGTGCGGGTTCGGTTCCACCCATCGCTTTTACACTCTCTTCAAGCGAACCTATCAAACAACCCCGCAAGGATATCGAAACCGGGAGCAGGGACGGAAGTGATGATGAAGGACGTCGTACACAATGCACTCCACGTCGAAGAACGCGAGCAGCTCCTGTTCGCCCGGAGGTTTTCCCCATCCGTCGCAAAAGAGCTGAATAAGCATGCACTCTATCTTGCGATGGGGAAGACGAGCGCTTCCGTCCAACTCCGTTTTCTTCGAAACGGACCGGCAACGCTGACTCTTAAGCGGTTTTCCGCTTCGCTCCTTTCCAGACCGGGTCAGATCGATTTTTCCAAGCGGTACGGGGGAGCGCTCGATTTGAGCGAAACGCTCGATATCGAAGTGGATGGAGTGCTTTCTCACAATCGCCTCAAAAACGGAACGATCCGTTTCAACGAAGGTGAAGAAATCACGATTCATCTTCCTAACCACCATGAGGTGGGATGGACCCTCGAGGGCTCGATCGAGCCGATTGAGAATGATGCAGAAACGATTCTCTGTCTCGGGGATTCCATTATTCAGGGGGTGGGGGTTCACCACAGCAGTGAAGGGCTGTGTACCCGGTTGGGTTCGATATTGGGGATGGACGTGCTCAACCAGGGGCTCATGGGAACCTTGGTGAATCCGAAGATGATCGTCCCGCTTGAGAAAGCGATCGATTACGTTCTCCTCGGGTACGGGACCAACGATTGGTCGCTTCGGACGGACAAAGCCGAGTTTGTCGAGGATATGGACGAGCTCTTCAGCCGTCTTCGAACCCTGTATCCGTGTCTGCCGATCATCCTTCTGACACCGCTCTATCGTGCCGACCATGATCGGACCCGACCGCTCGGTTCATTTGAAGAGATCGGATCGATTCTCGGTGAGGTCGCTTCAAGGCATGAGAACGTCACCGTGTTGGACGGAGCGGCGCTTTCGCTGCATGACCAGTTTGACGATGGATTCTTGCATCCGAATGCCCGTTTCATCGAGCATCTTGCTCATCAGATAGCGGATAGGTTTCCTTCAGGAACCGGATCGCGGTCTTGATTCGATCGAAGGCGGCTTCGATCCGGGCTCGTTGGGTTCCGAAGTTGAACCGAATGAAGGAAGCGTACGCATCACCGCCGAACCAGGTTCCGGCGCTGCAGGCGACCCGGGCCCGTTGACCCAGGAAGCGGGAGAGCATGCTGCCGTCCGGGCTGGTTTCCGGATCATACAGATCGGGATTGGCTTCGGCATCCGCTTCGATGAGCTTCATGATCCTGCCGGCATCGATCAGTCCGATGAACGAGGCATCGGGCTTGAGGAAGGCAAGCTCAGGAAGGTGCCGGGCGAGGTAGTCGGTGATGAACACGGCATTATCATTCAGATAGGTCAAAAGCTCCTCAAGCCAAGGCAGCCCCTTGGCATACGAGACTTGAACGAGGGCGGTAACATAGCTTGCCGGGCGAGTCATCCACAGCTGCCGCAGTCGTTTTTCAAACGCTTGTTTCAAGGAAGCATCGGTAAATAGCGTGACGGAGTAGTGCTCTCCGGCGATGTTGAACGTTTTTGAAGGAGCCATGCACGTTACCGTGTTGGCATTGAGGCTCCTTGCGACGGTGTGCATGCTCACAAACGGTTTGAAGGAAAGATCGGCATGAATCTCGTCGCTGATGATGGCGACATTTCTCGCTTTGCAGATTTGGGCAACCCGGACGAGTTCTTCTTCGCTGAACACGATGCCGGTCGGGTTGTGAGGAGAGCAGAAGATGAGCAGTTTCGCTTGGTCGACGATGGTTTCCAAGTAAGCCCAATCGAGGGTGAAGGTGTGGCGCTTCGAGTCATGCGTCATCGGCCATGGGATCAGGGTCCGATTGTGGAGCTTGACGATCCGCATGAACGGAGCGTAGGCCGGCAGCGGTACGATGACTCCGTCCCCCTCCATGGAAAGGAGCTCGACCGACAGCGAAATCGAAGAGAGGACTCCCGGGGAGATCGAAAGTTCACTCTCATCGATCGTCATTCCGTGGCGGGTTTCGACAAAGGAAGCGAAGATCGTCTTCTCATCGGTGGCTATGGGATAGCCGAAGATTCCATGCTCGGCAAGGGCTTTCGCTTCGGCATGAGCCTCCGGAGGAACGGCAAAGTCCATATCGGCGACCCAAAACGGTTCGGCATCCGGATTGTTGCAGATATTGGTTATCGCGGAGGGGTTCCATTTCACCGATGACGTGCAACGGCGATCGGTCATAGTATCAAAGCTCATTCACGATATTCCTTCTGAAAGTGTGCTTCATGGTTTGGATAATGGCCGGAGGAAACCCGACGGTTGAAGGTGATCGCTTCCTGAGGGCAGCGATGGTAGCACGCGAGGCATCCGGTGCAGTTGGGGAGAAAGATCGGTTTCCCATAGACCATTTCGATATTCCCGGTAGGACAAATACGGTAACAGAATTCACATCCGTCACACGCGGGAGTCACCACGAATGAAGCTTGGGCGCTCTTCTTGGTTTTCTCAAAACTCTTGTCCATCTTATGTTCAAGCATGTAGCGAGTGAACATAGGGCGGAAGGGAGGCCTTATCGTCTCGTTTCCGATCTGCTGGACGATCTTCAGAATCTTCTGTTCGGCATGTTTGTAGTAGAATTCGATTTGCATGATATTGGGTGCGGTGAAAAGGGGAATGTAGGTGCTTGCAAATCGAACTGAAGAGGCGTAGCTGAGCGCGATTCCCTGGTTTCGAAGAAGGATATCGGTAATCGAATGGGTCCATCCGCCCCAGAGGCTTCTTGTGGTGACGGCGTAGAAGTACTGAACGGGGGAAAAGTCGAGCCGGGGAAGGACCGTTTCAATGAACTCGGCGACGATCGGCGGAGGCAAGAAGAAATAGGTGGGGAATACCAATCCGACCGCTTCAGTGAGCTCGATCGTCGAATCGTCCATCAGGTCGGGAACCATGACAAGACGGGCATCCTCAAAGGATATCCTGAGCTTGTTCGCTACATAATAGCTGTTGCCCGTTCCGCTGAAGCAGAGAATCGTATGCTTCATGACACTGCCTCCGGTTCAAAGGATTTCAATCGAGCACAAATGTCAGCGGTATCCTCATCGCTGATCCCCAAGTTTGTGACCAATCGGATGGTGTCGCCTTCCGTGTTCGCCAGGATTCCGATTTTCTTCAGTTGGGAAAGTACCGCCGAACCGGGAATATCGGGAACGGTGAAGAAGATGATGTTGGTTTGAACTCCTTCGAGATCGACATCCGCCCAGCCTGTCTCAACAAGCGCTTCTGCGATCGCCCGGGCGTGGAGATGGTCGTCTTTGAGCCGGTCGACATGGTGTTTCAGGGCGTATAATCCTCCGGCGGCGATGATGCCGGTCTGCCTCATTCCGCCGCCAAGCATCTTTCGGACCGTCAGCGCTTGACCGATGAACTCTTTCGTCCCGCAGATAATGGACCCGATCGGAGCGCCGAGACCTTTGGAGAGGCAGAACGTGATCGTATCCGCGTACGATGCGTATTCTTTGACGGAGATTCCGGTCGCTGTCTGAGCGTTGAAGATTCGGGCGCCATCCATGTGGACGGCAAGGCCGTTCTTTGCAGCGAACCGTTGAATTCCATCAAGGTTTTCAATCGGATAGCAGTATCCGCCGATCGTGTTTTCGACGCTGATCAAGGTGGTGGTGGCCATATCATACATTCCCCGCTTCACCTTCCCTTGAAGCAGATCGGCACTGAGGATTCCTCTTGGGGCTTCAATGGGAATGGGAAGGACGCCGGCGATCGCCGCGACGGATCCGATTTCGTGGTGGATGATATGGCTGTTCGATGAGAGCAGCGTCTCGTTGCCTCTTCCACCGTTGATGTAGAGGGCGATCAAATTGCCCATCGAGCCGGAGGTGAGAAGCAAGGCGGCTTCTTTGCCGGTCAATTCGGCGGCCAGCATTTCAAGTTCGGTGGTGGTCGGGTCTTCGCGATATACATCATCGCCGACCTCCGCTTCAGCGATCGCTTTCCGCATTTCCGGTGTCGGCTTGGTGATCGTGTCGCTTCTCAGATCGTAATAGTTCATTGTTTCACTATAGCGAATCAGCGATACAATTTCCAGTTTTAAGAAACCCCCCGACGGGTGTCGGGGGGATAATCACATCTTTGATCGAATCTACTTGAGGTAGATATCCTTTACCGGGTGATAATCCATCGTGTTTCCATACCAGCCGCCCCACTTGTTCGTGTCGATCATGTTCAAGGTGACATAGTAGTAGAGGTTCATCAGGGCCTGGTCTTCGTTGATCATGATGTCTTCGGCGGTTCTGAGGACTCCGAAGCGTTCGGCAGGATCGCTGACTCGAGCGGCCTCGTTGATGAGGAGGTCGTAAATCTCGTTGGAGTATTGACCACCGTTCATCGCGGTGCCCGTGATGAACATATCCAGGAAGGTGTTCGGATCCTGATAGTCGCCAACCCAACCGGCGCGGGAAATCTGGAAGTCTCCGACGTTCCGGCTGTTCAGGTAGGTTCCCCATTCCTGGTTCTCAAGAACGACGTTGATTCCGAGATTGTTCTTCCACTCCTGCTGGATGAACTCGCCAATCTGCTTGTGTCCTTCACTTGTGTTGTAGAGGATCGAAACGGTCGGGAAACCGGCACCGTTGGGATAACCGGCCTGGGCGAGCCACTTCTGGGCCTGCTCGATCGCCTCGTCCATCGAATCGAACGGGAACTCAAGGGCTTTGTAACCGGCCATATCAGGGACGATACCCCAAGCTGGAATCTGTCCGGCTTTGGTGATGCCTTCGATCAACGCTTCGCGGTCGACCGCATAGGAGAGGGCCTTACGGACAAGGACGTTGTCTAAAGGAGCCTTCTCGGTCTGGAAGACGTAGTAGTACGTGGCGAGCTGCGGAGATTTGTGGAAGTCGTCTCGCATCTCGGCCGCGGCGATCTGGTCGGTCGGTACGTTGGTCGCCCAGTCGGTGTCGCCGTTGAGGTACATATTGTAGTTCGTGGTGTCCTGATCGCTGGAGTAGAAGATGACCTTATCCAACTTTACATTGTCTTTGTCCCAATAGGTCGGGCTCTTCGTTACAGTGATCGAGGTCTGGGGAACGCGGTCGGCAAGGATGAAGGGTCCGTTACCAACGAAGTTCGCCGGATCGGTCCACGCCGCACCGTGCTTCTCAATAGCGTGCCGAGGCATGATTGCGAAGCTGTAGTGGGTCAACGCGTCAACTGCGTACGGAAGCGGTCCAAGGAGGTCCATCTGGAAAGTATAGTCATCCAGAGCGCGGATTCCGACGGCATCCGCCGGAGCAAGCCCGGCGTTGTAGTCTTCAGCTCCAACGAGGAACATTGCGGGGAACCAGGCGTACGGTCCACCGGTTGCGGGATCGAGGATCCTCAGCCATGACCATACGACATCCTTGGCGGTAATGGCTTTGCCATCCGACCAGACTGCATTCTTGCGCAGTTTGAAGGTCCACTGGGTACCATCTTCATTACTCGTCCAGCTTTCAGCTACACCGGGGATTGCATTACCGGTCTTGGGATCCATTGCAACGAGGCCTTCAAAGATGGCCATGTAGATTCGGTGCTCGGGAACACCCTGGACAAGAGCCGGATCGAGCGACTCGGGCTCGGCTCCGTTGGTAATTCTGAAGACAACCTCATCTGCCGGTGCGGCTGCTGCCGGTTTAGCCGGAGCCGGTGCGGCTGCTGCCGGTTTGGGAGCTGCTGCTGCGGGAGCAGCTGCTGGTTCTGCTACTGCTGCGGGAGCTTCCTTTTTTCCACCACAGGAAATAAAGAGCGCTCCGACAAGCAGGATAGATAGAGTAATCACAAGAAACTTCTTCATAAACATATCTCCTTATCGTCGTTAGGGTATTCACTACTCGATACCATTAAAGCTTAATCCTCATTTAACCATGAATCAAGGAAAAAGCATAGAGGATGGCCCGCTTTTGCCGTATGGAAGGGGAGTAGATATGCAAATCGGCGTATAAACAGGCCTTAACAAAGGGTTTAATATCGGTATACTTGAAGCGAGGCGTCTCATGCTGCACTATGCGATCTATCAAAAAGACTCGATGATCTTCTATACCTTGAAACGGTATATACGAGGAGTGTTTCTCCTAATCACCCTGTTTCTGTCGTGGGGGCTGATCCTCAACATCAAAGAAGGGGTCTCCATCCGGTCGATGATTCACATCATCGTGCTTTTAGTCTTCACGATCATCGGAGTCCTCTACCGGGACGGCTGGTCCTTCGATGTGGCCGATCGAACAATCACTTCGTGGTGGGGCATCGGGCCTTGGGTGAAGCGTGAATCCTTCAGCTTTGACGAGGTCGTACGGCTCGATCTTTCCCATTTCATCAGAGGATCCAGCCAGGACGGGAAGATTCTTCCGAAACGACGCCAGAAGGCGATGGTGGTTTTCTCGATCATCTTGACGGAGGAGCGGCAGAAAACCGTCCAGGTGATTCCCGAACGCTCCTCCAGCGGGCGTACCGAAGCCGCGTTCAACAGGGTCGCGACGGTTACCGATCTACCGGCAAAAATCGATCGACCGAGGGATGTCGACCTGCCGCTTACGATGAAGGAGATCTAAAAGAAGATGCCGTCTTCAGGCGGCTCCGGATGATTACTTGCTTGCCTTGGCGGCATCCGCCTTGGTTTCCTCCATGGAGACGTCGTGATAGTCCCTCGTCTCATCATACAACCAGCACGCGACTTCGTGGTTTTTTCCCCGTTTGAACATCGGAGGAATGTGATTGGAGCACCACGGCATCCGCTTCGGGCAACGGTCGTAGAAGTAACAGCCGAAGCGTTCCTTGTCCGGAGAGGGGACGTCTCCGGTTAGAATAATCCGCTGCCGATTCCGCTCGACGACGGGATCGGGAATCGGGGCGGCGCTCAGGAGCGCCGTTGTATACGGATGGAGCGGGTTGTCATAGAGGTTTACCGCTTCGCTGATTTCAACGATCTTGCCAAGGTACATCACCGCGACCCGCGTGGAGATATGCTGGATGACGGCAAGGTCGTGGGCGATGAAGATATAGGTCAGATTGAACTCTTTCTGCAGATCGCTGAGCAGATTGAGAATTTGCGACTGGATCGAGACGTCCAGCGCGGAAACCGGCTCATCCGCCAGGATGATCTTCGGATTGAGCGCGAGGGCTCGGGCGATTCCGATTCTCTGGCGCTGACCGCCGCTGAACTCGTGGGGATAGCGGTTCTTGAATACCTTCGAAAGCCCGACACGTTCCATCAGTTCTTCGACCCGGTGTTCGATCTCAAGCTTGGAAAGCGGTGGATCGAGCAGATTCCGACGGTTGTAGATCACCAAAGGCTCGGCGATGATCGAACGGACCGTCATCCTGGGGTTCAGCGATGCGTAGGGATCCTGGAAGATCATTTGGATATCCCGCCGAGCGGCGAGCATCGTTCTGGGATCGGCGGTTGTCAATTCGATCCCATTGAAGATAACCGAACCGCCGGTCGGCTTATAGAGCTGGCTTATCGAACGAACAGCGGTGGATTTCCCACACCCCGATTCTCCGACGATCCCAAGGGTTTCGCCTTCATACACATCAAACGAGATTCCGTCGACCGCTCGAATCGATCCGACCTGGCGTTGGAGAATCATTCCCGAAGTAACCGGAAAATGCTGTTTCAGATCCCGAACTTGGAGAATCGGCTGTTTCATGCTTGCGCCTCCTTCAAGGCCACAGCCTTCTCTTCTTCACTGTTATAGAGCCAGCAGGCGACCTCATGTCCTTCACCAAGATCGGTGATCGGCGCGTACGATGCGCGGCACACATCCATCGCCTTCGGACAGCGGGGATGGAAAGGACAGCAGGGAGGAAGGTCGATCACGTTTGGCGGCTGCCCCTCGATCGAATACAAACGTTCGCCTTTCTTCGAGGTATCCATCCGCGGAACGCTCTTGATCAGGCCTTCGGTGTACGGGTGGGCGGGGAACGCGTAAAGCTTTTCCGTCTCCGCCTTCTCCACGATTCTTCCGGCGTACATCACGCAGACTTCATCGCACATCCCGGCCACGACTCCCAGATCGTGGGTGATGAGGATCACGCTGGTGCCCATTTTTTCACTCAGATTCTTGATGAGGTCAAGAATCTGGGCTTGGATCGTTACATCCAGCGCAGTGGTCGGCTCGTCGGCGATAAGGATTTCGGCGTTGCAGGAAAGCGCCATCGCGATCATCACCCGCTGGCGCATGCCGCCGGAGAATTGGTGAGGATAGGCGTGAACCCGTTTCTCCGCTGACGGAATTCCCACGAGCTTGAGCATTTCGATGGAGCGCTCGAGCGCTTCATTTTTGCTTATTCCTTTCGTATGGAGCCGAATCGTTTCAATCATCTGCGTTGAAATCCTCAAAAAGGGATTCAAGCTCGTCATCGGATCTTGGAAGATCATGGAAATCTTGTTGCCGCGAATCGTCCGCATCTCTTTTTCTTCCAAGGCGAGGATATTGGTTCCTTCGAAGATCGCCTCTCCGCCGACCACCTTTCCCGGAGGGGAGGGGATCAGGCGCATGATCGAAAGGTTCGTCACGCTTTTTCCGCTCCCGCTTTCGCCGACGATTCCCAGGGTTTGTCCTTTATGCAAGGTGAAGGAGACCCCATCGACCGCCTTGACGATGCCGGCATCGGTCTTAAAATATGTCTGGAGGTTTCGAACGTCTAGGACGACCTCTCTATCGTTGACTGGACTCATGCCATCATACTCCTACAGTTCATTCTTTGATTGCGGGTCGAACGCGTCGCGCAGGCCGTCTCCAAAGAAGTTCATCGCGAACAGGAAGAGGGTCATCGCAATCGCGGGGAAGATCAGGCGCCACGGATAGAGGGTCATCCCGTCGACCGCGTCGCCGACGAGCGAACCCCATGAAGCGAACGGGGCTTGGACTCCGAGACCCAGGAAGGAAAGGAACGACTCCTGCATGATGAAGGCGGGAACGCGGAGGGTGGAATACACGATGATCACGCTCAGCGAGTTGGGAATCATATGCTTGAGGATGATGCGGGCTGTCGACCCGCCCATGCTTCGGGCGGCTTCAACGTACTCGCTGTTCTTGAGGCTCATCACCTGTCCGCGGACCATCCGAGCGATCGTCAGCCAGGAGACAAGGGCGAGAGCTCCGAAAAGGTTGAGGATGTTTCGTCCGAAAATCGCCATGAAAATGATGACAAGAAGCATGTAGGGAAGGCCGTACATGATATCGACAATCCGCATCAGGATGTAATCGACTTTTCCGCCGACATATCCGGCGATCGCTCCGAGGACGATACCGATCAACACACTGGTGAGCGTTCCGACCAGCCCGATCGCGATGGACACCTGACTGCCGTAGATGATCCGGCTGAGCATGTCCCGCCCGCTGTAGTCGGTTCCAAGGTAATACATACGTTCGTGCTTCTTCGTCGCCGTCACTTTCGCCTGCAGCTGATCGTTGACATCAATGATCCGTTCGACGGGGAAGACTGCCAGCCCCTCTCTGATTTCCTGCTTCAAATCGCGGTCCGCCTGGCGAGTGATCGTGGTGGAGATCTTTCCGAGAAGGTTCGTCTTTCCAAGCTTGGCTACTCCGCTTTCTCCGATCGTCTGAAGCTCCAGCTCCAGGTTCACCGCGTATTCCTCGGCGGTCAATCCGGGGGTGGCGCTTTTCAAGGTGTTCATCAGCTGGCTGGACACCTCGGTGAGGGTTTGAGCTTTGACGGCTTCAATGTCCGTATTGGACAGATCCGCGTAGATCCGGGAGATCTGTTCATAGCTCATCTTGCTGAGGTCCTGCCGTTTGTCCCCTTTCTCCTCGCTGAACGTGATTTGGGTGACGTCGATCAGAAACTCGGTATCGATCTTATCCTGAAGGCGGGTGATGACCCGTTGATCGGCGGCGTTGAAGGTGAAGATGCCCGCTTCGCGTTGAGCTTCCCCTTCTTTGAAGACGAAGTTCCAGACCTTATTCGTATCGTTCGCGGCGATCCACTTCCTGATTTGTGCGCTCTCTGCTTCCGTTACCACAAGTTCGCCGCTCCGCCACGCTTTGAAGTAAAGATCCTTGAGGCGGTTTTCCATCATGATTTCGCCGGATGTCCGAGTGAGCGAAGGGCGCAGGTGCTGGTGGTCGAGAATGATCTGGTCATATGGATAGATTGGGAGGAGGGGAGCCGTGGCGGCAAGGATCGAATAGATGATTACGACGATCATTCCGATGACCGCCATCTTGTTTTTTCTCAAACGCCGCCAGGCATCTTTTCCGAGACTGTTTCCCTCGACCACTTGGTTGAATTCGTTCGTTGCTACAACGTTCTTCATCTCGGCTTCCTCTACTTGTAGGTGATGCGCGGGTCAAGCTGAGCATAAATGATATCAACGATGAAGTTCATGAAAATCAAGATGACCGAATAGACGATGACTACGCCGACGATGAGGGTGTAGTCCCGGTTGAAAGAGGATTGGACGAAGAATTTTCCCAAGCCCGGAACACGGAAGATCTGTTCGACGACGACGCTTCCCGTGATGATGCCGGCAAATGCGGGACCCAAGTAACTGACGACGGGCAATAATGCGCCTTTCATCGCATGCTTGAAGATGATCGCCGAGCGCTTCATTCCTTTTGCTTTTGCGGTCCGGATATAGTCGCTTCTCAGCGTTTCCAGCATCGACGAGCGGGTGAGGCGGGCGATATTGGCGAAGTATTCAAAACTCAGCGAGACCGCCGGAAGGATGATCGTCAGATACCCTTCGCCGGTGGTGTACCACCCGCTGGTCGGGAGCCATTTGAGTTTTACCGCGAAAATGAGTTGAAAGACCGGAGCGATGACGAAGAGCGGAACACTGATTCCGATGACCGCCAGCCCCATGGTCAGATAGTCGATCCAAGAGTTTTGCCGTACCGCGGCGATGATGCCTATTCCCATGCCGATCGTCACACTGATTGCCATCGCGCATATCCCCAGAACGATCGATTTGGGAAGGCTGGTGGCGATGTAATAGTTCACGTCATAGTCCTTGTATTTAAAGGAAGGACCCAAGTCGCCTCTCATCACGTCAAACATATAGCGGGCATATTGTTTGATGAGCGGTTCGTCAAGATGATACTTCGCCTCAATGTTTCGCCGGACGACGTCGGTAAGGTTTCGTTCGGCGGAAAGGGGTCCTCCGGGGGCGATTCGGACTATGAAGAAACTCAGGGTGATGATGATAAAAAGCGTGGGTATCATCCCTAAGATCCGGTTAACAATATATTTCGTCATGCAATGCCTCGTGTGCGAGAAAAACCGTCGGAGAACGGTGCTCTCCGATAAGCGGTATTGTTGATACTATACCAAGAAGGATTCTTTGGCAAGAATTGGGAAAACCATGTTCTTGGCATGGGGATTTTTCCCGGTGGCTGGACAATGCCCGCTCCCTTGGGTAGAGTTCTGAGACGTGATGAAAACCGTTTATCTAGAAAATCTGGGATGTTCCAAAAACCAGGTGGATGCCGAAGTGATGCTTGCCCTCCTGACCGGGGAGTTTTCCCGCACGGAGGATCCGGCCGCCGCCGACTTGATCATCGTCAACACGTGCGGCTTCATCGAATCCGCCCGAGCTGAAGCGATCGGCTCCTTTTTCGACCTTCATGCGAGCAATCCCGAAGCGAAGATCATCTTCAGCGGATGCATGGCTCAGCGCTACGCCGATGAATTATCGACGGAGCTGAGGGAGGCATCGGCGATTTTCGGCAATCATGACCTTTCAAGACTTCCCGAGGTGGTCGCGCGGGTCTTTTCAGATGAACGGGTCGTTTCAACCCCGGAATACCCGACAAGCAGCTCTGAAGATGCGTACAAACGAAATCAGCTGCTCTCATTCTACGGCAGCGCGTATGTGAAAATCAGCGAAGGATGCAATCATCGCTGCTCCTATTGCGCCATTCCCATCATTCGCGGCTCTTTGCGTTCAAAACCGATGGCGATCATCCTCGAAGAGATAACCTCTCTGGCCGCCCGGGGGGCCAAGGAGATCAATCTCATCGGCCAGGATCTGGCATCCTGGGGGAAAGATATGCAAGAAGCGGATCTGAATTTCATGACTCTGCTCAAACGGATAACCGAGGTCGATGGTGATTTCGTCATCCGTCTGCTGTATATCCATCCCGATATGTTCCCTCTGGAGTTGCTGGATTTCATTCGGAATCATCCGAAGGTCCTTCCGTACTTCGACATCCCGTTTCAACATGCCGACGAGAAGATTCTCCGGTCGATGGGAAGAAAGGGAACAGTGGAATCACACTTGGCATTGATTCAAACCATCAGAGAGATGCTTCCCGATTCGGTGATCCGCTCGACGATTCTGCTCGGCTATCCCGGCGAGGATGACGATTCGTTCAGAGCGGTGATGGATTTCTTACGCCGGGCGCAGCTCGATTGGGTCGGTTCGTTCGTCTATTCGCTGGAGGAGGGAACAAAAGCCGCTGCGCTGACGAATGAGCGGAACCATAAGAAACTCGTTTCCAAAGCTCGCAAGGCTCAAAGAGAGCTTGAGGAGCTTCAGCTCTCCATCACCCAAGCGCGCCTCGCGGCCTTTGCCGGCAGGGAGATGGACGTGCTCATTGAAGAACACGTCGAAGGCGAGGATCTCTACATCGGCCGAACCTACGCTCAAGCTCCCGAGGTGGACGGTCTCACCGTGGTATTGGCCCGAGACCTTGTACCGGGGGCGGTGGTCCGGTGCGGGATAACCCGCGTGAACGGCATCGACCTCGAGGCGATTCCCCTCAGCGGAGGACATGATGGCTTCCATTGATTTCTTTCTCGATCAGCTGAATGATCCTCAAAGGGAAGCGGTTCTCGAAAACAGCCGGCCGCTGTTGATGCTGGCGGGGGCCGGGAGTGGAAAGACCCGGGTGATCACCACCAAGATCGCCTATGCGATCGAGGCGTTGAAGGTTCCCCCCTACAAGATTCTCGCCGTCACGTTCACCAACAAAGCCGCAAGCGAGATGAAAGAGCGGGTCGAATCGATGCTCGCGGATAATCCATACGTGAAAGAGTGCAATATTCGAACGTTCCACTCCTTCGGGGCATGGCTCTTAAGAAGATTCGGAAGCGAGATCGGTCTGGGACCGAATTTCACGATCTATGATGATGCCGATTCGCTTGCACTCCTGGCGTCGATCTATCCTTCCCACAAGAAGCGCGATCTTGAGCCGATCATGAAACGGATCAGTTACGCCAAGGACCGGATGCTCTCCCCCGGCGAAGCGATGAAGAGCTTTCACGCCGACCTGCTCTTCAAGCAGATGTATGAACGGTATGAAGAAAAGCTTCGAGCGGTGGGAAACCTTGATTTCGCCGATCTGATCGGGCGCTGCATCGAACTGCTTGAGGAGGCTCCCCATGTGCAAGAATGGGTCCACTCCCGCTTCGAGATGATCATGGTCGACGAGTATCAGGACTCCAACACCGCCCAGTTCCTTCTGTTGAAACTCCTCGTCGGTCCCGACACCTTCGTCGGGGTCGTCGGTGACGACGATCAGTCGATCTACCGGTTCCGAGGAGCGGAAGTGAAGAACATCCTTACCTTCGCCTCCTCGTTCCCAAAGACGAAAACGATCAAATTGGAACAGAACTACCGTTCGACCACTCAGATCTTGGATGTGGCCAACAGCATCATTTCCAAGAATACCGATCGGCACGATAAGAACCTTTGGAGCGCCAAGAAGGGCGGACAAAAGCCGAAACTCTTCTACGTTCACGATGAAGAGGATGAGGCAAGAAGAATCGTCACGATTCTCCGCGAAGACCGCAACTACAACGGAAGCGCGGTGCTTTATCGGACCAACGCTCAGAGCGTTCCCTTCGAAACGGTGTTCAAACGATATGGAATCCCCTATAAAGTGGTGGGAGCTCTTCAATTCTACGAACGCGAAGAAGTGAAGGACGCCTTGGCCCTCTTATACCTGTTGACGAACCCCAAAGACGAAGTCTCCTTCCGAAGAATCATCAACAAACCCGCTCGAGGGATCGGACCCGGCGGTGTCGACAAGATCGTCGGATTCGCCCGTGAGACCGGCGGCGATCTTCTGCAAGCTGCCACGTTGGCGGTACGGAACCGGGCGCTTTCCCCGAAAGCCGCCCAGGGGGCTGAGCTCGTGGTGCGCTTCATAGATGAAGGTCGTCGACTCATCATCGAAGGAAATCTGGTGGATGGAGTGACGTTTCTGGTTCGCGAGTCGGGTCTCTACGAGTATTATCAGGAACAGGACTACCTCAACACAACCGTGAAGGTCGGCAACCTCGAAGCGCTGGTAAACGCCCTTTCGGCGTATGAGTCTTCATTTGACGGACTGATCGCGTTCCTGGAGCAGCTGACCCTCGACCGGACCACCCTCGGAACCGACGACCCTCGGGACAAGGAAGGGGTAACCCTGATTACGATGCACAACACCAAGGGATTGGAGTTCGACCGGGTGTTCGTCACCGGCTTGGAGGAAGGGCTCTTTCCGGGCCGTCTGAATGAAGGGGATGAGGATATCCAGGAAGAGCGGAGAATCTTCTACGTCGCGGTCACCCGGGCGCGGGATGAACTCTATCTCTTCTCCTCAAGGGTCCGGAAGATCTGGGGTCGAACCACTTTCCAGCATCCGAGCCGCTTCATCGAGGATATCGATCCTGCCCTGATTCGGATTGAAGGATCTCCTTCTCCGGGGGGATACAACTCATTTTCGAAGCGGGAACCGTCCGACTGGGGCAGCAGCGGTTCGAACATGATCCGTCACGGATTCGGCCGCAACGCCAGACAGTTCGAAATGAAGGTGAAGCATGAACCGAAGGGGGAGGGTCCCCTGTTCGCCGTCGGCCAGCGGGTGTACAGCGATGCGTACGGGGAAGGGGAAGTGATCGCTCTTCGGGGTGAAGGGGATCGGGAAGTGATCGATGTCGCCTTCGCCACCGGCAAGAAAGCCACCTACCTGAGCCGCTTCGCCGACCTTGATCGTATTGGTGGTGAATAAGGCTAGACACGATTGGGCGGAAGATTATACAATGCTTACCGTTGTCCGCCCTTCGGGGCGTGGATTTTTTGATAGATATGGCGTCACGCTGTGAAGAACCTGATCATGTTCGATTCGTTTCAAGCGTACTTTGGACCTTGTCGGAGCACGATGGTGCGCTCCTGCCTAACCTGCCTTTCCCAGGGAGTTGCCCAAGACCAAAGCCTTGACCGGATGCGATGGTCGGCGAACGGGAAACGTTTGCTAAATTGCTCATTAGCCAATCGATTTCTTCTCTTCCGGGCAGGCCATGACGATGCAGGAACCTGCATCATTATTACAGGCAAGGAGCAACCTTGCAGAGCAGGATGAATAGATGAAGACTATTTTTGTGAAACCGCTGACGATTCAGAAGAAATGGTATCTGATTGATGCAGAGGGAAAGGAGCTTGGCAGAGTGGCAGTCGCCGCAGCACGCATCCTTCGCGGGAAGAACAAAGCTGAGTATGCCCCCCTCCATGACCTTGGTGACTGTGTGATCATCATCAATGCTGAAAAAGCGATTCTTACCGGAAACAAGTACAACGACAAGATGTACTACAGCCACTCCGGCTACCCCGGCGGACTGCGCAAGACCAGCTATGCCGAGATGATCAAGCGCAAGCCGACGTTCCCGATGGAGCAAGCCGTTAAAGGGATGCTGCCCAAGGGGCCGCTTGGACGCAAGTTGTTTACCAACATGCGTGTCTATGCCGGTGCCGAGCATAAGCAAAGCGCCCAGCAACCGATTCCGGTCGAAATCTAAGGTAGGAGCGAATAATGGCAAAGAAAGAAGCTAATAAA
>Ga0116182_1001524_pt1 | contig 23839 bp, 13 predicted proteins | sample AD_UKC077_MetaG_FD_89805 | JGI IMG/M metagenome (GOLD analysis project Ga0116182, IMG submission 89805) | Active sludge microbial communities of municipal wastewater-treating anaerobic digesters from USA - AD_UKC077_MetaG | ecosystem: Engineered > Bioreactor > Anaerobic > Digestate | place: USA...
ACATGATCTGTTTGGTAGCATCGTATGTCACTTCATAATACTTACCGTCTGGAAGAGATGTTGATATCATCGCCTTCTGGTTACCGAGTATATATGAATGTGTGACTTCATAAACGTCATCAATTGTAATCTCAACATTATCAGTTGGATCGAGTTGCTGACGTACGATATCAAGAACTGCATTTCTTGCGGTCATGATGAATTCAGTGCTACCAAGAAACGGTTTGTCGATCTTCAGTGTATCCATCATAAATCACCTCTTTTCAACATAATTGTTTAAGACGCTCAGTCACATATATCATCCTATAACCTTTAAGTTCAGAAACACCAGCTCCAAGAACTTTCTTTCGAACATACTCACAATTCATTTTTAGAAGTCTAGATAAATATATAGCACCTTTTGTGAGAGACTCGAATTCACATATTTCACCAGTTGGTGATATGATTTTGACGGGTTTCATAACACGCTCAACTAAGTATTTTCTACAATTAGCTTTAGCTTGTTCTATGATTCGATCACTGAGAATCCTGTTATTCATTTGTTCACGAAATGATAATTTAATACGAAAGGAGCTGTTGTATATGTCAACAGTATTACAACCAGATCGAACCATCACATGTAATAGAGTTAAAGTAAATCAATACTTATTGACATTACATAATCCATTTCATATCGATATGCCAACCGCCCAAATGAACAAAGTGATTGGTGTAACGATTCACAATACCGATTGGATTTCCGTCATCCAAGGTAGCACACCTGCAGAACAATACACACGTGCAACGGTTAATGGAAACATGAATGATGTTCGTGTACATTATTATGTTGATGATAAATGTGCATGGCAGAATTTACCATTGAACCGTGCAGGTTGGCATGCTGCTGATGGTAAGGGTGATGGTAACAGAAAAACAATTGCAATCGAATGTATCATGTCACCAAATTACAATGGTATCGATCAAGCATCTGAATTGAATGCAGCTCGATTAGCAGCATACTTACTCCATGAATACAATCTGGATATCAACCATTTGTATACACATACACATTGGTTGAATGTCAAAGATGGTAAACGTGGCGATGTTGATTTTTTGAATACCGATCATAACAAAACGAAACAGTGTTTACCCACTGAATCAACTGAATTACTAACGCCATATGGTTGGCAAAAACTTAAAGATATTCATGTAGATGACATTGTTATGCAGTATAATCCGGATAAAGATAAACTTGAATTTACTAATGTATTAAATGTTGTTGAACCATACATGTCTGATATTTTATGTAAACGATATATAGAGGCCACTCCTAATCATCGAATGTATGTAAAACCAACCCAGTGTGGTCCTTATAAAGATATGCTGTGGGAAGAAGTATTAAAAACAACACGATGTGAAATAATGACTAATGGGTACTTTGAAACAGATGGTTTGCCTTTATCTGATGATGAGTTACGTTTATTAGTATGGATACAGGGTGACGGTCATTATATGTTGAATTACAGCTCAGGACTTGTTACCGGTGTAGAATTTCATTTAAAAAAAGAAAGAAAAATAAAACGAATATTAGAAATACTAAATAGAATGGGTATAAAATACTCAGAATCGTTGAGTTGTGATGCCGATCATATACGCATATACGGTCTCGATTTGTATGCATTTGCTGAAACATGGTTATGTGATAAAGTCTTTACATATGATTTGTTGAAAATGAATCAATCACAATTCGAGGTGTTTTACGAAGAATTATTGATTGTTGACGGTCATAATGGACACAATAAGTTATACACATCCGCGATTTCTGACAATATTGATTTTGTACAAGCATTAGCCGTAACACATGGTATGCAGGCGAATGCAATGACACTGGGTAGTGGTAGGAAATTTTATGGGGATAGACCAATTGCTGTGAATTTCTGTCAAAGCGGGTCATATGGTATTGGAACTGTCACACGTGACCGAACAGTGGAGGGATATACCGAAGTATCATGTGTAACTGTTGATAGTGGTTATATTTTGATTAGGCAAAATAAGCATACATTTATCGTCGGTAATTGTCCTTTATATATCCTACCACATTGGAATGATTTCAAAGAGAAAGTTCAAGATTATTTAAATGAATTGAACAATGGTAACGAAATTGAACATTCTGATGAATTGATATATTTGAAGAAAGGAACTCCGATATTCCCGAACGCAGGTGCCAATACTAGAATGAGTGGTATCATTAAAACATCATGCAAATATACAATCGTTGAAAAACGTTCTGCATATGGTGTCAATTGGGGTAGATTGAAATCAAATAAAGGATGGGTTAAATTAAAATGAATAATGTGCGGGGATATCCCCGCACATATATTTTATACACTGCTGTATCCGAATTTACGATTCAACCATGTGTTTGCACCACTCATAACAGCATTACCAATGTTATTAAGAGTACCACGAACTGCAGATGATGCCAATGCAAGTTTTGATACTAAACGTACTGCGGGATTGACACGATATTTATCACAACCACACATTTGTGCAATGTAATCAAACATCGTATTGTTATTTAAGAATGTTGATATTTCATCCATTGGTGATGTCATCAATACATGTTGCAAATCCGCAATCGTTAATTGAACATCAACTGCTAATGGATAACCATTAACAGAGACATCTCCACCATTTGGATTTTTTGTAACTGTCAAAGATGTGATCATTCCTAAACGAGTTCCCCACAAACCTGGAATGTTTGCTTGAATAACCGGTGGGAATGAATATGCGGCTGCGTTGTTTCGTGATAACTTCGGAAGAGCTGCTCCCATAATATAGAATAATGGAACAAGAATATTTATCAATTCTGAATACGGATCTCCTCCGTCTGATACCAAATGTATTGTGAATGAAACTGATTGAGTGGAGTTACTGTCTTGCCATATCTGAGGATATATTGTATGATCACCAGTAAATGATTTTGCAAAACCGCCAACGACTGCAGCTGTAAAACGACCTGTTCCGGCTGACAATGAAGTGATAACCTTTTGTGCCAAGTCAGTTCCTTTTTGTGCCAGATTAATAACCATATCATCAATTTGATTGACAGATGAGTTTGTTAAAAATGCAATCTCATTACCAACACTCTGACCTTGCTTCATTGCACCAAATAACTGGGAATCACCAATATTGTTGTTATATGTTTCAGTAAATGATGATGGATCAACCATCAATGAGATATACTGGGATGTTGAACCGTTGATAGAATCACGTTCAGTCACAACTCCTAAACCCTGGTCGGGGGTGATGTATCTATAATTTGACCAAACATCTTTTGAATTTTCAAACTTTGCTGACATACTGATTGATCTCAATTCATCACCGATTCGAACCGGAGCATCCTGCAGACCTAACATTATGACAGCCGTATTGATCATCATCTTTACATTATTTATATATGTATACCAGTCTGATTCAAACGTGTAAAATGGTTGTTGTACTGATAATGATGTTGTTAATTGAGCCACAAGAGTTGCACCACCGACGATGAACTTTTCACCTATGGAGTTTAATATCTCTCTACTCTCATCTGTGATATAACCAACCTGTGCATCGGGATCAATATCAGTATAACCTGCTTCTGCTGCAGACATTAAAGCGAACTCATCATATGATTCTGGTTCTCCCATTGCTGAATTGTATGTTTCGAATGCAGCCTCTTGTTCAACCAATGGAACTGGTAATGCATTATCTGAGTTTGCTTCATATATGTTGTATGTGCTTAGCGCCTTCAGATAGTTTTTAGCTTGGTTTAATATTCCTAAGAATGAACCAACACCACCAGTGAATCGAGCACGTCCAACAAAGATATTACATATCTGAGCATCCTGAAGGATCTTTGTCAAATAGAAATCGCCAACTGGTCCATAGTGATCAGCATCATATGAAGATAACAATCTCATGTCACATGTGTTTGTTAATTGCGGTGGCGCTCCTAATAGACGAGGGGAATACATTTTCAACAATGGATTTGATTGTTGCATCGAATTTGTGTCGTTAGTTGAAACTTGAGCTCCTACTGCGGGAATGTAGTAATTCGCATTTGCTGCCACGCCAGTGATTTGATTTGTCAACTGTTGTTCATACTGTTGTTTGGTTGCAGCTAATTCTTCCTCTTTAGTTTTTTCGGTTTCATAAGCTTCACTGTATTTCATCTCATATAATTTGAATAATTCTTCAACGCCGTTAATCTTTGCAGCTATCAATGCATTTGATTTATCTCCACGTGCGGCCATATCATGCAATACTGTAAGTGTTGTCATTACAGATTCATTATTCAATTGACCAATATAACGATCTATCAATGCATTTTTACTGACACCTTCAAAACCACCGTTTTCAACTCGCTGACTGTTGAGTTGTTCAGTTGCGAGATCGATTACTTGACGTGGTGTTATATTCTGAGCGATGTTGTCATCAATCAAGTTATTTGGCATATTAAAACCTCCTTGTGTAAGATTACTTTTGGGTTTTTCGAACTTTGTTGTATTTCATATTTATATCATTATTTCGGTAACAGTCATGTACTGTTCAATATTCAGAAGGAGGTTTATGCAATGAGCAAAACACAAACATTCAAAGACGATGTGATGTACATCAAGAATTCCGATATTGATGCCATCCAACATCGTCCTTCTATGTATATCAGTCAGGTTGGTCTTGGTGGTGCGGGTCAGATATGTCGAGAGTTGATTGATAACTCACGTGATGAGTGTACCAAAAAAGATTCACCTGGTAATGAAATATGGATTGAGATTACTGATAAACATCTGATGGTCAGAGACAACGGTAGAGGTATTCCAACAGATATTCTTCAGAAAGTATATGAAACCAATCAGGCTGGTTCCAATATGCTTCGTGTGGGCGGTGAAACCGTTGGTGAAAATGGATCCGGTACTGCGTTGGCAACTGCGTTCGGCGGTAAACTCATAGTCACATCTATCAGACCTATTGAGAAAAAGAAGCTTACTCTTGAATATCATGATGGTAAATTGGTTGATAAGAAACTTGAAAAGTATACTGGAACCGATCATGGTCTTATCAATTATTGGGAACCATCTAAGTTCTATTTGGGAACTGATAAAATCCCCGTTGATGATATTGCAGCATGGTTGAAAGATTTTGATTACACTATCAATGGTGAATATAAAATCAATTATAAAATAAAGAATAAAGACTATAAGGTTGAACACAAACCTCTCAAGAAATATGTTCAGCTTCATTGTATGGATGAAAATGCATTTTCAACATTCCCTATGGAGTTTAGTTGTAAGGGTAAACTCGATGAAGAATTCATGGGTAAAACATATCACAGAAACTTCTCATTGGAAGCGGTGTTGATATATGCACATCCGAATTATACAGATGAACTCATATGTCAGAGTTGGATGAACAAGATCAATACGATCCAGCATGGTTCACATCTCAATGGTGTACTCAAAGGATACCAGATGTTCATCACAGAGAAATGTATCAAACGTAACAAGAAGCTTGAAGACGAAGATCTGAGAAAGGATATTCTGAATCATCTTCATATTGTGGTAAATGCAAGATGTAATCTCGCACACATGTTCTCTGGTCAGACTAAATACAACTGTATATCTCCCGCATTGGAGAAAGCAATAATCAATGCAACATACGAATCATTGAATAAAAACATCTCAAAAGAATTGGTTGATCAGTTTGTTGATATGGTTATTGGTAACCATCGTGCACGTGTTGCAGGTGAGCAGTCTCGTAATATCAATAAAGCCATCAAGGAAGATAAGAAATGGATCCAACCTAAGAACTTTATTCCGTGTTCAAATGTGAAATGTGAGTTTCCGAGAGAACTGTATATCGTTGAGGGTAACTCTGCAGGTGGTGGATTACGTGCAGCACGCGATGCTCGTTTCCAAGCAATCTACCAGGCTCGTGGTAAGACAATGTCGACATGGAATAAATCGATTGAAGAAATTCTCAAATCTCAGGTGTGGAGAGATCTCATAAAGACACTCGGTTGTGGAATTCGTGAAACATTCAATATCAAAAAGCTCAAGTATGATAAGATCATAATATCAACCGATGCGGATATTGATGGATTCCAGATTCGTGTATTAGATGTTGCAATCTTCGTTCAGGAGTTCCCAGAGATTATCAATGAAGGTAGACTGTATATTGCAGAACCACCATTGTATCGTTTGGTCCGTGGTAAAGAACATTTCTATGTTGCAACCCAGAATGAATACATTGATGCTTGTATCAAATCAATTGGTGATATCAAGATTGAATTCCCTCAGTCTCATATCAACATTGGTACAAGTGAATTCGTTCATCAGACTTTCGATTATCTCACTACCTTAAGAGATACAGCAATCTCTCGTAACGTTAATGCACAGCTTCTTGAATACGTTGCTTGGGGTATTGCTATAAATGATGGTGATCTGAATAAGTTCATTAAGAATATCAATAAATGGTTGAAACGTATGACTTCGGTGTATCCCGAATTGGGATTTGATGATGTCACTAATCAGATATCAGCTGTTATAGATTACAATGATCAGTTGGTTGTATTGGATGAATTCTTGATTGAAGCACTCAGACCAATCATTGATGTCATCAGCAAGTATGGTGTGATGATCACTTACAAATCAAGAAAACTCAATACGGAAGTCACAAATACATTGTCAACTTTCTATGTTGATATGGAGAAATATTACCCAACAATCACAAACCGTTACAAGGGTCTGGGTCAGTCTCCAGCCCAGGTCTCAAAGGAAGTTATCATGGATCCAAGAACAAGACGTATCATTCGTCTCACAATGAATGATGCATTGATCATGCAACAGATGGCAATATTGTTGGCAAAGGATAAAGAATCTTTGAATGCACGTAAGGATTTGATATCCAGATTTCGTTTTACAAAGAATGATATTGATAATTAAGGAGGATAAAGGATATGTTTAATTACAATACCGCAACCGATGTAAACGAATCTGAATTCCCAGATTTAGCTTGCATGGATGAAATCACTGATGTTGAAACTCTTAAAGAACTTCTCGGTGTGCCTGTTATACTCAACAGGCACATTAATGATTTCGAATCATTTATGAGACGTACTGTTGATATTGCTGCAATGTGTTGGAGCAACGAAGACGGTACAGGTGATACACTTGAGCATACCAGAATTGTGTTCAAGGTTGATGTTGAAGATGTGATTGAATATGAATTACCATTAAATGGATTTATGTTCTTTCTCATATTCATCAATCCGATCATAAAATATATTGAGGACATTAAGATTGAAGATTTCATATTCGAGTGTCCGTTGATAGAAAAAGAGCGTGATGAAATCATCAATAAAACAACTGAGGTTCTTAAGCAGTTCGGTCATTCGAATACAGAAGTCAAACAGGCAATTGCAAATATTCTGTTGTACATATCAGAACTCAATAGAATCTTCGGTCAGGCGTGCATCCAGGTATTCACTGCAGAGAATCTGTTCCTTGACCATTATAGAGAGTCAGCACTTATCCGTGATCTTAACAATACTCGTTATCCAAGTAACATCCAGACCGCTGAGATCGTTGAAGAAAATGCAAAACGTTATAAATTATTACGTGATGAGATGATCAAACGTAACAATCCATTGTTCATCGACGACCAGTTCACCGAGATACTTAAACCAAAACAGATTGAAGAATTATACATTCATTTCGGACAGATTCCTGATGGTAAAAATATCATCAATGTTGTTATGAATGGTAATGGTTTCAATGACGGTTATCGTGATATGGATGTTATCTATGCTGCAGCAATCGCCGCACGTGTTCCAGATATCATGAATGAAGAGTACATGGGTGTCGCAGGATACTTTGCGAGAAACTTATGGATTCTGACATATGGTTCAATATCTTCTAAGGTGTACGATTGTGGATCAAAGAACCCAATTCCGATCATGATCGATGAGTGTGCTCTCAAAATGTTTGAAGGACGCTACTATTATGAGAGTAAGCATTCAGGTGTATTAAAGATATTACACAAGAACGATACACATCTGATCGGACGTCAGCTTTGGTTCCGTTCACCATGTACATGTAATCTGAATAATGATGTGTGTCATGTGTGTTATGGTAATGCCGCATTACGTGTTAAAACTGCACAGGGTGGATTCATATCAACAACCCAGATGATGACTGCACGTATCAATCAGAACGTACTTTCTGCAAAACATATGTTGAAAGCAAACGCTGAACTTATCATATTTACAGAAAACTTTGAAACATATTTCGAAATCGATTCGTGTCAGGTTGGTTGTAAAGATGATATGAAGTTTGATATCTACATCAGAGAAGATTATATGGATGATCTGTCTGAGAAGTTTGAACTCTATATCGGTAAGAATCTTGAACCCGTTACAATCGGAAACTATGCAAACATCAATATCTCTGAGGAGATATTCAAGAAAGCAAAACTCGTAACTGTCAATGATGTCAACTATTACAAAGTCAACTCATCCAAATTGTACAATGACATCTGTTTACTCACACCAATCAATATCCTGATGACTGCAAGATATACCAAGATGATGAGACTTCTCAACAACGACATCAGAAACTATGATGATATATCCATCGTAGTAACAGAACTCTTCCATCTGTTTGAAAATACCATACCGCTGTACTCAACACATGGTGAAATCATCATATCTTGTCTGATACGTAACAAAGACGATATTATGAAACGTCCAAACTGGCTCAACTATGATGAACCATATAAAATGGTATGTGTTAAAACCGCATTGACAAATACAGAATCATTCACTGAAGCTCTTGCATCCGAACAGACTGATCACCATTTAAGAGATAGAATCTTTGATCGTCGTAATGCAATCAACAAGATTGGACCTCGTAGTTTCATTGATTACTTATTTGGATATGCACAGAGAGAACCTTCTGATCCCGAATTAAAACGGTTGATGTCAGTATTTAATATCGATAATGAGGAGGATCCATCATGAAACCATATTCATCGGGTATTTTATCCGGAATGATAAAACCTAAATACTTAATGATCAAGAGTGCACTTGGTGATTCGTTTGATCATTCACATGGGGTCGATGTATTCATCGACCTCAATACATTTATAACATCGATGTTGACATCGAGAAACTATCTTTCAAGTTTACCGTTCAATGAAAATGCTCAGAGTGATATCGTATCATCATTCATACACATTGCATTACATTGGAAGAATTTCACTCGTCAGTGGGATGATACTAAAATCTACATGATCATGAATGATTATGATGCTGGTGAGTGTTGTGAACATTCAATCATCAAATCATATCTCCATCAGTATAAGGATAACATTTCAGGTGATCGTTATGCACAGTTGAAATATTATCTCACAGAATCTGTTAAACTGACACAGAAGGTGTTACAGTTCATTCCCAATATATATCTGATCAAATGTTCTGAATTTGATTCCTTGGTATTTCCGAATGTCATCAAAGGTTATGAAGTGAACAACAGAAAACGTATTATCGTAACTGGTAATAATTTATTCACTGGATACATATTTGAACCAAACTGCAAAGTCATCTATTCGAAATGTAGACATACAGGAATATCACAGGTGTTCGAACCAGATATGATCGTTAGAAGTATTTCTAAAATCGATGATGATATCATGAGTGTATTTACAAAGAATCGTGTATTCTATAATATGCTTAATGTGATTATTGGTGATTTCGATCGTTGTCTGATTGGCATGAACGGTATAGGTATATCAAGATTCGCTGCTGATTTGATTAGATCTCTTGAACGTGGTGAGATACCAAATGATCCAAAGAATCACAATTCAATATTATCTGCAATCGATCCAAACTTCCATTCATATGTTCAGTCTGCATATCCGTTGGTTGATTTGAAGATGCATTCCAACTTGGTTAAACAGTCATCAATTGAGAAGATCAAGTCTGAACAGATGATTGACAATATTGATATAGATGGTTTACGTCAGTTCACAATCGATGGTGTAAACTTACTTGAATTAGTATAATGATTATTCCCGGGGTAATACCCCGGGATGTATCTTTTTTCTAGAATTTTGAAATTCCATATATATATTATTAATATGAAGAAAGAGCAAAGAGTGCTTGAGTATTCATTATATACTCCATGCCAACAACAGCCTGAGAGTAACTATGCCAGTGGTTACTCAAAGGGGAACGGAGACGTTGGCATCATTCGGTAACTGAATATTTCGAACGAAGGAAGATTCTGGCAGATCCAATTCGTGACAAATATTTGGTGAATGATGAGGTGGTTCAAATCCATCATGGAGTTCCAACCCGAAAGGGTATTACACTTAAACACATTTTATATTAATCATTGGGGTAACGGCTGTCAACCGCCTGCTGTAAATTATGTATGCAGGTCCAAGGAGGTAATCATATGAAAATCCGCATGTATAATATGAACGCACTGAACGCATTCGTATCAAGAATGACATCAACATTAGAGTCTGCATTTACAAATTTCAATGTAGCAATACCGGCTGTGAAGTTCACGAAAGATTCGACTACAGTCGAATATAAGATATCGAATGTTGACGGATTACAGTCCATCACATTTGATATCGACAACGAGGACTTCGGACTGTGGGTAATCCTCACACAGGACGAAGGTACTAAGGTTACATTCAAGCACGTTAAGGATTTCGATGAGAAACTGGATATGATAAAAACAAACAACATGCTTAAGATGCAGCTTGAATGCATCAAGAACGCTGTTAACGACTCAATCGTATAAAAGAAGCTCCCCATTGCGGGGAGCTTCTTTTTTGTTATTTTTTAGAAATCGAAATCATCATTTCCATCAGAATCATTTGATGATGTTGATGTAGTGGTTGTTGATGATGTGGGTTCATCTACCGTTGCAGATAAATCGGATGAATGATCCTTAGCTTCTTCCATTGCACGTGAATCGTAATGATCGATCTGTGCTTTAAGATTGTTCATCTTGATATTATATTTCTCGATGTTTCTCTTATAGTTTGATTCGATCTTACGTTTACGATCACTTCTGGGTATTCTCAGATAATCTTCGTATGCCTGCTTGGTTGCTTCATACATAGCACAAACATCATGGTATTTTTCAACCTTTCTATCATACGAACGCATCAGTACAGCATTGAAGAATGATATTGGATTGATTGCTTTTGCGGAACGGAAGATCTTGGGAATGATACCGAGTATATCAACAATCACCTTGCTGACGCCTTCAACGGAGGCTTCGGTGTGGAATGTAGCATATTCATTATATGTTACACGAATATACTCATCGATCTTCTTATCCAGATCATCATTAAAAGCCTTGATGAACCAACTCATATCCTGACGACGTGAAATCTTATCCGGTTTATAAACCAGACCATTTTCAGTAGCTTCAGTTGATGCATAGATTCTTGCAAGTTCACCAACAAGGACACGATATCCAACAGTAAACAATGCAGTGAACAGGCTGTTACGTTCATCTGGTTTAGCCAGATATGCAGTAACCATCTGTGGGAATATTGGTCTGTGTAATGATAAGAACATTGTTTTCAGATCCTTAGCATCAGTCTTTGGGAATTTCTTCAATGTTGAAAGTTCTGAAATCTGTTTCTCGATTTCTTTGTACATTGAAACCTTTCTGATATCGCCCTTACACTTAAACTCATCACTACTCTTATTTGCATATATCTCCCCGAGGAGTTTCATGATGTTCTCCATGTCCTCGCGTTCCTTTTCTGTAGCCTTACGTTTAAACATTATTAATCAACTCCTTCCGATTAACCGAGTAACTTGAATATGTCTCTGGTCTTAGAACCAGCAGTGCTCAACTCAGCAAGCTGCTTGTTTACAGATGCGATCGAGTGTACTTCATAATCACTGTGGTTATCAGGTAACAGAATCTTGATTGATTCAGCTTCGATATCAACAACGATCAATGCTATAAGGAAAAGCTCCTTACAGAACTTTGTAGCCGTTGAACCCTTAAGGAGATCAATACCAGTCTGAGCTTTAATGTTAGCAACGTCAGCAGATGATATGATCAAAGATGCATTTGGGATAATACCATAATCGAAGTCATGTTCGATCTGTGATTTAACAACACTCAATGCGACATTCTTACCCTTGATTGCAGCTTTGGTTGGAGCGTCTCCAGTCATGTGTGCAAGTTCATACAGACGACGATACCATTTACGTTTAGGATCCCTGGAGTCAACAGCGGTCTGTTTCTTCTGTTTGATCTTGAAAACGATGTCACGGAAGAACTTAAGTTCACCTGCACGCCACTTTGCTTTACGAGCAACAGCATTCATTTCTTTAAGTGGGTATTTAACAACCTCTGGGAGTGTATCAGCATCGATGATACGATTGAATGTTTTTACACCAACGATGTAGTTGATTGCTTCTGAAATATGACCATCGTCAGCAGCGACATGGAATGAAGCATTCATCATGAGTGGTTTCATTGTATTGAGCTTCTTGATCTTTGTTTCATCAAGCATCTCAGGAGCTTTAACAGCATACTTGAATTTGACATCACGATCCCAATCTTCTTTACGTTCTTGATCATGCTGTTTTTGATCATGACGATCTTTTACCATTTGATGCCTGAGTTGTTTTCTCTTATGCTCTTCTTCGGCTTCATTATGACGTTTGGTTTCCTCAAATTCATCCTTATTAAGCTGATATTCTTTTTCTTTTGTATTCAGGGTTTCTTCAAGCTTCTTAAGACGCTCTTTTTCAGCTTTGAGATTGTCAGCTTCTTTACGAATTGATTCTTTTGCTCTAGCACTGGCTTCACGAACCTTGAGAGACTCTTCACGTTCTCTAAGTCTTTCTTTCTGTTCGTTTATACGATCACGAGCATCAGCAATCTGTTGGAAATTACGTTTTACATCACCAACTTGTTGATTAAGATTCTTGATATCCTGTTCAAGTTGACGAATGTAACGATCATCTGCTTCCTGAATATACTGATCTCCAACAGCTTCCTGGAAGTAATGATCGAACTCAGACAATGGACGTTTGTTGTACTGTTCGAGAATGACTCTACCGTCAGCATCCTCAATACTCATCATATCGAACTCAAGGAATGAACCATCTTCAAGTTCAAACTCATTATGTACTGCATCATGAGCATAATCCATTTCTGTATATTCAACATATCTGTTGGTATCAGACATGAACTTTGAGAACGGTGTACCATTATCGATTTGGGATTTGTCAATAACCGGATTGAGACTGAGAGCAGTTTGAACATATGATGCATAGACCTGTTCAAGCAATGAAGAAGTTGCAGTTGCATAGTCCAACTGAACTGATGATGAAATGAATACAGGGAACTCAAACAAGTTACCCTTGGCTGCGGCTATAATTGATTTACCAGCGGTTCTATACGGTTTCGTTGCCTTATAGATATCGCCACTATGTTTCAAAGCTGTGTTGTATCCACTGGATGCTTTCTGGTAAACCTTTGTATCTTTGATAGCCATTTAAATCAACTCACTTTCTTAAAATAATAAATTCAATGGGGGATAAATCCCCCATTAATCAAGACGCATTACTTTACGTAATGCTTTAGGTACTTTATCCATGTATTCGATGGTAACTTCATATCGAGGATTGGTTGAATAATACTTGTTGGTGTGAGATTCAACAATCAATCTATCATCTTCAAGTATTCCAATCTTACCACGTTTCTCATTATGGGTCATCATATCAAATACGGCTTTGTCAAAGTTGTCAACATCACCAATATTTCCCCAGGGTCTTATATATCCGTGTTCAGCAAGAAACTTCTGACTCTTTGTCATACTACTTGGGATCGGCATGTATATATCAACTTTGATTCGACACGGAGTTGTTATATACAATCCATTCAATGTTGGACGAACAACATCATTGAAGAATTTGGCGTTCTTTGCTGCACCAGGAACATAAACACGATATCCAGATAATCTGGGTCGATGTGATGGTACTGGTACTGTTGGGATGGTGAATGAAACTGAGTTCCATTTTATCCGTTTATAAATTTTGATGAAATCGAGTACCACATTTTTGACTGTGGTACTGAGTTCATCGAGTTCCGCGATTATACTCATATAATGTTATCTCCATTAATTTGCATAGATTCTATAATATATCAGAATCTCCCAATCCGATTGAATTGGTAATGCATTGAATGTGTAATATGTGATGAGTTTGATACGCTGAGCTTCGTCTGTTACTGGTGTATCTCCACCGGTAATGGTATATGCTGCAGCATCAGCATATTCCTTAAATTTGTCAGTTGAATATTTAAATGTGTGATCAATACTGTATGACGGATCAACTTCAATATTCTCTACAGAACAAAGATTGGTTTTAATAGTATCAAAATCGATTGATGATCCTTCAGGTGTTGAAATGATATCGTTTAGCACATCGATGAATGCAGTGATATGTGTATTGGATGCGTCACCGAGAGTTTCATTCAAAACAGTGATGATATCATTTGCCAATGTAACGATATGTGAAATTGTTTCTTCATCATATTCATTGTTTGAATATACGAGTTTGATGAATTTTGAAACATGTGTATCATATAACTTTTCCACAATACTGAGCACACCCGGGATTGTATCAAATGCCACCAATCCCAATTCATTTATAACCGCACTACCTGTGTTGCCGTCCTGATTGAAATATGTAACACAGTCATTTTCATCCAATGATAAATGCGTTTCAACATATGTTTCAATACGATTTGATTTACCCTGACCATTAGATGCATCCGGACCGAGATCGTTTTCTGTAACGGGATCAACATAATCCCAACGCTCATCATCTTTCCACCATGAATGATAGATGTGTGGTGTGTCATCAAACTTCTTAATGAAATATGATTTAACACCACTGGATGATGATGCAGGTGGACGGTGAACACCAAGATATCTGTTGGCTTCAGTTGCAGTCAGTGCATTTGATGCAGTTGTTTGACGGAACGGTATTGGATTACGTAATTTGATAAATGAATAATTTGTATTCTTTGCAGTGATTGCGTCTTCTGCGGAACCACCGTTACCAACCATGAAACCCTGAATGAAATGATTTGATGAAATGTTTTCTTCCATCTTTGTATATTCAGTAGGAGCAACTCCAATACCTAACTGAGTATCATTATTCAAATCAGGTATAATGATTGTTGAATCTTGTCCCATATCATCAGCATCAGAACCTTCTCCGTGATATGAGTCAAGATACAAACCAAACATCTTCATCAATATCCACTGGTATCCGCTTATGGAGATTACATTCTTACTTTTTTCATGAAGAATCTTCTCACCTGTAGTTTTATTTCTACGATAGATACTTATCTCACCAACCAACGCCGAATGATTATCATCTATATTCATAGAATCTTCAAATACGATTGCGTCATCTTTGTTCATTATTATCACACTCCTTAATTATTGAACCATAGTTCCAGAGAACATATACCAGTTTGACCATTTAGGATCAACGGTTCCACAATATCTCATATAGAACTTGTCAGGTGAATTGTACGGATACAATCGTTGCATATAATGTCCCTCGTACATTTTTACGTGCTCGACACGGAACGCACCAACATTTGTTGAAACGATTGGTCGATTGACAATTGAGTTACCGATTTCATCGCTTTCAGTACAGTAACTTCCAACTGTTAAATTATTGAGATCGAATCCACTGCTGAGTGGTCTGAGGTCATAACCTTCAGACAATGTCAATGCACCATCTTCTGTAAATGTCAAACCGGGTCCGGCGTTAATTGCAATACCACCTTTGTCGACAACTTCAACATTTCCGTTGGAGTCGCTGGAGTTGGCTTTTGCAATATATGTGTTCTTCAGTCCCTTGGTTGTATCAATAGGTGCACGAAGTACGCCATCTTTATCGAATAACAGTATATCATCTGTCAATCCAGTATACATTGAACGATATACCGTATTTGGTCCACCAATATCATCTGCTTTGATCTTTATCTTCAATGCATGTGGTGCGTTACTATTTAACGTGAATCCAAGACCATATTTGGTATCAACATATGCAGACAATCCGGTCTGATCACCATATGGAGATTTCTTCTGTATCAGATTTTTTACCTTGTGACGGTTACTGAAAATATCAATATCATGATACAGTTCTTCATTTACTCCCACGGTGAGTTGGTTGTTGTCAAATATAATTGAATGCATATCAACATCAACACCAAGGGAAGCATCATGTTTTGAAACATCAGAAGCTTCCCATTCACGAATACGAAGTCCACGACCGTCTTTAATCTTAAGCGCTAAACAATTGTCATCGTTTATCGTAATACTCTGTTCATCGGTACGAACTGAAACCTTACCACTGATATCAAAATCACGATCACCTGTTGGATCATCTGAACGAATATCAAGACCACGACCGACATTAACCATCAAACCACCAGAACATGGTAACGATTCCAGATAATCATCGATACCACTTTCATGTTCGGTATTGATATATGAGTCGGTTGTTTTACCAACAAGCTTCTTTGAAAGTCTGGCATATTTGTCAACGATTCTGAGACCCGACATGTTATAAAAATGATATGGAGCCATTTGTATTTCAATCGGTGTATCGGTAGATCGGTTCTTACTTGTACCAATCGCCTTGAATAAATTGATTCCAACATATGAGGGGGTTTCATGTTCATATCTGGGGAATATATAAGGTGTAGCAGCATTCCAGTTATCAGCCATTGCAGAATTTGATATATCATGACCAGAACCTGTGTATGAACCACATAACTCATGTGGCTGAATACACAACGACATGTCTGTCATTATTGTGAGACCGCCTGATGATGTTTGTGAATTAGGCATTACTTCAGTGACACCAGTAGGAAGAACCGCGGTACGTTTGAATCTACCAGGTTCAACCAATGTATTTCCTAAACTGTCATCGATCAATTTTGCAGATTCTCCATCGTATCGATAAGTACCCCAATCTTCTGCGATACTCAAACCAGAAACATCGAAAGTTTGTTTCCATGAACCTAATTGATTTAAATGACCCTTACGTGTTTGGATATCAATACATTTTGATATTTGATCTTTATGTAATGAATCATACACTTTGAATCTTAAACTGTCGCCAACAAGAGGTCTGATTGAATTGAGTTCAATGGAGTATCCAGCATCCGGATTCATACGTGTTGGTGCAGAGGTAACTTTACCAATACACATACCACGCATTGTCAATTCAAAATCAACACCATTTGGAAGTTCATATTGTGCAGGAATCCAATGTTCGGGTTTAATATAAATCTTTAAACCATGTGCATATGATTTCTCTCTCAATTTATAAGAGACCTCACCTTGATATACTTCGGAACCCTCGATGGTAATAGTTCCGGTTGTTGTTGGACCATCATATGTTCCAGATCGATCTTCAGGTTGATAGAAACGGACAATATCTTTAGTATTATATGTCAATGGTTCCATTGTTGGATTGTTGATACGTTTACAATACAACAGACTCAATCCTGCAACTGGGCCTTCGAAGGCACCATCCTTGATTGCCGTAACAGTAAAACGCATATCCGTAATTGGTGAATCAACAGTAATGACATCACCAACACGATAACCGGTGCCACAATTAGCAAAGTCATCATCAATGTTGATATATATACCTGATGCATCAAGCATCTTATATGTTGATTCATATCCGATACGATAATCATCAAAGTTGCATACAATGATATCGTTCTTATGGATCGTGGTATCTTTTAAATAAAAGAACTTTGTTGCACCCTGTTCATCGGTTAATATTTTATCATCGATTTTAATGGTGCATGTTGGATAATCAACTCCATGATCCTGTCCCGTTGGAGAAATCAAACCGTCATCCTGAAATGGATGATCGGGATCATTTGTGAATGTTCCATATATTCCATCATAGAAATGAAGTTGACCACCCATACCCGAACGATCAATCGACAAACCTTTTTGATCATATGTATCAGACTCATTATCACGAACATACAACACATCTTCATCTGATGATATCTTGACTCTCAACTCACCCGCCTTGAGTCCAGATGTATTTGATTCAGGTCTGATACGTTCATATTGTAATGAAACATCCGTTTCACCAATACCACTGATGGGTTTCATTTCATACATTAATTTGTTTAACACAGGATCAAGTATGATGCAACCTATATATGGACGGGTATCTGTTGTTTCATTTAGTTTCTCGATATAGAATGGACTATAAGCATCATCAAGATTATTTGCAGTAATCACAGTTTCGAGTTCGGTCTGATTTGCAAATAATTTAATCTTCTTATATCCGAATTGCTTATTGAGTTCATCAATAACCCAACTCTTTATATCATTGAATGAAATGTTATCAACATTCTCCAGACCGACATCTGATGAATCCAATACGACAACACCCGTACGACCGTTAACAGAATTAACTCTTCTCGCAAGAGCGTTATTGATTGCAGCCCATATACGTTCGATTGTTTCATTTAATGAAGTTCCAGATTGATCATCATTAACAGATGCCGTATTAGTATTGGGGTAAATGTCTTCATTAACAACTTCGTCACCAACAATCGTTTCTCTGGAGAGCTGTACTTTGTCATCCATATTATCAACTCCTTTATATTGTTATATACAGGCAAGAAACGCAGAGGTAATGCGTGTTCGCCGAGTATTACCACTTGGTTGACGGTATATATTTAATAAGAAAGCGAGTGATATAAATGGCAACTGAACATATCCTGAATAATTATTCAGATGATTCTCAGATAAAAGATTATATCAATTATGAGTTGATGCCACGTGTGTTCAAGAAGATTCCCATGAATTTATTGAACACCGGTGAAATCGGTATCATAAATGAATATCTGTCTCAAGCGTTAGAGAATCAGTCGTTCACATCATCATTTTATTTTAATGAGAGCTTTATCACAAAGGCAGTGTTACCAGATTCAATATATGCAGAAGCTGCAATATTCAATCTTGGATATTCATATGCAACACCATCATCATGTAATATATTACTGGAATTATCATTGGATGATATTTACAGAAACTCTGAATTCAATTCTGAGACCGGCCTGTATGAATTCATATTGGATAAAGATACAGTAATAAATTTAGTGGATAACGGCAATACTTATTCACTGGATTATGATATATTGATTCAGTATCGTAACATACAAACATCTGATGATAAAGCAACAATTCCTGCATGGAACTGTCAGTACACTAATATGGATGAACTGAATGTAGTTGCAACAAACAAAGATCGATATATCACATATCGTGTCACACCGAAATGGTTATGTTTATTCGTCCAGGTGAATGAATATGTCAGAGAAAAACATGTCGTTGTTAATAATACAACAACTGGAATTGCAAACACGGATAAACTGATTACATGCAATAATCATATATGTGGTTTCGATATTAAATATGTTGACAGTAACGGTAATTCACAATGGATACCGCATGATCACATATTACCAATGTTTGCAAATGTTAAAGACTCAAATCCATATGTTCATTATATAATGGACAACCCACAGACGATTCGATTCATGTTCCAACTCGATGGTTCCAAGTATTTCACACCCGGCATAAATTCATCATATGAAATTTATGTATATACGTGTCATGGAGAAGCGGCAAACTTCAAAGATTGGGATAATACTGAATCACAACCACATGTCATTGCCAAAACATCACGTTATCCAAATAACGCAAATGTGTTGAAAGCGTGTTTCGTTCTTGCTGGTGGTAGTATGGGTGGAACCAATATCGGAACTGTTGAAACCGTCAGACGTGAAACCATCGAAGCATATAACACTGTAAATATATTATCAACAGATCATGATCTGGATGAATGGTTTAAAACATTCTACTTCAAGAATGTATTATATCCATACTTCTTCAAACGTCGTGATGATCCATGGGGTCGTATCTGGAGTGGTTATCTCGCTCTCAAAGATGATGATGATTATGTTTATAGAACCAATACACTTCATGCATATATTCCATATGAAGTATTATATAAAAATAATGATAATACTGTAACGAATAATGAGATCATTATTCCACCAGGATGGGTTTGGGTATATGGTGATGAACATGAACGTATGACCCTTCACCCGGTTACAAAAACAGCATCACTGAAAGTTGAGACCGCTCGCAGTGATGTGACAATAGATGATAAATTCATATTTGCAAATCCATTTGGAATTCGTATTCAGAAGGAACCATTTGCCATTGGATACTTCAATCCATGGGTCAACCAGTGGATGACAACAACGAATCTTGGATATCAAAATCCAAACCCAACCAATGACACAGATCAGGTTGTTTTGTATCACGCAACAACAGTATTTACAGAAATCAAACGAACATACTTGAATGATTATTATAATCTCACAACATATGTATTACCAACGATTGATGTTTGGAGTGGTAACAACTCTCCGATGGTACAATACATGAAACACAATCTGGTTCCTCCAATGGTATCATCTAAAATGTATGACTACTTTAATGAACCACTTGACATGTTTGTATCAAAGATACCATTCTTAGCACGTTCGGAAAATGAGGATGGAGTGTTACCATTCAAAAAGGATCTCACATATTTATGTGTCGAATACAAAGATCGAATCGGTGATTCATGGAGACTTAAACATTTATGGATTGATGATTATTCAAGTGAAGAAACCAAACACATTGAATTACCAATTTCCGGTAATATCATCGGTTTGTTAGGTTCAGATGATATATGGGGTGATGATGGAATCTGTAAAGATTATACTGTATATGTTACTGGTATCACAGACATCAATATCCAACCAGCATCGATCACATCCAAGGGTGTTGAATTCGGTAGAGTACCTTCGCAGAATTATTATCGTATCGCATTGGCTGAAGATAAACCAATTGGAACCATATCAAAGATCACAGTAGGTGATGCAACATTAACCGATGAAACTGGATATGGTGAAAATAGATTATGGAGAATTGGTAATAAGTATGATACCATTTATCTCAATATCTATTTCGATGATGGTTCAATGACAATGATGACAATATCAAATTCAGCAGCAGTGTACACTCCATATGAGTGTGTATATAATGAAGAAGATGCATTATACGAAATCGATATGAGTAATGTATATGGCGGTGGAATCATCGCATATGCAGAAATGAAACCGTCCGCCGACAGTGGATCTGTTGAATATTATCGTGTACCATTTTCTGCAATTGATGAAAATGTTCCATTGTTCTATATTGAGAATAATATGTTACCGATGGACAAGAACAACATGAGAGTCATCCTTTCAGCATACATAAATGGCAACGCCGTAGGATACACTGAGATGCAACCGGTTGTACATGAAGAGGACGGCAGTTATCGTTTTGAGACAAGAATGAATCCGTTGAATGAATTGGTTGATATTGATGATCGTATTCGAATTGCATCATCATCTGTTGGCGGTGGTTCATGGATTTCATTGAATGGTGAATCCGCAATAACAATAGAAGCCAGCAAACCAGATTTGAGAATATCAATTCTTGTTCGTGCAGAGACTCCAAACTATCCAACTGAGGTTTATAATAATACCGATTTCAATCAGTTCAGAATCGTTGATGAATATAAGATTGATGATTTTGATCTTGTCCAAGAACTTAAAGAAATGAGATCCGTTGTTGATTTCGGAGACACCGATGTTCCAACTGCTGAGCAGATGCAGAATTATAATGATTTTATGTCATTATATAATCCCAACAACGATACCAATGATATTTACACATTATACAAATATGCATCATCCCGAGTTGACAATACACAGGAATCATATCCATTACCATATAATCAGATTATCAACATTGCAACCAGCATGTTAGGATTGTTCACATCATATGAAGTTGCATATTCACAGTTGATTCAACCAACTCCAACATCCGGCATGGATGATATTGTTGAAGTATTAACATCTATCAGTGAATCAAACGTATCAACAATTGGAGCTGATGTTGATTGGAATAATGCAGTTTCGGTATTGCAACAATACGTATCATATATAACAACAGCATTTGAATCCGTCAATGTGATTCATGGACTCAAGATTCAGCTCATGCCGTTTGTTGAAAAACAACTGATGATCAATAAACGTTTTGAAACATTCATCCGTTCGTTTGTTAATGTTCATCGTGCGATCGAACCTGTAATCTTCGATCGTTTGGACGGTAACCATTATCTGGATTGCAAACTCATTGCCACATATGGATTACCACACACATATTGTACTGACAGTGAGAAGTTGAAGAATCTTCCAAAGGAACAAACTCAGTTCTGGCCAAATCTGTCCATCCAGATTTCGTTTGATGTCAGATTCAAGAATCCTGCGTTGGCAACCAATACGATTGATGAATTGAAGATTATTGTAAAATCATATTTCAACAAACTCACAACATTACATTCACCAACTGATAGAGTTTCAATGAACAACAATATTTACATATCAAGACTCATAAGAGAAATGGGTAATCATGATAATGTAGAATATTTGAAGTTCAATGGATTCTACACAGATGATAAGAACAACCCCAAGGGAGATTACATGGATGCCAATGTTCAAGCGATTGTACAACGTTGGGATACATTGGAAGATTTCCCCAAGTACAGCAGTGATGGAAAGATGATTTCTGAATTGGAAAACTTCGTTCCGGAAATGTTTATTCTTGAAGATGATAATATCATCATAAATAGTATATAAATTATGGAGGGGCATTTAGCCCCTCCAATATATTTAATTTGATATTCTAATCCAGAATTCATCCATTGGTGCGATTCGTTTTGGGTTGTTGATTGTTTGTATTGAAATTGTGTTTCCGGTAACACGATGGAACCTTGAAAATGCAAGTGGTTCAAATTTGATATGTGTCGAATCTGATTGAAAAACTCTGTAATTCTTATAAACGATACCGCTGTTATGATTGTCGGTTTGTATATTAACACCCCATCCAATTGCGTTGTAGTGACGCATGTGATTTGTGATATACACATCGGACAGATAATCGTCATCATACAAACGACCAATATCCAATATATAGTCAGACAGATTATCCGTTGGACTGCTGTATGGATATCTGGAGTCGGGTTGACCTATATTGCTTGAATACATTGAGTGTTCAACGACGTTTAAACCAACAAAACTACTATCGGTGTTGTGTACGAAAATACCGTTTGATGCCATTTGGACATTATCGTATGAACCCTTGGTCCAACCATGTTCAGCCATCAAATCACGGCATACGGTTGGGTTGTTATCAAGAATTAATAAAAACTCTCGATATGTTCTTTCATCATAATCATATGAATATTTCTTATATATGAAAAATGCTTCATCACAAGATGAGAACGAGTTATCGAACATACCGCCCGGCTCCGAGTTCATTGTGCAAGATGATGAGGTTTGATCAAATAAACGGACATCAACTTCTACAAATGTATCACTTGTATCGTTGATGTCATGATACAGAACCTTGTATAGTTGCAGTACGTTATCATACACTCTGACATACACGTGATTCTTCCATCCCATAATTCCGTTCATCGCATAATTACCTGACAACGTAAATGATGTTACAACGGATTTTGTACTCATATCATATACATCAAATGTCAATGATGACATGTCATCAGTATTAAGATATACACATCTGGTGG
>Ga0116182_1001575_pt1 | contig 23472 bp, 42 predicted proteins | sample AD_UKC077_MetaG_FD_89805 | JGI IMG/M metagenome (GOLD analysis project Ga0116182, IMG submission 89805) | Active sludge microbial communities of municipal wastewater-treating anaerobic digesters from USA - AD_UKC077_MetaG | ecosystem: Engineered > Bioreactor > Anaerobic > Digestate | place: USA...
AAAAGAAAATGAAAACATTAGTTAAAATGATTGCTGGTTCTCATCTTTATGGGACGAATACAGAAAATTCAGATATGGATTACAAGGGTGTATATCTGCCTGATATTACAGACTGTATTCTTCAGCGAGTAGGTAAAACACTCAACGAATCTACTGGTAAGAATGGAACTAAAAATACAAAAGATGATGTTGATTGTGAAATTTATTCAATTCAGCATTTTATCAAATTGGCGACAGCAGGGGAGACGGTTGCTATTGACATGCTTCACACACCAGATAATTTTATTCTGGAACAGTCTGATGCGTGGAGATTTATACGAGATAAAAAGACAATGTTTCACACAAAGAACATGAAGGCATTTATTGGATACGCTAGAAGTCAGGCCAAACGGTACTCTGCGAAGGGTGAGCGATTGAAGTTAGCAGAGGATTGTTTGGCTGTGATTAAGAATAAACATGATGGGGCAAGGTTGGGAGATTCCTTTTTTATGTTGAAAAATATCAAAGGTACAGATTTTACAAAGGATTCTTTCGGTCTTACTTTTGTTGACATCAACGGACGAAAGTTGTCCGATAAGGTTAGCATTCGTTATGCTAAGAATGTAATTCAAGATATTATTGATGATTATGGTCGCCGAGCAAGGAAAGCATTGAACATGGGCGGTGCTGATTGGAAGGCCGTTTCTCATGCTTTAAGGGTGGTACTGGAGATTAAGGAAATTCTTGAGACAGGGGGTCTTGTATTTCCCTTGACAAAAGCACCATTGATTTTATCTGTAAAAAATGGTACAATGGATTTTACACAAGTTATGGATATGATTGATAATCTTATTATTGAGGTGGATGAATTGACGGCCAAATCTGGTTTGCCTGAAAAGGTGAATGTGAAGTTTTGGGAAGATTTTATTGTAAACCTATATAAAGAATAGGGGGTAAATTATGGAATTGAAATATTCAGTGAAAGGTACACCGTACATTGAGTTAGATGATGTTAATAAGCTGGTGTTTTCACAATCAACAGCTAACGGTAAGGGATATAAATGGTTGATATTTTCTGGTATGTCAACAACATCAGCAGCAGTATCATCTGGTAAAGGAAAGAAAAAGACAAGAAAGAAAGTGGAAAAAAAATCACCTATTTCAACGGTGATGAATATGAAATTTACAGGAATGTCAAGTGGTGTAAAAGGCGCTAATTCATTTTTGACAAAATCGTATCTGGAAGGGTTAAAAAGAATGTTTGAACCTTATGTTGATGATAATGGTATTTTTGCATATTCTAACATAAGTAAGCTCAAGGATTCTATAAATAGTGATAATGATGTAAATAAAGAAGATTATCTGAATGATGACCCAAATGGTTATTATGAAGAAGATGCGGAATAATAGCGTCAACACGAACAACTGATTCACAGTTCATCGAAGATAGGTATTTGGAAGATTTGACTAAAATAGATGGATATAGAATAACACATCCACAGATATGTCAGTCTTGTGGATATTCAAAAAAAGGTAAACGAGGATTTGGTCAGTTAGAATGTAAGGCACATAAGGACAGGGATGTTGATAATTATGGTACTTGTCCGAAGTGGAAGAAGGTTTGTGGATAAAGATTGTTATAATAGTATGTAGGGGCTACATTATATAGTAATTATGCCCCATGAAATTGGATTTAAGTTTCAGAGGGGCATAATTATGTCTAATGTACGATTAATTAAAATTGAAGAAGGCGATAAATTCTTCAATTTTATTGAAGAAATGTTGAATGAAAATAAGCGAAATGGTTTTGCTAGGATGAAGGATGGTACAGTGAAACCATTTCGCTATGTTATACAAGAGATAAGAAACGGTAAGAAAATCCATTATATTCAAATATAGGAAGGTGATTATGATTCTTGACAAGAAAAGTTATGATGAGTTAGATGCCAATATTGCAGAATGGGAAACAGCTGGTAAACTACAGGGTGGTGCTACAAAAGATGTTGGTAAGGTCTTGAAAGAACTGGTACGATTGGTGAAGATGACAGATAAAATGAACCTTGATGAAATAACGGCAGTTCTGGTATATGTCATAAGAAATATAAATAGTGGGCAGGAAAATGTCCAAGAGTTGTGTGAATGGTTGTATGGTGACTATGAAGATGGTTGCGAATGTAATAAACGTATGCCAGGCCCGGGCGAGACAGGGCTGATAAAGGAAGATGGGTCTTATGTAACATATAAAGAATTGGGTCTTGAAGAATAATAAGTTGACAAAATAAATGATATGTGGTATATATAATAACGAGCATATCGTATAATGGTAGTACGAGAGGTTGCAACCCTCTAGGTCACGGTTCGATTCCGTGCTTGCTCTCCAAAAAAGAATATTGTGCGGGCATAGAGAAAAAGTGTCTCACTGGTCTCATAAGCCGGAAATCAGAAGTGGCAGTAACTTCGCCCGCTACCAAAATATAAGCCGGTATAGTTCAAAGGTAGAACGCCTGTTTTGTAAGCAGGATGTTTGGGGTTCAAGTCCTCATATCGGCTCCAGATTTGGGGTGTTTTCGGGGATGTCCGTTTGTGAGTTTCTTGTTCTAGTGCACAAGGACGAGAGATAATGAGTCAAATGATTGAATGAAAAAAGAGGTTAATCCGTACCGATAGGTCTCACACCTTATGAATTTTTGCCGGCTGTCATTGGAGAACAATCACGGCTCATATCCGAGAAAAGAGTGGTTCGATTCCACTAACCGGCACCAGAACATTTTATATTGGGTGTGACAGTTAAAGACTTATGAAACGTAAGAAATACTGTGAAATCCAGTTCCACACTCATTTGCTGGTATCGTTCAATGGTAGGACATCTGTTTCGTAAGCAGAATATTACGGTTCAAATCCGTATATCAGCTCCAGAGAGGTTATAATGATTGTTAAATTGGCAACAGAAGATGATATAGATGATATGATGAAGATATTCAGAAAATATCCGAAAATATTTCCTCATATCAGAAAAGACAAAATTATAGCATACATTCAAAAATGTGGTGCTATTTTTGAGGATGGTGTTTTAATTACATTTGGTAAATACCAGAAGAAAGTTACGATTGGTACAGTAAATGCACATAAAGGTGATTGGACATTATATCAAATAGTGAATAAAGAGCCAAGAAACGGAAAATCATTTGAAATATTGAACAAATTTTTAAACTATATTGATGGTGATTGTTATCTGACAGTGAGAGAAGATAATTTGATTGCTAGAAAATTTTATGAAAAGAACGGATTTATAGAGGTCGGGGATATATCATGGAAGAACGGTGAAATTCCCGGCAAAGTATACAAAAAAGAATATTGTAGGGTAGCCTAATGGTAGTGGCGTCTGACTGTTAATCAGAATGTTGGAGGTTCGAGTCCTCTCCCTACAGCATAAACATAGTGGTGTAGCTCAGTAGTATTTTCCTGAGAACGGCCGGATAATTTAATGGCAGAATATTCGCCTGATGAGCGAATTATAAAGGTTCGATTCCTTTTCCGGCTACCAAAACAGCATTACATTGTTGAGCCTTTGGGTGTTCCAATGTAATCAGGATGTGTCGGTGGTATATGGGTATTACACGAGGTTGTGGCCCTCGAAAAGCGGATTCAAGCTCCGTCCGACACCCCAAACCTAATTATGCTAATAACCTTTTGGTTGTTAGCATTTTAGTGCGAAATGTTGTATAATTATGTAATAAAAATGAAAGAAATAAAATAAAAAGTTGAATTATCTATAAATAAGGTAAATGATAAATTTGGAGGTTTATATGGATAGTTCAAATATTGGTACATATATGGAAAGTGTTCGGGTATCATCAAGTGATACAGCAAGTGCTTTACCATCAGCCTGTATGACTTACATTCAGGAATATGCCGGCACACCTGCTGTGTCAGCCACAAAATATTATAAAGCAGTAACTATTTCAGTTGAGACATATGATATAAGGGGAAGATACGATGCAAACCCAACACAAGGCGCTTCGGCTGCTGGTCATGTTTATGCTAAGGATACTTCGTTCAGAGTTCTTGGTAAAGAGAATATAGCAAATTTTAGATATATTTCAAAAACATCTGGCCAACATGCGGTATTACAAATCTCACCAGAAAAATAGTGCTTGACATACACCTATGTAATGATTATATTATAATTATCAAAAAATTATTTTATAGGAGGTATGTGATATGTACGGTTTAGTTCCAAGACTTTTGAGAAAAAGAGAAAATCCATTGGAGAATGTTGATTCAATCTTCGACCATCTTTGGGGTTCATTTGATGAGATATTTGGTGATGCCAGATATGTGAATGATAAAGGATGTATGGTCTATGAAATTGAATGTCCCGGCTTTAACAAGGACAATTTGGCGGTAGAAATTGCCGATGGTATCTTGACTGTAAAGGGTGAAAGAGGTGAAGGTAGCCGAAAACAGGAGATTTTCAAACGTATGAGTGTAGGCGCTTCAGAGGAAGTTCAGGCAGAAATTAAGGATGGTATTTTATACCTTACTTTTATTGAGCCAGAGAAGAAAAAGACAAAGCTACAAATAAAATAAAAACTTGACAAAAATATATAAATGTTGTATAAATACTAATGAGTAGGGGCATTAACAGGGTATCAAGTTTTTGACTATACCGAGGGGGTTCAGCCCCAATAACACAAAGATATGTTATTAATGGAGCCCCCTCATATTAAATTAAAAGGAATAAAAAATGTTTAAGAAAGAATTAAAACCAGTTTATGAGATATATAAACCCGAAGAAAGGATACCAAGGGTGACGTGGAGGTTTGTGTTTTAACATTTATATACATATTACGAACAAAAACCGTCCATGGCACAAAACATGGACGGTTTTTTATTTTTACATATAGAAGTGGAAAATGATATAATAACTAAAATGGAAGGGTATACCGTATGGGGAAGCGGGTCTGTCTGTAAAACAGATGCCAGTTGGCACAGGTGGTTCGACTCCACCCCCTTCCACCATAAAAATCTGGAGGTTTTGAATGAGTAAATTAGTTATTTTATCAGGCGGTTTTGACCCCTTACACATAGGTCATGTGGCTATGATTAAGGATTCCGCAGAAGTTGGTGATGTTGTTGTTTGTCTGAATAGTGATGATTGGTTGGCCAGAAAGAAAGGAAAACCATTTATGAATTGGGATGAACGAGCAACAATTGTATTCAACATAAAAAATGTTATTGATGTAATGCACATGGATGATTCTGATGGTACTGCTTGTGATGGTATCAGAAAGGTTTTTGAAAAATATCGTGATGAATATGACCAAATCTTTTTTGGTAACGGTGGTGATAGGAATACAGGAACAACACCTAGTGCCGAGCAAATTACAAGTGAGGAATTAGGTATAGGATTGTTATGGGAATTAGGTGGTAGTAATAAGCCCCAATCTTCCAGTTGGATTTTAGAAAAATGGAAAGAACCAATTACAGTTCAAAAGCCATGGGGGCATTTTAAGACATTCAGAACAGGAGAGCATTATAAAATAAAGGAATTGGTCATATCGCCAAAGAAAAGAATTTCTTTACAATACCATGAACATAGAAGTGAATTATGGATGGTTGTTCAAGGTACGATATCAGCAACGATTGGTGGAATGAATTATACAATGTCAGAGGGAAGAACAATTTATGTTGGTAAAGAAAGCGTTCATAGAATATATAATCCCTCTAAAACAACGGATGCCATTGTTGCAGAGATACAATATGGTGATAAGGTGGATGAGGATGATATAGTCCGTCTTGAAGATGATTTTAATCGATAAAAGAATATGGTCGGGTGGTGTAACGGTAACACAGCGGTCTTATAAGCCGTATTTAGAGCTCCAGATTAGAGCCAATTGAGAGTTCAAATCTCTCCCCGACTACCAGAACATAAACATACTGCGTTAGGCGAATGGCTAAGCCCCGACCCTTTCAAGGTCGTGATTATGGGTTCAAATCCCATACGCAGTACCAGAATATAGGGTGTTAGCTCAGTTGGTAGAGCGGAAAAAATACTTTTTTCAAAAGTTCCCTTTTGAGACTATCATTAGTGGTGATGTAAAAGAGTTACTTCATCTGATAAATGACAGGCCATTGGTTCAAGTCCAATACACCCTACCAAAATATATCAGAGTGTAGGCTAAATAGTGAGCTACCTCGCCTGGAACGAGGACGAAGCTGGAGCGTTACCAGCCACTCTGACCAAAACATATCTCCGTGTAGGGAAAGAGGCATCCCGCCTGACTTGGGCTCAGGACATTTTGCTGTTTCGAGTACAGCCGCGGAGACCAAAACATATTTACAAATCGAACCTTTATTTATAAATAACAATATATAACAATGGAGGTTCGGTTTATGATAAATAAAGGTAAGAAAGTTGCTGATTGGCACAAGAGAACAAAACAAAGATTGGTTGAAGCGTTTGATGGTAAATGTGGAATTTGTGGATATAGCAAATCAATAAGGGCATTACATTTTCATCATATAAATCCAGAAGATAAAAAATTTGGAATCTCTGGACGGTTTAAATCATGGGAAAAAATTATATCAGAGGCTGAAAAGTGTTGTTTATTATGTTCAAATTGTCATATGGAAGTACATGATGGTGTAACTGAAATACCTTCTGATATACGAAGGTTCAATTTTGATTACAGAGAATATGATAGTCTTGTACCATGTAAAATAACAGATGAATGCCCAATTTGTGGTAAGCAAAAACCACGTTCGCAAAAGTCATGCTCAGTTGAGTGTAATTCCATAAAACAAAGAAAAACAGTAAGACCTTCAAAGGAAGAATTAGAGGATATGATACAAAAATTTTCTTGGGTTTATATAGGAAGGATATATTGTGTTAGTGATAACGCTATCAGAAAATGGGCAAAAAAATATGGTATAATATAAAAATGGGGGTGTAATTCAATAGTAGAATATATGCCTTTTAAGCATACTACGGCGGAGCGTTACCACTCACCCCCACCAAAACATAGCTCCGTAGCCTAATTGGACAGGCAACTGTCTCCTAAACAGTAATCATATCAATGATATATGTGGGTTCGAGTCCCATCGGAGCCACCAATTTTCCTTGACTTTTCAACGATTTTGTGGTATTATGTAATGTAAGATATGAAAGGAGTCTATTATGAAAAATCTAATAATCAATGAAATAATAAGATTGAATAAGAAAGTTGTCAAATTGGATTTTGGTCAGCCTACGGATGATGCCGCAAAATGGGTTTTAGGATATGCTTCTGATAAACTTTTATTGGGCATATATGATACATTGGTTAGGTTTGACGAAGAAATGAATTTAAGAAAATTTATCACAGATGGTAAATTACCTATTGAATAAGAAAGGAAAAATAAAATGAGATATTTTTTTACAGCAGATGAGCATTACAACCACGCAAATGTTCTAAAGTTTATGAATCGTCCTTTTAAGGATTTAACAGAAATGAATGGTGAATTGGTCAGAAGAAATAATGAGATTGTCCAGAAGGATGATTTTGTTATTCATGCGGGTGATTTTTGTTGGAAGGGTAATGCAGAATTTATTAGAAATTTACAGAAGTCTCTTGTTGGTAACCACATATATTTAAGGGGGTCACACGACAATTGGATGAATGGAAGCTATCATGAAATTTGGGAAAAGACCATTGAAGGACAGTATATTGTTGTTTGTCATTATGCCATGAGAACATGGGGAAAATCACATTGGAACTCATGGCAATTATACGGTCATTCACATGGTAAGTTAGACCCGATTGGTAAGCAGTATGATGTTGGGGTAGATTGTAATAATTTTTATCCAGTATCGTTTGAACAGATAGTGGAGATTATGAAAACAAGACCCGATAATCCCGGCCTGATTAAGAAAGAAGAATAAGAAAGGAAAATATAACATGTTTGATAGAAAGAAATATGTTATAATGAAGGATATAATGAACATATTGGGTATTAAGGAAGGAATTGGCTGTATAGAAACTGTACACAACTATATAGATTTCAAAGACAATATAATACGAAAGGGTGCTATTCGTTCTTATGTTGGTGAACGGATGATTATACCTTTCAATATGCAGGCTGGGATTTTGATTTGTGAAGGAAAGTCTAATCCCGAATGGAATTATTCGGCTCCTCATGGGGCTGGACGTGTGTATTCAAGGTCTAAGGCAAAGGTTGAATTGAATTTGGATGAGTTCAAGGCAGACATGAAGGGTATTTTTTCAACTTCTGTTGGTATAAATACTATTGATGAGTCTCCTAAGGCATACAAAGACCCTGCTGTTATTGAGGCATGTATTGAGCCTACTGCAAAGATATTGGATAGGATTATTCCTATACACAATCTCAAATCAGATGATTCGGAAAATAAATCTTGGAAAAAGGATAAGAAATAATGGAAAATAAAGAAAACATATATGATGAAATTGGATATGCTGGTGTAAAAGTAATGCAGGCACTTTTCATACTACAAATTGAAAAGGGTGGTATGGCAGTGTCTGAAAAGGATTTGTATAAATTTCTTGAAGAAAATTCAGATGATGTTATTTTCTCAAGATTTATTGCTATAAAAGAACGATATAGTCCCAAAGAATTAATCGAAATAATGAGTGTTTCCAATTATAACATTCATTAAGTTGGGAAACCCACGCCAGCAAGGGGTTCAGGCGAGTCCCGCCAAATGGGGTCTAGCGAGGTCGTAGAAAGTGCTTGACAAAACGAAGAAAATAGGGTATATTAGGTTATAAATGAGGTGTGGTTGTGATGATAATCTAAAGATACCCGAAGAATCATATGGTTTGACCCACTCCTCGTAAACAGTAACTTAACAGGCCACGTCTGTGGTGAAAGGAGCAAGGACTATGACCATGAAATTATTAGTTATGTTATTAGGATTGTTCTGTTTCGGATTACTTACTGATGTTTTCTTCTGTTTACAAGTTCAAGCTACCACGGCGTTGAAAAATATTCAGGCTACGTTTTACACGATTTTATTGACAAGTGTTGGAATGGCTGCTAACTGGATAGTTATTAAGAATGATGATGCTGTCGGATTTGTGGTGTATGTTGTTGGTTGTGGGTTAGGAACATTTTTGACTACGACACCTGCTATAAGAAAACCAATCCATAGGATATATAGAAGGATAATCAAGAAATAATAAACAACACCCCCTTGTGAGTCGAAAATCACAAGGGGGTTTAAATTATATAAGAGGTAATGTTATGAAAATTATAATTTGTGGTGATATCCACGGTGAATTTGCTACATTTAAAGATTTTTTGAATAAACAGAATCCAGATATTGTTTTACAATGTGGGGATTTCGGCTTTTGGCCGAATTACTTTGGTAATAGAAGATTTGACCATAAAGTTTATTGGGTTGATGGTAATCATGAAGATTTCCATGCTATTGAAAATAGAAAAAAGAACGAGGTTTGGCGTAATGCTTTTTATATGCCAAGAGGAACTACAATGAAATTACCTGATGGTCGTAATGTATTGTTTATGGGTGGTGCAAGGACACCGAATTTTGACAGGAAACATAGAACATTAGGATTGAATTTATTTGAACAGGAAATGATAACTCAAAGAGATTTGGATAAATTACCAGATGAAAAGATTGATATTGTTATTACTCATACAGCACCAAAAGAATTTGATATTGAAGAAATAAAAGATAATAAATGGGACAGATATGATGTTGGTTATGATGTATGTAGAGATATGTTGACTGTAATATTGAACAAGTATAATCCAGACAGATGGGTTTTTGGACATTATCACGCATATCAGGAAGGGCAGTATAAGAATTGTAAATGGACATTGTTGGATAGAATTAATAATAGATATAACAATACATGGTGGTTAGAAATTTAATTGACAATAAATAATAATTGTTATACAATATAAAATAAAATGTTAGGAGAAAATGTATGAGAGTGGCGGAAAAGTATAATGTTGACCAGATGTATTATTATCATTTGAGGGATTTTTATAATAGACCAGTTGTAACGGTTTGTGTTGTTCGTTGTGGGGATAATTATTCTAGGGGGGTTTCAATATGTTCATTGAGTGAAATGCCTGTAAAAAGAATTGGACGAAGAATTGCCCGCGACAGGGCTTTGAATGCTATTTTTAATAAAATTAGTGTAATGGAGATTAAGAGTGATAGAGCTCTGGATATACTGGAAAATATCTTCACAAAAGATGTAAAAGATTTATATGATGTTATGAATTATAAATCTCAATACAATCCTGATTTGACATGGTTTGAGAAGATATTATTCGGATTAATTGAAAGAAACAGGAATTAAAATACAGAGCGTTAGACTAGGGGTCAGGTCACAAGGCTCTCAACCTTGGCACAGGGGTTCAAATCCCCTACGCTCTAATAAATAGAATATATGAGGTCGTAGCAAATATTGGTATTGCAACAGTCTCTTAAACTGTCTACATGGGGGTTCGATTCCCTTCGGCCTCACCAGAATATAGAGGGGGTATATGAAAGAATTATATTTGGAAATGATATTGAAGTTTCTCATAGCATGTGCTCAGTTTTATCCTACACAAAAAGAGGATAAAGATTGGGGAGACATCTATGAGGAACGATGTGGTTTTTGATATCATAAGATATGATATTATAGACGGTGAAATTATTTGGGATATTTTTATTGAATAGGAGGATATCATTGTGAAATATTAGAGTAAAAATCTAGGAGGATTAATGATATGCGTTGGAACAGAGAGTTTGATGATGAAAAAGTAAATTCTTCTGCATTCAAAAAATATTACAGAAGAAAAGAATGTCGGAAAGATAGGAAATGCGACCGTTGCCCATGGCATGGTGGTATGGATAATTACAGTCGCAGACCTAAAGATGATGTGTATAAAAACAAAAATCGGAACACAATCAGACGATATAACGAAGATGATTGTTATTTTTTCAAAGGATAATATATGATTATAAAGACTAACTTCAAGGACTACTATGACCATGTGGCTCATATATATGGTGGTGGTGACCCAAAAATTGTATATGTTCGTCCACACAGATTGAAGAATTTGCCATCGATGAGTTCTTTTTATAATAATATCAATAGATGGGATGAAAAATATGATTGTGAGTCAATACAACATTTATATGACCTTCATCGTAGATGGAACGGATGGAAAAACGAAATAACTGGTATTAAGGGTATTGTAATTGGCGATATTTTTTTCGCCCAGATAAAAAGGGAGAAAGAGAATAAATACAGACTTGTTACTGAAGAAGATATGGGAAAAAAACAGTTTTGGCACAAGTTAGAATTGAAGGATTATATAAATAAGCACGACCCTTCTTTAGTGACTGTTTGTAGGACACTGGACTTGCCGGTATTTTCATTCAATGTGACATATGGTGGTTTGGAAGTTGATGAATACATACCAAAACTTGGCGAGATTGGTATAGCAAGTTATATAAATCCGAATGATATGTATCAGCACTTATCTTACTTTGTGGGTAACACCATGAAGGTGAGCCCTGATATGATGCCGCCAGTTGAGGTGGATAATAAGATACGAATACTGAATGCTGGTTTTGATTTGAAAACATCATTCAGAGGTAAGGTGTAATGGATGGTCATATAAAAACCATATTGACTTTCATACATAACAATTTTAAAAGACGTATGAAACCAGTTCAATACTGGAAATTACTTGATAGGTTGATATTGGTACTATCTGTTGAATTGGATGAAAGACCAAAAGAAATAGAATATAAATAGTATAAGGCCGAGTGATGCAACTAGCAGACATTTTATATGGGAGAGTAGCGCAACGGCAGAGGCGATAGTTTCAAAAGCTATACAGTGTGGGTTCAAATCCCACCTCTCCTACCAAAATATTTACTTTGTAGATAGCATAGATGACATAACTCTATTGTGTCCTAATTGTCATTCACAAACAGAAAATTGGAAAGGAAGAAACAAGAAATATGGGGAAGTATCCTAATTGGCAAAGGAACTCGCCTTAGAATTAACCGGCATACACTTTGAAAATACGGGGGATTAGCCCAAACATGGCAGAGGCGTTAGTCTTAGAAACTAAAATGGTATAGGTTCGAGTCCTATATCCCCTACCAGAATATATTTTCATAATTTGAACCAAAGTTATATAAATAGATATAGACAAGTGGAGGGTTCAAATTATGAAATGTGAATATTGTAATAATGAACATAATGGAGAATATGGTTCTGGTAGATTTTGCGATAGTAGGTGTGCCAGAGGCTTTTCTACAAGAGAAAAAAGAAAAAATATCAATGAAAAGGTAAGTAAAAAATTAAAAGGAAGAAAAGTTGGTGGTTGTGGAACATTTACAGATGAACAAAGAAAGAAGGGTGGTATTAATTCATCTATAAAATATTTTGAAAAACAATTAAAAACACCTTTTGAGCTTTTATCTGAAAAGGGTAAAAGAAAGATAATTTTATTTGAACAAAATTATTGTTGTGATATTTGCGGAATTAAAAATGAATGGAACGGTAAATTACTTGTATTTCATTTAGACCATATTAACGGTAAAAAGGAAAATATAAGAAAAAATCTTAGGATGTTATGTCCAAATTGTCATTCACAAACAGATACATATTGTTCAAGAAATATATCAGATGAAAGTAGAGAAAAAAATAGAAAATTGATGTTAGAGATTTGTCGTAAGAAGTATGGCAAGTTTGACAAAACGATAAAAATATGATATAAGTTAATAAGAGGTGTTTATATGTTGAATGTGAATGATGGTAATTTTGATGAAGAAGTTTTGAAAAGTGATGTTCCTGTGTTAGTTGATTTCTGGGCGCCATGGTGTGGGCCTTGTAAAACAATTAGTCCACTCGTTGAGCAGATTTCAGAAGAAATAAAATATGTAAAGGTTGTAAAGATGAACATAGATACCAATGAGAAAACTGCTAATGAATATGGTGTCCGCAGTATACCGACATTGATGTTGTTCAAAGATGGTGAGGTTGCAGATACTCTTATTGGTTCAGTATCAAAACAATCTATTGAAAAATTTATAGCAAAAGCATAATTATGGGCGAGTAGCGCAACGGCAGAGGCGATAGTCTTAAAAGCTATACAGTGTGGGTTCAAATCCCACCTCGCCTACCAGATATGGATAGTGCTGGTTCATTAATGGACTAAAAACGTACTCGTAACTACTGTATTCATGCTAGAATATAATCGCAGTTGAATGTTACGCAGCACTTTTAATTTTAGATACGATTAGGTGTCGAGAAGGCCAATGCTACAAAGTAGGTGAGTGTCTTTAGAGGGGAGCAAGGTGGGGAAACTTGCCGTATCTGATTATGAATAAAAATGTTAAGTATTTAAAAGATGTTGTCAGCTCCAATGATTTACAATTCTATACAAAAACCGGCTTGTTAATAGCTACAGGATATGATAGACTTGTAATCGGTAAAAGAGGGCCGTATGTTGAATTTAGTGATGTTGTGTTGGATAACATTCACATTCCTAACGAACAAAAATATAGATTAGACAGTCTTGTTGTTTATTATGATGAATACAGGACAAATGATGAATGTAATGTGAAAGTATATTTCCAGAAAAAGACAGTGAAGTATGCTGATTATAAAATAGGTAAATGGTATATTTCACCATATGATTTGGTTTTTGATACAAAAGAAAATAAGATATGTTATTTTTTTGAATAATGGAGAGGTGCCTAGTATAGAGTGGGAAGCAGTCTTGAAAACTGTCGGGGATAAAACCTTTGCAGGTGCGAAACCTGTCCTCTCCGAAAATAATGTTCAAATTTATAGACAAGGTTTGAACTGAATTATATAAATGCTCCTATATACAAAATATATAGGAGTATTTAAAAATGAAATTTTATACAATTTATGAAACGGTAAATAAAATCAATGGCCAAAATTATATTGGCAAGCATATCACTGACAATCCAAATGACAGTTATCTTGGTTCTGGAAAATATTTGAAACGTGCAATCAAAAAATATGGTATTGAAAATTTTGAAAAAACAGTTTTGTTCATATTCGATAATAAAGAAGATATGGACAAGAAAGAAGAAGAACTCGTTGATGATGTATATTTGAATTATTGTAAAACATATAATTTGAAATTAGGCGGGCAAGGTGGGTTTGATTATGTGAATGAAAATGGTTTTGCTAAATCAAAAGAACATTTTAAAATAGCATCCGAAATTCGATTGACAAAACATAAAGGAAAATTAAAAGAATGGTCTAAAAATGGTGTTTTAGCCATGCAAAAAGCACATAAAGAAGGTAGAGTTAAGTATGGTGTTTCATTCAAGGATAAACACCATACAGAAGAAACAAAAAAACGAATAAGTGAGAAACATATGGGAAAACATACAGGTAAAAATAATCCAATGTATGGGAAATGTTGGATACATAACGATAAAGAAAATAGAGTTGTTTTAAAAACAGACCTTGATTTTTATGATATTGGTAATACATGGGAGTTAGGTAGAAAGATGAAATTTGAATAAATTATGGAATGCAGCTGAATATTGGTTTGTCAGAACAGTTTGCTAAACTGTGCCGTGCTAACGCCGGTCAGGGTTCAATTCCCTGGCATTCCGCCATTATATAGGAGATGTATATGAGAAAACGATATAAAAATAAAACAAAGTCCACTTGTGGTTTATGTAAGCCACATAAAAGAGGGTGGGCAAATAGATGGAAAGAGAAAGAATTTTTTAAATTAAAATGTGATGAAAAGGAAATGAAAGAAAGGGAATAAAATGTTTGAAGTAAAGTTTGTGTTGTTCGTACTGTTTATTAATTGGTTCGCTGATTATTTTTGTCAGAACGATAAGATGGCACTCAATAAAAGTCATAGTTGGTTAGCTCTATCAAGTCATTCTATTGTTTATTTTGTTGTGATGTTTACTGGACTGTTATTTTACGATTTTTTTGCGAAAACAATGTATTGTACACCATTGTTTTTATTGAATTTTCCTGCACATTTTTTAACAGATGCTGTTACAAGTAGGATTAATGCAAAATTGTTTTTGAGTGGTAAAAGGCACTGGTTTTTTGTGAGTATAGGATTTGACCAGTGGTTGCATTATGTTGTGTTATTTTTAACATTAAATTTTTAAGAAGGGAGTAATATGTTGTTAAGAAATTATGCTAAATCTGTTGGTATCAAGGTTGATAATTATTCAGATGAAATTATCATGGAATTGTTAATCGAATCTCATAAACTTCTTTATAAACAGAGCAGAAGGATTGAAAAAGCCAAAAAGAAGATTTTTGGTAAGCCTTTGTTAAAGTATTTAGGTGTGAAATGATAAAGGAATTTAAAGGGGAATATCGGTTCTTATCTAATTTTTGGCCATGTATGGTGAAGGTTGATGGTATTGTTTATCCGACATCAGAACATGCATATCAGGCATCAAAAACAAATAACACAGTAATAAAATATATAATTGCTGGTCAATCATCACCAGCGATTGCTAAACGTATGGGGAGACTTTTAGATATTGACCCTTCTTTTCAGCATGAGAAGGTTTATATAATGAAGAAAATATTAGAACAGAAATTCTCTGATACAGAACTGAAAAAGAAATTGGTTGATACAGGAAATGAAAAAATTATTGAAGGTAACACATGGCATGACAATTTTTGGGGTTCATGTGTGTGTGATAAATGTCGTAATAAAGGAAGGAATGTATTAGGAATACTTCTTATGGACATAAGGTATAATGTTGGAATTTAGATATAATTTTATTGATGGTGCATGTGTTGAATATAATTGTCCTCATAATTATGGCCCGATTGTCACGGTTGATTTTATAGATTTCGATACAAAAGACATTTTATATAGAACGGATTTGACACCAAATACATGGGCAAGGACAAGTATCAAAAAATTCATTAATTGGGGATTGGTTGGTTCTGTAGATGGTAAGGTTGTGTTCAATCACATCTTTTCATTGTCTGGTAAGCGTGTTATTATGGTTTTCCCACATAACACATTGAAAGAATTTTTATTTTGGCTACCAGCAGTAGAAAAATTCAGACGAATAAAAAAATGTAATATGATTGTTTCCTGTTCACAAGCAAGTTTTATAAATGTTGTCAATAAATCATATCCAGATATTTGGTTTACAACAGATTATAATAGTGTTATGAATGAATGTGTGTATGCTTTGTATAGACCTTATTTAGATGATATTGAAAATTTTTTAAATATTGAAAACACATTACCACTAGTTGTTGATAGTGATTTAATTCATTCACCGATTGATGTTGATTATGTTTGTATTGCGGAACATGGTAATGGGTTTCCGTGGAAAAGCTGGTGTAATCCAGATGGATATCCAACAGTAGCTAAATTTCTTAATGACAAAGGATATAGGGTTGTTCCTGTTTCTCTTGAACCCACAAATCTCAATGGAATTGAGGGTGTAATTGATATGACAGGGAAAAATCTTCGTGAATCAATAAGAATTATAAAACATTCTAAATTGTTTATAGGTGGTGATTCAGCACTTACATGGATTGCCAACATTCTGAATATTCCTACAATAATGATTTGTACATGTGGATTGCCGGGTAAAGATAAGAATATACATTATGTTTATAATCATAAAGATGGTAGTTGTTATGGCTGTCTTTCACAGTCTTTAATGGATAAATGTGATAAGCCACTGAATCCAATGCCAGAGTGTGTTATGAACATTACACCAGAAATGGTCATTGACAAGATAAAACATGTATTGACTGTATAAATAAAATATGGTATACTTTATTAAATACGAAAGGATTAAATTATGATATATAGGGTGTGGAAGGATAGAGTATCAATAGAAGAAAATTTTATACAAAGTGTAAAAGAAATTCGATATGTTACGGATTGGGGATTGAAAGAAGCAAAAGAAGCTGCTGAAATTTTGAGATATAATGATGACACACCATTACATATAGAACTGAATGAAAAGCAAGCACAACAATTTAAAGATTATGGTTTTACTGTAACAAGAAAATTTGAGATTGATACGAAAGATATTGAAGAATTGATATAATGTCGCCGTAGACTAAAACCCGCCTTTTAAGGTTTTCGCGGGTTTTTTATTGGACGGTTAAGGAGGCTACAAATGAGTGAGATAGCAAGAGTAGTAACAGGTTTAGATAAAAACCAGTTGCGAGAATACGAATTCCGTAGAGTAGATTCTCAAGAAGAAGTTGCTAACTCGCGTTGCGTAAGCTTATGTCAGAATGTTCGCCTAGCAGCAGGATTGATTGTAGGCGTTAAGGACTTGGATTCTGAACGGGAAAAACTTAATAAGAAAAAACCTAAATCTTTATGGTACACTTAAAGATTATTATAAAAATAGACATGATTATTTTCAAAATAACGGATGGTCTGTTGTAGAACTACATTATACAATGTGTTTTGATAAAAAGATTTTGAAGAACATTATTACCACCGTAGCCTAATTGGAGAGGCCTCTGCCTTCTAAGCAGATATTATAAGGGTTCGAGTCCCTTCGGTGGTGCCAAGAATATTGGAAGCATGGGGTTCGACTCCCCTTCGCCCCTCCAGATAATTTAAGGGGAAAGACCCTGAGCGGTCTAGGGGACTGTTTGAAGCACAGTAAAAGGCGGTTCAACTCCGCATTTCCCCACCAGAACATATGGCCGTATAGCATAACAGAAGTGTGGTCGGCTTTGACCCGACAGGACTCCGTGCGACTCGGAGTACGGCTGCCAATACATTCACTGGTCGTTCAACGGAAGGACACAAGGCTCTGAATCTTGGGATAATGGTTCGATTCCATTCCAGTGAGCCAACTACAAAAAGAAAGGGATATATGCAAACATTTTTACCGTATAAAGATTTTGAAAGAACTGCTAGAGTTTTAGATTATAAGAGATTAGGAAAACAGAGAGTAGAAGCAAGACAGATAATAAATATACTTGAAGGACGTAATTCAAGTAATGCTTGGAAAAACCATCCAGCAGTTAAGATGTGGTATGGATATGTTGAAGCATTGAAATACTATTTTAATGTCATATCGCAAGATTGGGTTGATAGAGGATATAAACATACCATAGGTTTTTACGAAATACATTTACCAACCATTGCATATCCTGTATGGTTAGGTAATGAGAAATTTCATAAATCTCACAGGTCGAATTTATTGAGAAAAGACCCTGAGTATTATGGTAAATATTTCAAGGATGTAAAGCCAGATTTACCATATTTCTGGCCATATAAAAGAGTAAAGATAATGGAGGAGGAAAAATAACATGTCTGATTTTATAGATGATGTTCGTGGAATTGTTGAGGACACTATTATTGAGGGAATTTATGATAATTTTGGAGAACAGGATGGTGATGTATTTATCAAAAATCTGGATTCAGAATTGACAGACCCCGAATTGTTCCAAGCAATAGAAGATTTATATGAGTTGGTTCAAGATAAAATTGATGAACTTGTCGAGAAAAAAGAATCTGATGACGATGATGATTAATAAATAAAATAAGAAAGGAAATTATTATGGACAAAGATAAAAAAATTTGTCAGTATTGTTCTAATAAAAAAGAACAAAAATGTAAAATTACGGGCGATTTTGTTGCTCGTAAAAAAGAATGTGCCATTGACCAGTTCAAAAAGAAAGGTCAATAAATAAAACATATGCGCCTGTAGTCTAATTGGAAAGGCACTTCCCTACGAAGGAAGAATAAAAATGCGGGTTCGAGTCCTGTCAGGCGTTCCAGAATATTATAGCTCTTTAGCTCAATGGGAAAGCATCACGCTTACACCGTGACATGAGTTGGTTCGATTCCAACAAGAGCTACCAGAACATATGCGGGTATCGCCTAGTAGAATGGCACTACGCTTCCAACGTAGAATAATGTCGGGGCAGAACCGATTACCCGCTCCAGAATATATGGATGTGTGTGTTTATTCACAACTAGCCCCACCTTGAAAAAGGTTGAACCAAAGTTATTAACGCCACCTGTGGGGTAAACCTTTGGACACATCCTTCAAAATAAACTAATAGGGCAAATAAACTATTGGAGGAAATAAATATATGCCATATACTTTTATAGTAGGCTTTCTTTCGGCTATTGTAATCATTCTTGTGATTGCTTTGGTTGTAGGGATTGTCGGGATAGTGGTTCTCTTTAAGAGAACAAGAGATTTAGCAATGATTGACGAGGATATTTATCGTTCAATATCGCAAACATCAGATGATTTACATCGTAAAATTGATGATGAGGTAAATTCAGTTAATCGCCATATTGATGGCAATTGGTCTGAAATGGAAAAAATCACCAAGTCATATACGGACAAACAAATCAATCTATTGGAAAATAGATTGAAAGAAAATAATAAACAATGAAAACATGCCCTATTAGTTTTTATTAAGGAGAAAAGAATGAAAATATGTAAAACAACAAGAAATGGTTTTCGATGTCAATTTGCTATAAGGGATGGTAAATGCACGTTCAATGGTGGAACATGTAGTCCTGTCGTATCAGCATGTGATGGATGTACAAATATTGAAACATATGGAAATTTAGTATATTGCAAATCATATATGAATCCTGAATCAAAGTGGATTGGCGGTGCTTACTGTCCAATGTGTTCAGTCAAAAAAAATGTTGATACAAAAACACAGAAAATAAATCCTTTAAAAGCAAGCAAGAGAGCAGCAAAGGCAAGAAAGGCATCAATGGATTCTTCGTCATCACGTAAATCTAAGAAATAAATTAGCTCTTGTGGTGATAGTGGAAACACATTTCTTTGGTAAGGAAATATCACAGGTTCGATTCCTGTCAAGAGCTCCAACATTATTGACTTTTTACCAAATATATGGTATAGTCTATTTGTAATAAAAAGGTATATGGGGATGTAGCCTAATGGTTAGGCATCTGCCTGTCGAGCAGACCCAAGAGGGTTCGATTCCCTTCATCCTCGCCAAATATGCAGAGTTATCCAAGTGGTATGGAGTTACGTTGCCAACGTGAAATTCGCGGGTTCGATTCCCGCACTCTGCTCAGACTAAAAAGGAGTAAATATATGATAAAATTTGTGAAAATTAAGAATGATGAAAATGATGCTGACGTAACATTTGAAATTGATGATTCTGGAAGATTAACTTATAATACATTGATACGGCAATTTGAGAATTTTTTGAAAGCATGTGGATATAGTTTTGAAGGTGAATTGAATATTGATAACAAAGAAGTTTTGTTTGATTTAAAAAATAAACAAATTGTGAAGGAGTAAAAATATGAAATTACATATACCTAGATTAACCCTTAAAGAGGATGGTGTGACAAAGGTAGCAATTTCAATGGATGAATATCCGATATTATATGCTTTTTTATCATTGATGACAGCTGTTATGTTACCGATTGCTGCTGTATTGTGTTCAATCGTAATGATTATTTTGTCTTTTATATCCATTATTTTAGCAGGAACATCAATTATAAACTATGCTATAACTGGTGTAGAAAAAATATTTAAGAAATAATTGGGGTCGTGATGTAATTGGGAGCATAACAGACCTGCACTCTGTTTGTGAGGGTTCGAGTCCCTCCGGTTCCACCAAAATATGGGTCGCTAGTACAATGGTAGTATGTCTGCCTCCAAACCAGAAGATGTGGGTTCGATTCCTACGCCTCCCGCCAAATAAAATTCAAAAAGGATATTAAAATATGATTATAATTTCAGGTGGGCAAACTGGAGCAGATCAAGCTGGTCTTTATGCAGCGTATGATAATAACATACGAACTGGTGGGTATGCTCCTGCTAAATATATGACATTGACAGGGACAAATTATATTTTACGAAACAAATTTAGTCTTGTTGAAATTAAAGGAGGTTATAAAAGAAGAACATATTTGAATGTAGAAAATTCAGATTGTACTATACGTTTCGCTTATGATTTCAATTCAAGGGGTGAATTATGTACATACGGAGCTATTCAGGAGTATAACAGACCTTATTTTGATGTGTCTTTATGTTATCCAATAACAGATAAACTCATAGAGGAAATTGGAAATTGGATAATAAACAATGGGTATGAAACGATAAATATTGCTGGTAATGCACAAACAAATGAACGTGATGTGTATACACCAGTATATGACGCTGTTTATAGATTAATTGAATATGTAGAAAGTAAAAAAAGGGGAGGAATAAAATGAAAAAACCTATAATACAATATTTGACCGTTTCACAATTTAACGAGTTTAAACGTGGACTGTCTCTTATTTCTGGAATAGTTTTCAATAAGACAGAAGAATACGGATATACAATAACAGTAGGTGATGATGTTTTTATTATCTTATGTAATAATCCATCATTGTCAAGGGTTGAAAAGGATATTGTTTATTGGCATGAAAAGGCACATGCTTCTGGAATACCAGATGAAGAAGAAGCAGATAGATGGGCATTTAAACATTTGGATGATGAAGGTAAAGATTTACTTATAAAAAACTGGAAAGGTAGGCACGGTCATGATTTTTAATTATACAAGTGAGTGATGGCAAGGGCCACCGCCGAGTCCCCGCCGTTGTTGGGTCAGCGTTGATGTAGAAAACGCTTGACAAAACAACGGTTTTTATTTTAGTTTTTTCGATGATAATTCCTTTATATGGCTCTTGACTTTTTGTCAATATTGTGGTATAATCATTATATATCAAAGAGAAAGGGGTTTATTTTATGACTAGAAATATATTGAATAAGGAAGCAACAAAAAGACAACTTTGGGCATTGTATTGTATAACAAAAAAGGACTATCGAAATGACGGCCTTACATATGACCAAGCGTCTGAACTTATCAAGACTTTGGGTAGTCCCAATTACGTAAAGAAAGGTAAAAAGGACAATACCAAAGCGAATGAGGCGGTTAAGATAATGAAGGACGCTATTGACGCTGGTGAAAAAGCATTGAAGGCTTGTAAACCGACTCCAATGGTTGTTGAACAGCATACCAGTGTTATGGATGATAATTCCCCCGTAGAAAAATCGTGGGTTGTTGATGGTGGTGTTTGTGGTTTTGCTTGGATACGGTTCAAGGCCAACACGACTCCTAATCGTAAATTCCTTACTGGTTTGAAAAGTGCAGGGATGGTTGGTGAACATGGAACTTGGGGTAAAGCTTATCAAGGTGGATACCAGTATTGGGTGTCCGTTGGTGGGCAATCAATGCAGAGGAAAGAAGCGTTTGCTCATGCTTTCGCTAATGTACTAAAAGACAATGGAATCACGGCATACGTTGGTTCTAGAATGGATTAAAATTCATAGGGTGTCAGTAATGACACCCTATTTTTTGCGTGTGGTTCGGGAATGTAGGCCAGTGTGTGGAGGCGGACGAGTTCCCACTAATCCTGACAATGATTGGTCTTGACAAATAAAGGAAATTCTGTTATAATGAAAAGAAAAATAAACATAAGAGGTATATATGACTAACAAAAAAATGACTTATAAACAAAGAAATCAAATTCTTGAAAAAGTCATTCAGGATACATTCTGGATGGCCAGACGTTATGCCCACGGGCGAAAAACTTATGCACCCAGTATGGTAAGGGACGCATATCATTTACTCAAGAATTTAGGAATTGAAATAAAACACGATGATGTAATCAAGGCTCCAGAAGATTTGGATTCTTCTTGGAGAAGGCTTGATTATTTGGATGATATAAACGAATAAAATTGAAAGGAAAAATTATGAACAAAGATATAAGAATAATTTGGGATAATACCGATGTTGATATAGATAAATGGGATTTTGACCCTGATTGGATAGAGGAATATCAGCCAACAGATGACCAGAAATATGAACGTATGTATGATGATTTGAATTTTTTCATTGATGATGAAAGGGCAAATCTTGACATATCTTGTAACAAAATAATTGTAATTGCTAATTTAGGATTGTGGCATGGTCGGAGGCAGGGATATAAAATCATTGACGGTAACGTAAAGAATATACTATATACCGATTGTGACTACGCAAAATGGTATGCTGATGAAAAAGATATCAGAGGTAAATTTATACACCATGATGGAACTAATTATGTTCTGTATCGTGAAATCAAAGATATGGATACCATTGATGAATTTACAAATAAGATATACAATGATGAAGAACTGACAGATGAATTGTTAGACAAGTATACAAACAGTTTGAGGCCGTATGTTGCTAAAATATATGGATGGTAAAAAATTAAGGGGATGATAACATCATCCTCTTTTTAGTTTACATTTACCATAAATAATCATATAATTATTTATGGGGGTGTATATGAGGATAGGAGAACATTTAAGATTAAAACAGATAAATTATCAGCTGAAAGAAAGTAAGCTGAGTCGTATATGGCAATATGTAGAGGATGACCATAAGTCCTTTGGTGTAGTGTCCGCATCCCACAAAGGCGACC
>Ga0116182_1001588_pt1 | contig 23335 bp, 26 predicted proteins | sample AD_UKC077_MetaG_FD_89805 | JGI IMG/M metagenome (GOLD analysis project Ga0116182, IMG submission 89805) | Active sludge microbial communities of municipal wastewater-treating anaerobic digesters from USA - AD_UKC077_MetaG | ecosystem: Engineered > Bioreactor > Anaerobic > Digestate | place: USA...
GAACGCAACGCTGATAAGCAGTGCGAGTACTAACATAAGAGCTTTCTTCATATCTTTTCACCTCCTTCCTTGGATTAGTTAATCTTCTTTAAACTTGATATGCACATGACATGCCAAAGAAATAAAGATATAAATACTAATTAAATCATTATGATAGAAGATCGCAGGAAAAAGAGAAGAAATCCTTAGTCGGAATTATCCGACTAAGGATTTAATACAATCGGATATTTCCGACTCTACGGATACAATAAATTCTTTTTATTTTTATTATGAGAAGTTAGCCTGAGCATATGCGCTCAAAAGGGCTGTTCAGCTCCAGAACTAATTTATACAAGTGTAACAAAAAATATAAGACGACTATAGGTAAATGCTAAATAACAAAAGATATACCGGTTGCGGTATGTTTTATCGATAATGCAGTGCAAACTCTACAGGGACCGAACCAGCAAGTTTCTTGACCTCCGTTTCCACCTTTTTGCGCTCATCAGGATTGTGGACAATACCGGTAACGAGAAGTCTCCCTTCTCCAGGGATAACGTCAAATACTGGTATAAAAAGGGTTGGGTGTGTAACGATGCCGGCTCTAACCTTTTTCGCAAGGGCTTTCATCTGGAGGGCTTCCATCGCTGTGTCGGTTTTAAGTTTATCCTTTTCCAAAAGGGCGGCTCTTATTGTCCCCATCATGTCATGGACCGGAATAACGCCCACATCAAAAAAAAGATCATAGCTAGATGGTTCATCAATATTTTTTCCATATATAAAATGAACCGCCCGTGACATCTCTTTGTCCACTTTTTTTACAAAAAGCTCTGCAGCACTCCTGCTCAGGTTTTCCCTCTTCATCACTTCCTCAAGCCTTTGCTCGATTGGCGCCACAATTCTGACATTCAATGCAAAGGGCACTTCCCTCAGAAGGAAATTTCCTCCCCTTCCCACAATGATAACATTGTTCTTGAGTGCATAATTTAAAATGATACTCTGGCTCAGTATCACAAAACCAGCGAAAGACCGGTCAAATCTCTCCCAGAGGTTTGGGTAATGTTCGTCGAATTCCTTGCCAAACGCTTCCCACTGACTGCCCTGAGCACTTAGGTCTTCCAGGATCTTTCGCCTATCTACATATTCATAATCCCACAAACGCGCCATAGTTTGTGGAATCTCCCTATCAATACTTCCGAGTTGCCTCGATATGGTCAAGACTGCCATAACTGGCGACCTCCTTATGTTTTGAGCAGACCAGGGATTCTTCCTCCTGTTCCCTTTTTACTTTCATTCTTATCCAGAGTTTCCCTACCAGAACTACGGCAATAGCGCCTGCGGCTTCCACAACATACTGGGTGATTTTGCCTGTGTGGAGAAAAGACTGCACGTATGGGTCGGTAATTATCATTTCACCTGAGACCTTTCCCAGCACCATGGCTCCAAGATAGACAATGATTGGGTATTTGTCCATCAGGGTTGAAAGTAGATTGCTTGTAAATACGATAAAGGGGATGCTGAGGATTAGCCCAAATATGATCAAAAGATTATTACCATGAGATGCCCCTGCAACAGCAAGCATATTATCTAAACTCATGACAATATCTGCAACAACTATCGTCACCATAGCCTGCCAGATGGTTTTTGGCTCTTTCTTGGCTCCTTCATCCGGTGCACCTTCAATGAAAAGCTTTAATGCTATCCACATAATAAGTGCACCGCCGCAGAACTTCAATCCTTTTATGCCGAGTAGCTGGGCAACAAGGATTGTGAGGGCTACCCTCAATATAATTGCACCGCCTGCACCTAAGGCAATACCGAGCGACCTTTGTTTCCTTGGAAGGTTTCGTACAGCCATTGCGATAACAACAGCATTATCCCCTGCCAGGACAAGGTCAATAAGAACAACCATTAAGAAACCGCTTATGAACTCCCATGTAAAATTAAAATATCCAAAGCTTCCAAAATTCATAATATTTACCCCTTCACCAATTTTGTATTTAAACTATTCCAACGTCCATCCTGTTTGGTATTTCCACATAAATACTCTATATTTTATTTAACCTGGATGCTTCTTACCGTCCATCAGGGCAAATCTGATTTTTGACTTCTGAAAACCTGATATCAGGGTTATCATCAGGATGAGGGTTCACAACTCTACAATTCTTAATCACATTGGCCTGGCATGCTCCAATAATTGAACATTAAACGGATTATCAGGTTGGGGCATCAAATCCACGTATAGTCACTGTTCTGGTAAGCACACCGGGCCCGGTACTACCTTTAGAAGTAAAAAATCAGGTTATTCCCTATGTTCAGGTCTTTTCTGAAATGATATTTTCATAAGAGCAAATTGGAGTCATGATCAAACCTGGAGCAAGTACAAACTGCCAAAACATACAACTTCTTGCTGTCCTATTCATATCTCCATAGTAGCTAATGGCACTTCACTCCCTCCGGGCGTTTTTTCACATCCCCCGAAACCCCCTATAATGTTATTGAAACGATAAATCGCCCGGAGGCCCCATTCTTAACATTTGCTTTAGAATTGCCGATAATATAAATACCAAACGCCTCCTTTCCTCCGGGTATCCACCATATCCTGCCCACATGTAAAACCATTATACCCGGAGGTTTGCTGCAACGATCTTATAACAACTAAAGATACACTCTTTGGGTATAGGTGAATGTTTCTCAACCTTTAAAGTAAACGTACTCGCTTTCTGCCATAGGCTCATCTGAAGGGTGTACCTGCAAAATCGGTCGATCTGTGTGCTATTTTTTTTATGAGGAAAAGGTAAATTTCCCAAGCAAATACTTCAGGAAATCGTATCTCTCCCTGGCAGGAAGGGCTTTGTATAGGTTTGTTGCAATCAATATGCGGATAACTTTTTTAATCTCGCTTTTTCTCACAACAAAACCTTCTGTATCAGGGTAAGCTGGACAGGCATCTTCGTATCTCATACCTGAGATAATTATCGGGCATACTTCTGTTTTTCATATTGACAGTTATCACATACATGGTATCTGTCGTAAGAACGAGACAAGACAGTTTGCGTTTGTGAACCATGTTCTTAAAAGTATTTAAACTTCGCAAAATCATGGAGCCTCTTAGACGGTCTATAGCAACAGCTATACTGCTCTGCACCCTATCTATCCATGTTCATGGTAACAATATGCTTGAGTGATGCTCTGTTAAGGATATGGATAAGGTTCTTCCGGTCAAGGGGTATTACACGACGGATAATCCTGTGTTTTTCGGTGTAACGGTATTTCATTGCTTCAGGCATGAAGCTGTCCACAACAAACATGAGGACCCTTATCTTCAATAGAGAGGGTGTATATATGTCTCACATCCGGGGATATCAGTCTTTGATACAAACCCCTCGATCTTTTGCTGTCCAACACCAGAAGAATCGATAGCCATTCACCTCTTTTCCCGGGCGACATATATCATGCCCTCTTCATGTTCAATGAATACTACTTCATCAAAAAAATAATCGATATATGTCTTATTGAAGAAGAGCCGTCCTGAGTCTTGCCCTGATCAATAGAACCTGATCAAATCCTCCCTCTATCCCTGAAGACGGTAAAACACATATCCTTCAATATCTAATAATCCCTTTTGATATTAGCGAGCAATCCTTCTGTGCCCTGGGGTGATACCAATCTTCTGCCTCGATATCCTCTATACTGTCCTTGTGTGTGATCTGGGAATAAAGGCTAATGATAATGCTTCTGCTATATGTTCACGGACCGGTTGCCTTTATAGCGCTCTGTTGTCTTTGCAAACTGGCATTATGGATTACGTTTTAATGCCTCTGAGAATATGGTGTGTATACTCTCTTCATGGGCTACGCATCCTTTCCAGAATTCGGGTTTCGCTGGCTTCATTATCCTACAAACATAAGGAACAGATCACTCATTTGTGAAGCTTGTCGGATATTACTGATAAAAAGCGCTTAATGACATAAATTATGTTTACTCTCAACTGTTCCCTGATTATTATATAGGAGCTGAGTGGAGGTCACAGACAGATGACACGGATAAAAAAAGCTTTTCTTGTAATTTTCATTCTTATTGCAGTAATTTTTGTGGTTTCTTTTCTGACTGGTATCTTCGGCCGTGGATTAGGCGACAAGATCGGGGTTGTGGAGATAGAAGGCGTCATTACTGATGGAAAAGATACTATGGAGGACATAGTCAAATTCAAGGAAGATGACGGCATAAAAGGTGTCATCGTCAGAATCAACTCTCCCGGAGGGTCCGTTGGGCCAAGTCAGGAAATCTATAGGGAACTGAAGAAACTATCTGTAAAGAAGAAGGTTTATATCTCTGCGAGTTCAGTATGTGCTTCCGGTGGATATTATATCGCAAGCGCTGGAGAAAAAATATTTGCTAACCCATCAACAATTACCGGTAGCATTGGCGTTATCATGGAACAGGTTGTTGCTGAAGATCTTATGAAAAAGATTGGTATCCAACCTAATACAATCAAAGCAGGACAATTCAAGGATGTGGGGTCACCGTTTAGAAAAATGAAGGACGATGAGAGGGCATATTTTCAACAGATTCTTGACAGCATCCATGAACAGTTCATTAAAGATGTTGCAGAAGGTCGTAAGATGTCTGTTGAACAAGCGAAGAAACTTTCTGATGGTCGTGTATACACTGGTTCTCAGGCAAAAGAACTTGGTCTGGTTGATAGTATCGGAACATTTTATGACACTGTGGACGACATGAAAAAGACCCTTGGCATAAAAGGAAAGCCGGTACTTGTCCACGGAAAAAGGCCATTCTCGTTTCTCAAGTGGCTCATATCTTCTGTAACTGAGACAATAATACGATATTACAATTCAGCCCCAGCGCGTTATTACAACTACAAGTTTATGCCTAACCTTTAAAATCAAAAGCGAGCCCTGATCAGAACAAAATAAATTTGGTTTTTAAGGGCTTTCAGCGCCTTGGAAAAATCATATACAGAAAAAAGGGTATATTTTTGGTACTCTTCGAATTTCTGGTATTATGCCTTTTCTTAATTTTAGTTTATAAGGGTAATAAATTTGTTTATAAAATTGATTTCGCAACATAAGGAGAGGCGGTATGGTAAACACCGGTAAATTCAATTTATTCCATCAATACTCCTGTACCTGCATGAGAGTGAAAAAAGATTCTCTAAACCAATATTTACAATCTATACGAGACCCGTATCATTTTTTTTTACAATTTAATCGGGATCCATTAAAAAAATATTGACACATTAGGACAGGCCTGCTACACTCAAATATGAGCCATATATGAGTGCACAAGAAAGAGTAACGATAAAAATACCGAAACCGCTATACAACAGGATAAGCGAAATCATTGAAGAGACCGGGTTCAGTTCAGTAACAGACTTTATTGTGTATGTATTGCGGGATGTCATTGCAATGAGGTCTGAAGACTCATCAAGAAATTTGAACCGATCAGAGATTGAATCCATTCGACAGAGGCTGAAATCATTGGGGTACCTGTAGTGAAAACAACAATTGTTATCTTATTTTGTATCATCTTAGTTATTGTAACTTTTTGCCCATCTCCAATTGTTGCATCATCTCCTACTGAGAACCTTAAAGGCACCATTCGGATATCTGGTGCCTGGGCACTTTATCCCATGATGGTGAAGTGGAGTGAAGAATTTCGTAAGATGAATGCCAATGTGCGCATTGATATTTCTGCCGGAGGGGCTGGAAAAGGCATAGCAGATGCCTTGGCTGGCATGGTTGATATTGGGATGGTCTCTCGGGACATCAGACCGGAAGAGATAAAGCCAGGGACCACATATATTCCTGTGGTTAAGGACGCTGTCTTTCCCACCATCAGTACAAACAACCCTGTGCTCAGGGAAATTAGCAAAAAAGGTATGAAAAAGAAAACCTTCAAAGAGCTCTGGACTATTGACAAGTCCCTCACCTGGGGGGAAATATCAGGAACCTCGATAAAGAATGCTGTGCAAGTTTACACCCGCTCTGATTCCTGCGGGGCTGCCGAGACGTGGGCCCACTACCTGGGCAAAAAACAAGAAGACCTTAAAGGTGTAGGCGTATACGGTGATCCAGGCCTCGCTGATGCGGTGAAACGCGATGCTTATGGTGTGGGTTATAACAATCTCAATTATGCCTACGATGCCAAGACAGGCCTTCCGGTTGCTGGCATCCAGATAATCGCAATCGATGTCAATGAAAACGGCAAGATTGATACTAACGAAGATCTCAGTACAAAAGAAAAAGCAATCAAAGCAGTCATCTCTGGTACATACCCTTCTCCACCTGCCCGTGACCTCTACCTTATAACAAAAGAAAACTTTAAAGAACCCTCAAAAACCTTTGTAAAATGGATATTGACCGATGGACAAAAATATGTCAGCGAGGTGGGTTATATTAAGATCACGCAAAAACAGATCATCGAGTCTTTGAAAAAAATAGGAAAATAAGGAGATAGGAAAATCTTTTTGTGGATCTAAGAAAATTCAAAGACACTTTTTCTACCCTATCTATCCGGCTATCACTGGTTTTTGTCAATACTTTAGCTTTTGTTATTGCCATTATTCTTTACATAAAAGCAAAGCCTATTCTGGTCAAAGTATCTCTCTCACACCTTCTCTTTTCCACGTCTTGGCATCCCATTAGAGGTGACTTTGGATTTTTTCCATTCATTATCGGTACCCTGGGGGTAACTGCAATCGCTATGATCCTTGCAGTGCCAGTTTGCCTGCTGAGTGCCATCTACCTCTCTGAATATGCCCACAAGCGTTTTCGAGCTTTTGTGAGGCTCGTTGTTGACATCCTTGCAGGTATTCCATCAGTTATCTATGGTCTCTGCGGGGTTATAGCCATTGTTCCCCTGGTAAGATTTCTTGGACAAGCCATAGGTAGCCCTACCACCGGTTATAGCCTGCTCGCTGGGGGTATCATCCTCGCTATCATGGTTGCACCTGTTATCATCTCGGTAGCTCTTGAGGTCTTCAGAACCATTCCCCAGGCAGCCCGCGAAAATTCCCTAGCCCTTGGTATCACCACATGGGAGATGATAAAGCATGTAATCCTAAGAAGCTCTCTCCATGGAATTATCGCGGCCATAGTCCTTGGGTTTGCCCGTGCATTTGGAGAAACCATAGCGGTTCTCATGGTAGTGGGCAACGTGGCAAAGATACCTGATTCCTTCTTTGCCCCTGCTTACCCCCTCCCCGCTCTTATTGCAAACAATTATGGAGAGATGATGTCCATACCACTCTACGACTCAGCTCTCATGTTTTCCGCACTCCTCCTTATGCTCGTTGTTGGTGGCTTTAGCCTAGCAGCTCATATCATCCTGCTCAGGATTGAACGAAGAGGATACGCATGAGAGCGAGACGCATTGAAGAAACCATTTTCAAGGGCCTTATGCTCGCATCTCTTGTTCTTGTTCTCATAATGCTTGCCGGGATTATTGTCATTACTGTGTACAAGGGGGCACCAGCCCTTACCCTCTCAATGCTTGTAGAGACACCGAAAGGTGGTTATTACCTGGGTAAAGAAGGTGGCATAGCCAATGCGATTGTTGGATCTCTGCTCCTTGCACTCGGTGCATCGTTCTGCTCTATCCTCATAGCCATCCCCGTGGCCTTTGGCCTTCAAAAAGAATACACCAGTTGGCGTTATGCCGGATTCACGAAACTTGTTCTTGATGTGCTGTGGGGCACACCATCCATCGTATATGGTGCTTTTGGATTTGTCGTCATGGTTTACTTCGGACTCCGTGCCTCCCTTCTCGGAGGTATTATCGTGCTGACCCTCCTCATGCTTCCCATTATGGTACGATCAATGGAGGAGATTATACGGACCATTCCTCTTGAATTAAAGGAAATTTCATACGCCATGGGCACCACTAAGATAGAAACAACACTGGCAGTAGTTCTGCGGCAGGCCTTGCCAGGCATCGTAACAGCTGTCCTCCTTGCTTTTGGACGAGGTATTGGGGATGCGGCATCAATCCTTTTCACGGCAGGTTACACTGACTTTATCCCCCGATCGATTTTCGATCCTGTTGCTTCCCTTCCCCTCGCAGTCTTTTTTCAAATAGGGACACCTATACCGGAAGTCCAGGAACGGGCGTATGCTTCAGCGCTTGTGTTACTTCTCATTGTACTTTGTGTAAGTTTGATATCCCGCATCTTGAGCCACAGATTTTCAAAAAATATTGTGAGGTAGATAACAACCTATGCCCCATATTAGCTTAAAAAATCTATCCATCGCATATGGTCACCACAGGGTGCTCCAGGACGTTACGGTTAATATCCCTGATAAGCAGATAACAGTCATTATCGGTCCCTCTGGATGTGGGAAAACTACCCTTTTGAAAAGTCTGAATCGCCTCCTCGACCTTAACGAAGATGTAAAGGTGACCGGGGATGTACTTATAGACGGTGTAAACACATATGATGGTAATGCCGACATCCTTGCTCTTAGAAAGAAGATGGGCTTCCTCTCTCAAAGACCTTACCCCCTTCCTATGTCTATTTATGAAAACATTGCTTTTGGCCCAAAGGTACACCGGATGTCAAAAGACAGAATAGTCCAGCAAATTAACGATCTTGAAGGTCGTATGGTCCAAGTGCCTTCGAAAAAAAATGGCCAGATGGATATTCTTGTTGAATCATATTTGCGACTTGCGGGACTCTGGGAAGAGGTAAAAGACAGACTCCATACTCCTGCATCGAGGCTCTCTATAGGGCAGCAACAGAGGCTTGCCCTTGCCCGTGCACTGGCTGTGGAACCGGAAGCCATCCTAGCCGATGAGCCTACGTCAGCCCTCGATCCCCTGTCAGCGCAGCTAATTGAAAAACAGTTTAAATTCCTCAAGAAAAATTACACTATAGTGGTAGTGACCCATATATTACGTCAGGCTCGGAGAATTGCTGACTATGTGATCTTCCTCTATCTTGGAGAGCTTGTTGAGCACGGGCCTGCTGAGAAAGTTTTTGACAACCCTTCAGATGAAAGGACGCGGGCATACGTGTCAGGGGAAATAAGTTAATGAGATAAGCAAATTGCAAGGAGTAATAGGCGATAGAGAGATGGAAAAGATACAATGCACGGAAGATGAGGAGTTTAACGAAAAAAAGTTGAAAAACAAGGGCAAAGTTCACTATACAGGAAAATAACATGCAGAAGAAAGCACTTATAGTTGGTATTGACGGTGTTCCTTTCGGCTTAATCACCAGAATGATGGAGCAGGGACACATGGAAGAATTGAAGCATATGTGCGAAGGAAATTACACAATTCACAAGATGCACGCATCCTATCCTGACATTTCCAGCGTGTCGTGGACATCATTCATGACAGGCGCTAATCCTGCTGAGCACGGTATTTATGGCTTTACTGACCTTAAGCCAAATTCTTATGACCTTTACTTCCCCAACTCTCGTGACATTAAAGCACCCACCTTCTGGCAGACCCTCCAGAAACAAAAAAAAATAAAACGGGTTCTTGTTCTGAACATCCCGAATACCTACCCTGCCTTTCCCATCGATGGTCTTCTCGTATCTGGATTCGTTGCTATCGATTTTAACAAAGCAGTCTACCCTACCTCTTATGTTGCTCCTTTACAGCGTATGGGATACGTTATTGATGTGGACCTCATGAAGGCAAGGCAGGATAAGGATGGGTTTTACCAAGATCTCATGGATAGCCTGGCTGTAAGAGAAAAGGTGTCCATCAACCTTATCACTGAGGAAGAGTGGGACATAGCTACAATCTGCATAACAGAGACTGACAGGCTTCACCATTTTTTCTTCGATAAAAAAGATACTCCTGTATTTCACGATTTCTACAAAAGAGTTGACACCTTCATTGGTAATATTTACAGGGCATTTGAAAAGAAATATGGCAAAGATTTTCTCTTTCTCGTCCTCTCTGATCATGGTTTCACCGAACAGGTTGCAGAAGTGAATCTTAACGCCCTGCTCAGGGACAGTGGATATCTCGTAACAGATGAAAGTAGAGATTACTATGATAAAATTGAAAAGGGGACTATAGCTTTTGCCATGGATCCGGGGCGTATATATATCCATTACGAAAAGAAATTCCCCCGTGGCCAGGTAAAATCCTCTGAAACAGAACAGATTAAAAAAGCGCTGAAAGCGGTTTTCCTAGAACTCGCTGACACTAATGGCACAAAAGTCATCAAGGAAGTTGTCGATAAGGAAGAGATTTACAAGGGGCCTTACTATGATAACGCACCTGACCTGATATGCATTTCAAATGAAGGATACGACCTCAAGGGGAATTTGAGGAAAAAGGAGGTTTTCTCATCAGACATTTTCAAAGGTATGCACACAGGTGAGGACGCAACCCTTATAACACCAAAAAACATAACCTTTGATCAACAGGTGACTATAGAAAACCCCGCTAACATAATTATGAACTATTTTTTATGATACAGGAAGGAGGTCTTGGATGGATCATTTAGACGCGCTCGAAAACAAAAGTATCTACATCATCAGAGAAGCATACTACCGTTTTAAGAATATTGCCATGCTATGGTCTGTAGGCAAGGATTCTACTACATTGTTATGGCTCATACGAAAGGCATTTTTTGGCAAGATTCCTTTCCCCATAATCCACATCGACACGAGCTACAAGTTTCCTGATATGTATGAGTTCAGAGACAGGCTTGCTCGTGAATGGAATTTTCCCCTTATTGTAGGAAGGAATGAGGAAAAACTTGCAGCGGGCATGAGCCCATCTTCTGGCATGAAGCTGGAGTGCTGCACAGAACTTAAGACAAATGCCTTAAAGCAGGTTATTGACAAATACAAGTTTAAAGCAATATTTCTGGGTATCAGGCGGGATGAGCACGGTATCAGAGCTAAGGAACGGTATTTCTCTCCCAGGGATGACCAGTTCCAGTGGAATTATGAGAATCAGCCTGCAGAGATATGGGACCAATATAAATCATACCTGGACAAAGAGGAGCATTACCGGGTTCATCCGATTCTTCATTTCACAGAACTCGATATCTGGAAATATATCCAGCGTGAGAAACTGCCAATCATTCATCTCTACCTGGCAAAAGAAGGAAAAAGATATCGCAGCATCGGATGTGTACCCTGTTGTTCTCCTATTGAATCAAGTGCCACAACCATCGAAGATATGATTAATGAGGTGGCAGCATCAAAAACATCGGAACGGGCTGGAAGGGCACAGGACAAGGAAAACATATATACCATGCAAAAACTGCGGGCATTAGGATACATGTAGGAGGAAGGAAATGGAAGAAAAAGCATTACCCATCGTAATAACAGGCCACATTGACCACGGGAAGAGCACTCTTATCGGTAGGCTTCTCTATGATACTGGAATTTTGAAAGAAGACCGATACCAAGAGATCACTGCTTCTTCCTCGCTCCTTGGTAAAGAAACTGAGTTTGCCTTTGTTCTCGACGCCCTTGAAGAAGAACGGGAAAAAGGTATAACCATAGATACGACACAGATCTATTTTCAGACACCGAAGAGGAAATATGTAATCATAGATGCACCTGGCCATAAGGAATTTCTTCGTAACATGATTACAGGCGCCTCCTATGCAGATGCTGCCGTTCTCATCATTGACTCGAATGAGGGTATAATGGAGCAGACAAAACGTCATGGTTATCTCCTGAGTATGGTAGGCATCAAAGACATCTGCGTTCTCATAAATAAAATGGATCTTGTGGGTTACTCGAAGGACATCTATGACAGGGTTGTTGCCGGTATGAAGGATTTCTTTGGAAATCTATCATTGCGACCCAGGTTCTACATCCCCATATCAGCTCTCAAAGGGAACAATGTTGCCAAAAGGGACCCCTCCATCACCTGGTATGAGGGCCCATGTCTTTTTGAGGCCCTTGATGAGCTCGAATTTAAGACCTTTGAAGAACGGCCATTTCGTTTTCCGGTTCAGGATGTCTACCGCATTGGCAATGAAAAGATCGTGGCAGGAAGGATTGAATCAGGCGAAGTCGCTGTTGGTGAAACTGTGTATCTCTTGTCTAAAGGTTTAAGAGTCAAGATTAAAGAGATAAGGAAATTCCTGGAAGACAACATTAAGACTGCTTCCTATGGTGAATCAATCGGTCTCATTGTAGAAGGTGCAAACGGAATTAAACGAGGCGATATTCTTTCAGGTGACAACAACGTCAGGACAGTAAAGGATTTTGATGCTAACCTTTTCTGGTTCTATGGAGAATACAACAAGGGAGACAAGATCCAGATTAAGTGTACTACACAGGAGAGCTATTGTTCTCTCTCAATAACTGAAAAGTTTGATCCTGCCACCATGGACAAGAAAAAAGAGGGTTTACATCACCTCGAAATCGGAGAAATAGCCAAGGCAAAGATCAAACTACGCAAGAAAATAGCCATCGATACCTTCTCTTACATTCCTGAGATGGGAAGGTTTATCCTAGAAAAGAATGGCATACCGGTTGGTGGAGGAATAATCGTCTGATAGCATTTTAGAGATCTTAAGATGAAAGAGCTTTTATTGCACGGTGTCCGTCCGGGCCTTCTTCATACTCTCAAGTTCGTTTCGGAGAATGGCATATTGTTGCGAAAGATCCTTTAATCTGTTTGTGAGTTTTGATATAACCACTGAAAAATGAAGGCTTATGAGAATAAGGAACATAAAGGCAAACAAGAACAGGGTTGATACATTAGAAACCGCGCCAATAAAATGGGATATCCATTTCAGCAGATCAAACCATACCATAAGGACCAGGATACCGAACCACGTTGCAAACCATAGCTGTGAATATTCTTCCCTCAGCTTTCGTCTTCTCACAAGATCCACAACGAGTAGAAGCATGGCAATACAAATCACAAACGTGACTATTTTAATACGAAAAGACATACTTACCTCCTCTTAAAACATCTCTCTCACCGTCTTAAAAGTGTCACAATAATAGACAGGAACATCTTAAAAATATAATATAACGGTTTAAGTCCGCTGTGCATTGACTTGTCATCAGGGCTAGGGAACATCCTTACAGGAACCTCTTTTATTCTGAACCCTGCCCGATGAAGCATAATTATTACGTCGGCATCTGGATAGTCAATAGGAAATTTGTCACCGGCAAGAAGATGGAACGCTCTGCGGTTCATTGCCTGATAACCTGATGTCGGATCGGTAACCTTTTGCCCTGTAAAAAATGTGGCAATAGCGCTGAAGAGCCTCATACCGATCATCCTGACCACCGGTGCTCTATAAGCAGGCCAATCAAGACCTTCTTTCTGAGAAATAAGAAAACGCGACCCAATGGTGATATCTGCAGTTCCACTTTGAACAGGGTTAATAAGATCATAAATACAGGTGGGGTCATGCTGGCCATCACCGTCTAGTTGCACAAGAAAATTGTATCTATTTCTTGTTGCATATATATAACCGGTCTGAAGTGCGCCACCATAACCCAGACTGAAAGGATTTGAGATTACTGACGCACCAGCGTCAAGAGCCCTTGCCCTCGTATCATCACTGGATCCGTCATCAATCACTAACACGTCAAAATACGGGTAATTGGCTTTAATCTGTCTGACAATAGGAGCGATGTGGGCACCTTCATTATGGGCAGGGATGATCACAATTGTCCTTTCAAGCTCATTTTCGACCATCCGACCTCACCACGCTTCTATTATTGTCTGGACCTGCTTTGAGTTCTTTTAAGGATTTTATCGGTTGTGCTGGATTACCTGCCACCCACATGTAGTCTTCGATGTCTTTCGTTACCACTGAACCAGGGCCAATAAGTGCACCCTCCCCTATGGTAACACCTGGTAGGATAATTGCCCCAACCCCCACAAAAGCACCCTTTCCAATTTTTACATTCTCAATTTTTTTACCACCGACGATATCTCGTTGCAATGGCGTAGGATTGTAATGGGCAAGTATCTTGACCTCCCTTGTCAGCCAAGCCCCCTCCTCGATTTCCACCATGTCTGGATGAATGGAATCGATAACCACGTGGTAGGCAATGAAGACACTCCAGACATTTTTTATGCGTACTCCCCTCATCTTGTGAAGGAGTGCTGTAATAAAAGATGGATACGGAACATGATAGGCTATCAGTCCCATAATGGCTTTATAAAGATCGCCAAAAGAAAAGAACAGTCGGTTTGCCTTTTTATATTGTTCCATCATCCAGTTATCGTCATTCAAAATATCCCAGGCTTTTCAAGTGGGCCTTCAATTCCTCTTCCTCTTCTTTGGTGTAGACCTCACCTGTTGCAAAACTACATGTATTCAAATCACCTGTTTCGATAGGGTTTTGTTCAAGAATCTCCTTCTCAATAGCATCCTTTAGTACCATGCCGTCCATGTCAGGGTCAACGGGTAAACCCATAAGATATAGAATGGTCGGTGCAATGTCCATGATATTACCATTTATAATCGTGGAGTTACTCTTTAACCCAGCGCCCTTCACCATGAGAATTCCATCCATCCTGTGAGAGCTGGAAAGTCCACGAGAGTAATCAAGGGTACGATGGGAGGCGAATTCATACTCGCCAAATGCAACTATTTCAAGTCCCTTTGGCAAAAAAACAATATCTGGTGCCGTTAATGTGTGAGGTCCAGAATAGAGTTCTTCTTTTCTGTAAATCTCTTCGATGACATGATGTCCTGTCTCTGGGTCTGTAAGACCCCTCAATTCTTTAATTATTTCTTCCCTTACAGCTTTGTATTCTTCGCCTCTCCTGATAATTCCCCCTGGCTCTCTCCCTTCTAAGTTTACATATATTTGTCCTGCTGTGCTTCCAATAGCATAGGCTTTTGAAGTACCCCAATCAACATCCTCGAAGGAGAGAAAAAACTTCTTAAGCCATGAAGAACCTTGACCGAAGCGAGTCTTGTGCTTTAGTCGTCCTAGACCAACTGAAAGTAAAATATGGTAGAAGGTCATGGGTGACACACCAAGGCGAAATAAAAGGTGCTTGAATCTTGTCATGACCCTTTTCCTTAATTTTAAGAAACCTTTTTTAATGAGAAAATTATTAACATAAAAAAGCTTTTTTAAAGCCCCGGCACCGTGATCGGACATAACAACGAGAATAGCATTTTCTCTTTCGCACCAGTCCATCACATCACAAAGAATACTGTCCATGTACTCATAGAACTGGGGAATGACATCGATATAACGTTCCTCGTATTGTCCATGACGGAAATGCCGCCTATCATAAGTGTGCCAGAGTTCGTGCTGTAAAACATCGATCCCCTGATACACAGCAACGAAAAGATCCCAATCTTCCTGACTGAGAAGAAAATCCATGGCTTGCTTTTGTTTTGATGTAACCTCATACAAATGTTTCAAAAATCGATCTTCCTGTTTTCTTGAATATGATTCTGTAATATGGATCTGGTATTTCCCTGCCACCCTATCAAGCTCTTTAGCTATAGAAAAAGGATGGGTGAAATCATTCCTACCTGAAGGTGTCAGCATTCCTGAAACCATTATTCCGTTCACAGGATCAGGAGGATACGTCACCGGGACATTAAAGATACAAACCTTCCTGTCAGCCTCTGTCGCAATGGTCCAGAATGCCTTCCCGTTGCGCATTCGTGCACTGATGGGTGAAAGTTCATAGCTTCCTTCTTTACGGTAAATAAAATCGAAAATGCCATGTTTGCCAGGATTCTTACCAGTCATGAAGGAAGACCAAGCAGAACCTGTAATAGGAGGAATTGTTGTTCTCAGCTTCCCGGAGGCCCCCCCATCCTTAAGTGCCTTAAATGAGGGCAACCTGCCCCTATCGATCAACGACTCAATTATCTCGGGACTCGCACCATCTAGACCAAGAACAAAAACCTTTTGGTTCAAAGCCATTTCTACAAAATCTCCACACAGAAAACTACCCTGGAATACTTTTACCAGGCAACTTATCTACTCTCAGCAAATAAGCCGCTTTTCAGGATTCCTGATCTAGCAAACATTGCCAGGTTTATTGCAAGGGTAATTGCCACAATAATCAACGATACCAGAATCCTTTGTCCAACAGCAAAAGCAACTGCCTCCGGATGGGAAGCGCCGATGAATTTAAGTGCCCCATAAGATCCCATCTCAATGACGCCCAGGCCACCAGGAGTGACATTAATAAAACCGGCAAGCTGAACAAGAGAAGCAGCAAAAAATACATCAAAGAATGTGAATGTGATCCCGAATACCACTCCAACAGCATAGAAACGAAGGGCAATAAAGATATACTTTATAAAACTCCACGCCAATACAGAACATAGTGTATTTTTTTTTATTGGAATATATTCCTGGACTGCGGCAGGATCAGTCCTTTTCCATCTCTTAAGAATCGGTAATCTCAGAACCAGGTTGATGGCACGAGAATATAGAACAATTAGATATGGAAGGATCTCGTTATTCTTCCACAAAAATAAACCAAAAACCATCCCAACTATTCCAACTGGGATGATGAGCATTCCCAGTTTATTTTTACCCAGTAACATAAGAAAAGTTGATATAATGATCACCAGTAGCACAACGACATCAAAAAGCCTGTCGAGGAACACTGACAACAATGCAGTAGAGGTCTTTACCTCTTTGTATTGCTTCATAAAAAATATTCTTACACCCACAAGGCTCACATCGCTGGGCACAAAAAGGCCCACTGCATAACTATTCATCAGCCATTGATAGAAGTGCAAAAAATCCAGACGCTTATTGGGTAATTCAGACAACAGAGACTTCAGAACTTTCAACCACCGAATGTTATGTATAAAAGTAAAACAAGCCGTAAAGAAAAAAACAAGACCTATCGCAGGCCGGCTAACAACCGAAATCTTGATAACATCTGATAATCCCCAGTAGTAGACGCCGATGACTAAGAGAAAAAGCGCGAGAAGCCACTGCCACACAACCCGGTTCATTCTTGACAAACCTTTTTCACCCTGTATCTCGGCTTTTTTGGTAATAACATGATACACATATTACCATATTCCCTTGGAAAACTGAGAAAGAAAAGAAGGATCACAGGATCACATAAAGATTTGGCATTGATTTAGTACCTGTTTGATAATACTATATTTCTTTATACTTAAAAGGAATATCGGTCAGTGCTTTTCAATTCATATGTATTTATTCTTCTTTTTCTTCCCTTAACTTTATCTATTTATTTCTTTTTGAGCAGAAAAAAACTGATTCTGGCCTCAAAGGCCTGGCTTGTACTTGCCTCTCTCTTTTTTTATGGGTGGTGGAATCCAGTCTACATTCCTCTCATCCTTGGAAGCATCCTCTTTAATTATGGGATAGGGTTGACTCTTACAAGGGCCAAGCAATCCCAATCTAGGCTTTTTTTGATCATTGGAATTCTAGGCAATCTGATATTATTAGCTTATTTCAAATATACGGATTTCTTTATAAACAATATCAACCATATAACCGGCAGTCACATAAGACTGCTCCAGATAGCCCTGCCGTTGGGCATTAGCTTCTTCACATTCACCCAGATTGCATATCTTGTGGATGTATACAGACGTATGGCCAAGGAATACAGCGTGCTCAACTATTTTCTTTTTGTCACATTTTTTCCTCACCTTCTTGCAGGCCCAATCATCCACCATAAGGAGATGATGCCTCAGTTTGACCGATTAAAAAATAAGCTTTTAAATAATAAGAACCTTGTTCATGGTCTCCTCCTTTTTTTTGTTGGCCTGTTCAAAAAGGTGAGTATTGCAGATACCCTTGCTGTATGGGTCGACCAGGGTTTCGACCACGCTGTCATCCTAAATATTGTGGAGGCTTGGACTGTCTCCCTTTCCTATTCTCTTCAACTTTATTTTGACTTCTCAGGTTATACCGATATGGCACTCGGTTCTTCTCTCATGTTCAACATAAGGCTCCCTATCAATTTCAATACTCCTTACAGATCGATCAACATACAGGAATTCTGGCGTAGATGGCATATAACTTTGGGCAGATTTATCAGGGATTACGTCTATATACCCTTGGGTGGAAACAGGGTATCTGAAATACGGATTATCATAAACCTTATGATCACCTTCTTCATCATCGGTTTGTGGCATGGAGCTGGTTGGACATTCGTCTGCTGGGGACTGATGCATGGACTTGCCATTGTGGTACAAAGAACCTGGAAAAGGTTGAACATACACCTTCCAAAACCTCTTGCCTGGCTTCTTACATTCAATTTTGTTAATTTTTCATGGATTTTTTTTAGGGCAAGAAACTTTGATGATGCTATCAAAGTGGTGAAAGGTATGTTTGGTGCCCATGGCCTGGGGGTAACCGGTTATATCAACCATGCCTTTGAGTCTTTTAAGACGTTTCGAGCTACTCTAAAATATTGGCTGGAAAATATTGACGGAAATATTTACACCCTTGTTTTCATTATCATCTGTCTTATGTTGTCCATTTATTTTCGTAATTCAAACGACATGGAACAGCGATTTTCTCCAACATGGAAGAATGCCTGTATGCTGGGTTTACTTTCATTGTACGCCATGCTTAATCTGCAAAAGGCAAGTCAATTCATATATTTTATTTTTTAATAAACATGAAAAAGTATAGTCAATTTTTAAAAGTGTATTTCTTATTCATCGCAATTATCGCGTTCCCATTATTCTTGAATTTTCTTTTTATAACAAATGCTCACGAACATACACCGTACAAAAAAATAGTAAAAATCCAGCGGGGAAAAAATGCAATATACGGAACTGCACTCAATCAGATTACTTTTGCGTACAAAATTGAGCTTGTGCGGAGTGTAAAACCAACCCTTATTGCCCTTGGATCTTCACGTGTTTTGGAATTGCGAGAAGAGTTCTTTGAAGTACCTTTTGTCAATTGCGGTGGAGCAATGAACAACCTCGAAGAAGGAAGGCTTTTCCTGACTGAATTGTTCCGTTACCATAGACCGGAAATTATAATACTAGGCCTTGATTTCTGGTGGTTCAGCGATCAGTTTACCCATCGGAAAACCTTTGACTACCATAGAAACACAGGCACTGATCTAACCTTTGGTAAATTAATAAAACCATACGAATTTTTAATATCGTCAAAAATAGAACTAAGGGATTATATAAGCATTCTCTTGTTCAAGAATGATAGAAATCATATAACAAACTTTAATAACCTAGGCCTAATAGCAATCAAGAGATCGGACGGATTCAGGAAGGATGGCTCCTACCTGTATGCAAACGCTATCACTGGATTTGCTCCAAAAGGACAGAGGATTACCGGCTTTAATGACAGGCTTGACTCAAAAAGGCGTTTTGAGTTCGGAGCAGACATTTCACAAAATAGAATAGCGATACTGAATGAAATATTAAAACTGTGTATGAATTATAATGTAAAACCAATTTTGATCATTCCGCCTGTTACGACCTTTGTGTATCAGCGCATACTATCACGACCTGAAAAATACGGTTACGTTTTCAAGTTTCAAGAATATGTCAAATCCTTACCTTTTGAGAATTACGATTATCACGACATAAGAAAGGCCGCATCCTGTAACTGTGAATGTATTGACGGTTTTCACATTGGGGATGTGGCTTATCAGAAGATTCTTTTGGATATTCTCAAGCAAAACCATGACTCGGTAATTGCTGCTTTCGTTAATAATAACCTTCTAGAACGAACAGTACGTCAGAATGAAGGGAAGGTTATGACCATTTTTCCGAATGATGAGGGTAAATTTAACTACGAGGAGACAGACTTTCTGGAGCTTGGTTGCAGAAAAAACTGATAAACCAAAGCGCGTTACCTCTCTTGAAAACTGAACACAAAAATCTTCTGGTTCCTCTTTTGCTTTACATATATAAGATCAAAGTTATTCTCCTTTAAACGATTGACAAAGTTTGTGTTGTCGGCCATAACATCCATATCGATAATAAGGTATTTTGCCTGTTTATCGGTTGCTTTTTCTAAAAGATTGTCATAACTGTAATCCTGAACATTGATCCAATCCATGTCTCCATAAAATGCTTCATGGGGTAGCCTGCTGATTACAGGGCCTTTTTGAAGATTGTTCTTCATCCAGATACCAACCTCTTTTCGAATTACTCTGTGTTTCCGCGAATTCATTCTCTCAACAACCCCTTGTGTGAACAAAATAATCATTATAAAAATGAGGAAAATAGTACCCACATGATTACGCATGAATGCAATGGTGGTTTTATTTCTAACAAAATCAGAAATCCTTATAAGCCCGTAGGCTGCCCATGGCAAGGCTATGACTATGAGATGAGAAGTATGTCTTTTTGTTATCCAAAAAAATGGTAGAACCATTGCAAAGAAGAAGAAAAAATAACTGAGTATGTAGAGGTCTATCCTCCAGAGGGTTCTATCGTGTCTTCTTCTTACCAATCCTATGAGGGCAAGCAGAAAGAGGACTGGGTTCAATGCTTGTTGATATTTAAATAGAGCCAGAACAAATCCGGCCAATAATTTCTTTGAGATTGATACCGGTTCCCTCACAATTGATTTGATGCTAATTTTTCTCTTATTCGTGGGAATCCCCGGTCCAGATTCTGTCTCCTTGTCTTGTTGAATTATCGTGTTTGTGTTCTTCTCCAACATCTCGATTGAAATTGAAGCCTTTCTGGAAATCTCCCACCTGCCGAATTCCTTCCGCAAAGCAACCAGGTATGGAGACGAAAATATGATGAAGAAAATGATTGCCGTAACAGCAAGGGTCAGTCTTTTCAATAGATTCCGTTTCTCACCAGGTGGATTGATCAAAAGTATCCAAAGAAAAAAAATGAACATGAATCCTATGGCCTCAGGACGTGTTAAATATGAAATTGTTGTACTCAAACTGAATAAAACTACTGTTATTAATTTTCCTTTCTCAAAAGCCATCCATCCCAGATAGACTGATAGGGCAATAAAGAAATAATAAACAGAATCACTCAGCACAGAACCGGAATAGAAATAGAGGGTTGGCTGAACGACCGACAGAAGTGAAGCAATTTTTCCAGTTCTTTCATCAAAAACCTTTCTTGCAAAGAAGTATATTGGAACCACTACTGCAGCTCCGAAAATCCACGAAACCAAAACCCCAGCAAGTTCATAATTACCTACTAATTTGTTCAAAACCATAATGCAGAACGAATAAACCGGAGGAGCGACACCTCCAGTCCAATCTCCTTGCAACATGGATTTTGCAGCGCGAATATATTCATAACTATCGTTGTGTATTATTCCTGCTATAAAAAGAACAGGTAGCCTAATGATAATAGTGAAACTCAACAAAACAACGATCCATGGCAAAGGAAAGATATTTAAGACTTTTTGTTGAGAGTCCATATAGTTAGTTTCATGAACCATGCGTTAATATAGCCACAGGTATCTTTCTAAAACAACATTTTTCCTGAATCCTTTCTGACAGAATAGCTTAGGGAGATAAGCTAACCCACCTCATGCAGCTTGACTCAATTTTTCATAAAATCGGGTAGTATTTTTCCTGAAATCTGACGTTTTCCAACCACTGTTTTTTAAAACCTGGGTAGTGGAGACCAGCCCGTGCTGATTTTCTGAGGGTATCTGGCGCTAAACTCAGTGATGACCGGATCTACAGTACCCTTGACACTCTCCTGCCCCATAGAGATTAATTGTATGTACAGTTCCAGAAACGCTATAACAAACTCTTCGAGCTACCTTTGTCTCCTCTTTTATAACATTGACCCCACGTATTTTGAGGAGGATATGTATGGCAACTCCCGTGTATAAAAAAATACTGCCGCGACAGTCATCCTGATTCTCCCCAGTATGTATCGGTCTGGTGACAGCAAAGGAAGGGCTGCCCGTACCATTTAGATATTTGACGGCAGTCATGCAAAGACGAAGAAGTTCGTTCCCGCGCTCATCTTTGAGAAACTCTGGAAGGAACGGGTAGTTGACAGGGTGGCCTCCAATATCAACGGGTTGTTGTCCAACACAACTTTTGCACAGGCCATTATAGAAAGGCCAGAGCACCAGCTACCAACCGTAATATTTACCGGTCACACTTTTTCTACGGATAGAGAAACGGTAAATCCAATGCTCATTCCAAAGATTCTACCTGCAGCTCTGCCACAGAGATGTAATTGGTTTGAGGTAATGCCATGCTTTTATCGGTCTTGTTGTGTACCAAAGCAATATCTCGATGTTCTGGATTATACAGATAAGATATGCTGAATGACATCTTTCCAGAGACCCCTCCACCCTGCCAGGTCGAAATCGTTCTGTCCATTCCGTTTGCAGAAGCGTTCCATAAAGCGTTGACGGGTTTTGTATATCTCCAGGCTTTGCTTAGCGCACCGAATCTTGAGTTCACACGCTGCGCAGTCTTTCTTTTTTGCCATATATGCAATAGTGTGACGGTGGGAATGATAGCCTTTACACACGAGATCATTCCCGGCAGCACATCGGTAGGTATTTATTGATTCTTCGCAAACAAAGACCTCTTCCAGATAAATATCGCTTCCGCAAACAGGTATGTTTGTTCCGTATTTTCTCAGAAGAATATAGGGTGATATGTACTTATCATGACAGGCTGAGTGGCTCTCAATAGTCCATAACTGGCTGTCGACTACAACTATCCCGGGTTGTACACCGATATTCACTGTATGGGCATCAAGGCTCTCTACAAGAATCCTCGTCTCTTAAAACCTGAATCCCGGTCACATGATCTATCCTTACCTCTTAAGAGGGCTCGACATTAACGAAGCAAATTCCGTGTGGTATCCCGATATATAACCTGCATCCCCATGGCAAAAGGTTTCTGCAATCTTGTTTCCTCCATGGATTGGGCAAGGAGGAAGGTATTATCTGGAGGATATCCAAACACCCGGGATGATTCCTTCTGCATTGAGACCCTTGAAGAAGCACTGCAAAAATATGGAACACCCCTATCTTCAACACCGGCCAGGGAAGCCAGTTTACAGCGGATAGCTTCATGGGGAAACTCAAGACCCATGGAATAAAAATCAGCATGGACGGACAGGACCGGTGGAGGGATAACATCATTATCGAGCGTTTCTGGAAAACTGTGAAATACGAAGAGATCTTCTTGAAAGCATATGCATCAATCAGTCATGCGAAAAAGGAGCTTATGAAGTTTTTTGATCGGTACAACACACGGCGGCCCCACTAGGGTCTCAACGACAGGATTCCGGATGATGTGTACTGGCAAACCCTGCCGGAAGTAAAGGATGCGATATAACCATGAGGACGAGCCACTGAAAACCTCCTCTAAACTGCCCAAAAGATCTTGACCATCTCTTACACCTATAAATGTCTTGATGTTATTTGCCATTTCCATCATACTATAACTTCGTTTTTATTTAATTGATTATACA
>Ga0116182_1001591_pt1 | contig 23300 bp, 32 predicted proteins | sample AD_UKC077_MetaG_FD_89805 | JGI IMG/M metagenome (GOLD analysis project Ga0116182, IMG submission 89805) | Active sludge microbial communities of municipal wastewater-treating anaerobic digesters from USA - AD_UKC077_MetaG | ecosystem: Engineered > Bioreactor > Anaerobic > Digestate | place: USA...
AAGAACCTTCATGACTTAAATGAGATATTTTAAACAACTCGCTTCCTTTTGGAGTTGGAAAACGTTCAATAACAAGTTTATACATATAGACTTTTTCGCGTCTAACACGTGCAATGTAATGATCAATTTTCAACACGTCACCAACTGCAACAGGTCTGTGTTTCTTGTCATATAGTTCCATTACACTCGATGAAAACCTTTCTGCGATTACTTCGAAATCATTATCTAGAATTATTAATCACAATAATTAACGAAGTAAACGCCCACGGCAGGAATTGAACCTACGCCACAACCTTTTTCCAGAATCCCAAACAATTACGTATTTGTTCTGTTTTCTGTTTAACAATGTCACGTTCACACTGTCACCGTTGCTTTTACCATTACGTGAGCATAAAAAAAGATCCTTTAAACCTACCCAGGTCTTGAACCTGGATCATATTTAACTTTTGGACATCAACTATTAGATTTTGGCCAAATCGAATAATCTAAATCCATAGTTTAGTATGACAGATGCTCCTCGACAGCGCTATCTCACATCTGTAGGTTTAGAGGACCTTTCAATTCGAGGTTTTCGATTTAAATCACAAGTTCTGGAACCTCTTTTAACATTGCATCCTTCAGGTTGTTTGTACCAAATACAATATGTACAATTACCGTGACACTCCACAGGGCAAGCCCTGTGGCTTCTGCTTAGTTTTCTAAGCATTCTTTTTCTTGCTTCAACGACGGTTCTAACGAACCATCTCCACAAGCGTTATTTTGTTCTTTTCTCATTTTTTCTTGAAATGATAACAAATCAGTTTTTGCTCGTCTTGATAAATCTCGACTATTAATTTTTTGACAATATTTCAGCATCTTTATCAAGCTGTTTAATATCGTCAGCTTGTTCTTGATAACTTCGTGGCTTTGCTGTTAATCTTTTTTTACTGCCAGGATGATCTCTTAAATAAGCCCATTGTTCGTCAATGGTCATATCATCCCATGACCTAACAGCTTGTTCTTGATAACTTCGTGGCTTTGCTGTTAATCTTTTTTTACTGCCAGGATGATCTCTTAAATAAGCCCATTGTTCGTCAATGGTCATATCATCCCATGACCTAACAGCTAATTTACAAAATTCAAATTGAATTTGAGCTACATGTTTCATACAAATTCTCTCATCTTTTTTATTAATGAATTAGGTTGACTTGACTAAATATATTTTGAATTTAAAATGACTTCACTTTTATCAGCAAAACCATTAGAGAATATATTTAATGTCTTTGTGCCCTAAGGCTTCAAAGTGCTTTTTTGCATAGCTGATTTTCTTTTGTTCTATTTCTTTCAATTGCAGAGTTTCCATACTACCTTTTGTCTCTGCAATGAAATAAACGTATTTGAATTTATTGGTATTAAATACAATTGCCCAGTCAGGATTGTAATTACCAACAGGCGTGGGAATTTTAAAACCGGAAGGGAGCTTTGCATAAACAAGAACTTCTTCACACTCTAAATCTGTTGCAAAAGCGCGTTCTGTTTTTGAATCAGTCTTAAGATAATCGTATATATGCTTTTTAACTTCGAGGATATTTTCTTTCAAAGAACCTTTGAAATTATTAATTGTAAAAATAGCATCATCATAAGTTTTATCTGTCTTGGAGTAGGTGATATTATTAATCAGTGTAGCGGCTTTCTCACTGTTGATCAGGTTAGAAACGCCTTTTATAAAACTTTCCGGGTTAACTCTGAAGTTTGAAAAAGTGCTTGGACGCAAACCCTGTAATATTTTGACAATAGTTTTTCTGGTCAGGTTTGTTTCTTTTGCAATTTCGGCAATCAAGTCATATTTCAAGGAACCAAGTAATGAATCTGCCTTTTCAGTTATGTTTTTCAACTTTTCCATGCTATTGCCTGCTTTAAGGCTTTCTTCATCAATTTTATCCTTCTGCTCACCATCCGTTATGTTTATAGTAACTTTTTTAACCACAAGATTGCTTTCAATTGCCCCTATGCTTTTTTTAATGAGTTCAGCGCTGTCAAAATCGACTTCGTAAACAGTCTTTACTTTCAATTTCTTCCACAAATCCTGGAATTCCTTCTTTGCGAAGTTCTCATTGGGTTTGAGTATGGCTTCATTAATATTATTTGCCTTTTCATCATCAACTGCTTTATAATTGGCTGTCGTATAAATGCTTTGAATCAATTCTTCCACACACGATTGAAAGCCTTCAAGTTTTGCAGGCACTTTGTAAGTATGATTTTCAATAGCTTTTATGAGGTCTTCAGTTATCTGGTAGTTATCGTCAACATAGCCTTTCATTTTGAAATCAAATATCAAATCCATTGAAGTCTGATTATCAAAAACGAATTTTTCGCCCTTTTCGTTTGTTAGAACACGGTCAACCAGAACATCGATGGTAAGTTTTACAGGACGTTCAGAAAGGGATTCAACAATTTCTCGCTGCAAATCACGCGCAAAGCTTTCATAAGATTCACTTGCAACAACGGTTAGTTTATTAACTTCAAAGAATTCGTTTTCCAGCACAGATGCATCCATACGCTCGCCATGTTCATTTACGCAAATACGCAATCCGCGGCCAATTTCCTGTCTCTTGCTGATATTTGATTGGCTGTGTTTAAGAGTGCAAATCTGGAATACATTTGGGTTGTCCCAACCTTCACGTAGTGCTGAATGAGAAAAGATAAAGCGGGTAGGTTCATTGAAACTCAAAAGCTTTTCTTTGTTTTTCATAATCAGGTCGTATGCACTCTCATCGTCACTGCCGCCTTCACCTCTTTTTTCGCTGGAATCTACGAATTTCCCCTTTTTATCAATAGAGAAATAACCCTGATGCACTTTGTCTGCGGGATATTTGGATAAGTATTGATTATACTTTTCTTCGAAAATATTCTGCTCCGCAATTGCATTATTGTATTCCTGTTCAAATATTTCAGCGTATACACCTTTGAGCTGGTTATTGTTTTTATCATAGACCCGGTATTTTGCTACTTCATCAATGAAAAACAGAGAAAGAACTTTAATACCTTTGGGGAACATTATTCGTTCTTTTTCGATGTGGGATTTTATTGTTTCCCGAATTTGGATTCTGCGAACATGTTCCTCGTCTACATCGCCAATTGTCTGCCCAACATGGATTACTATACCGTTCGTGAAACTAACTGTATTTTTTAGTCCGTTGATTTCTTTAACTGTGAACCCCTTGTATTCTTGCAATTCATTTGAATGCACAAACAGATCATCTTTTTCTTTTATTTTCTTTATCTTTTTGGCGATGCCATTATTCTGCTTTACCTTAAGCTCAATAAACGCTACAGGATAGTGATTTGCACTAATCTGTATCCTATCAAGAAACAGGTAACTGTTTGTTCCGCTGTTGCCTACAACTTCAATGCCTTTTACGTTGATTTTCTTTACCAGCTTATGGTTATAAGCATCGATTGCATCGAGACGGTAAATCTTATTGAAATCGTTTTTGTGGGTGGCGGAATAGCGTAAAGTAAAAAGCTGATTAAATTCTCTGTCTGTAAAAATCTTCTCAGCCTTATCACCAAACCTTTGCGGTTCATCAATAATAAGTATTGGCCGTGCCCTTTTAATGATATCGATAGGCTTTTTAGACTGTATGGAATCAAGCTTTTGATAAATTTTGTTGCTTGTGGTGGCAAAAGCCTGGTAGTTCATGATAATTACTTCAATATTTGCCGTCTCCGCAAAGCTCTTTATGTTGATAAGGTTTGATTTGTTTTTAGTGTTATAAATCGAAAAACGTATTTTTTTACCATATATTTCCTGGAAGTGTTCGGCCGTAATTTCAAGTGATTTATGCACACCTTCCCGGATTGCCACCGATGGAACCATGATAATAAACTTGCTCCACCCATAGTGCTTGTTTAATTCGTACATCGTTTTGGTATAAACATACGTTTTACCGGTACCTGTCTCCATTTCGATTGTAAAATCTAATCCAAATAATCGGCTGTTTACTTTGAGCCCTTGCTCTTTCTGGATTTCTTTAACATTGGCAAATATTTCATCTTCTGTCAATTCAAGTTTTTTATTAGAGAATATTTCCTCTATTACATAACCGGTTCCCGATGATTTTAACACATCAGGCGCTTCGTAACGCCCGGTTACTTCTTTTCTAAAACCTTTACTCTGGCCTTCAAAGCAACGGACAACTGCCATTGCTGCGTCATTCTGATATGCTTGCTGCTTAAACTTTAATTTCATATTTATAGCACCGTAATCTGGGTTTCAGGCGAAAGCCTCTTGAAGCGCTCTTCCACATTAATTCTGTCTTTATCATCCTTGAAGCTGGCATCCTTGAAGACAACTTTCATCGGTTGCAGGTCTGCTATTTCATCAATGATTTTGAAGTCGATATTATCATCGAAGCAGGCGATAAGGGCGTTTGTTTGCACTATAAACACTGTGTTGCCGCGTATTTTCTTTTGCTCAATGGGAAGGCTGAGTTCCAGACCAAGGTCGAGAAGCACCTGGGTAAGAAGGTCTTCCGGAGTGCGGTCTTCTTTGATGTTGCTTGTTAGGCTATCAAGTGTGGTCTGTTGCAGCACTGTGGGGTGGTAGAAGACATCTTTCATGTTGGTGGTGTCGGTTTTGTAGACGCGGAAACCGATATCGAGTTTCTCCGGATCTAAAAGTTCTTCACCAAGTTTTGTTTGTTGGTTTTTTTCTTTTAGTTCCTTAAGGATTTTATTGCCTGCACGGCGGATACGTTCCTTACCAACTTCTGTAAGAAAGTGTGGGCAGTTTAATCTATCACAAATAGCTATTGCGCTTTGAATCGTTTTCTTTTCGGCTTCATTAGCGGCTTTACATAAATTTTCATCCAAATTTTCCGCGAGTTGTACCATAATGAATTTTCTTTTGCCATTATCTTCTGCGTTGAGTTGCATTACGGCATCAGCCGTAGTAGCTGAACCAGAAAAGAAATCGAGAACAATAAACGGTTCATTCTCAAATAAAGATATGAGCAGCTTTAAATACCCAACATTTTTTGGGGCTGAAAAAGGCGCTTCTGCTACTTCAAACAGATTCTTTATTTGTGTACCAGCACCTGTCGTAGTTAGTTCCATGCTATATTTTTGAAGTTTCCCTCTTACTATCGCCTCATACTTACGGTTGACTAACTGACTTTTTATTCTGATCGTGTCATTGAAATTCTTTTCGTATATTTTTTCTCCAGAAAACTCAAGTGCGCGCTTTTCAAACAACTCGCGAAATTTGCTTTCAGTGTATGTATTTTCAACTAACTTACCATTGTTGTGTGAAAAATATTTAACAAAACCACTGTTTATTAATTGCTTGTCAATTACATTGTAATCTTCTTTTTTAATAACGAGCTGTTTATCTTTCATACGGTAATAAACAGAATAGTTTTTATCAGATTCAACTTTTGTTACGATATTGTTAAAGCTATTCTCGCCAACCAACACACGTTTCCCACTACCATGAACAAAATTTCCATTCTCATCTTCGGACATGTCGCTTGCTCTCTTCGGAACATTTTCAATAAAATGTGCTTCATCTTTTCTTTTTGCATATATGACGCAATATTCTGAACTAACAGATATAAAAGCTGAGTTTTTTCTACCTTTAGGATTATTTTCCACTGATAAAGTGCCAATGAAATTTTCTTCTCCAAACACCTCATCACAAATTTTCCTCAAATTATGCACTTCATTGTCATCGATGCTTATAAAAATAACCCCATCATCCCGCAACAAATCCCTGGCAACCAGCAGTCTTTCATACATCATACTCAGCCAATCCGAATGAAACCGTCCATTGCTATCGGTATTTCTGAACAGCTTTCCGCCGTCTTCATCTTCAACACCAAGCTCTTCTTCATATTCCTATTTACTCTTCTTAAAATCGTCTTTATAAATAAAATCATTCCCAGTATTATACGGTGGGTCAATGTAAATCATCTTGATTTTACCAAGATAGCTCTCCTGCAAAATCTTTAGCACCTCAAAATTATCACCTTCGATATACAGGTTCTCTGTCGTATCGAAATTAACGCTTTCTTCCCTGCATGGTCTTAAGGTTTTTTTAATTGGCATGTTAGCCTTTAAGAGGGAAGCCTTTTTCCCCGGCCAGTCCAATCGGTACCGCTCATTATCATCTTCTACGAGTACTTCTGATAATTGCTGGCGTAGTAAATCAAAATCAACAACCTTTTTTATTTTACCGTTTTCATCATGCGATTCTGTAATCACATTAGGGAAAAGTTGTGCTATTCGCTCAATATTATTCTGAGTGCGGTTGGGGGTTTGCATTTTGAGAGTTTCCATTTTACTTTTATATCTCCTTTTTAGCCACTAAAAGCACGTAATTTCACGAAAGCAAAAAGTCTAAAATTCTTTTCGAAGGTTTTATTTCAGTGTGTTTAGTGTGTTCCGTGGTCAAAATCTTCTAAAATCTGCTTCTTCTCCAGTAGTATCTTATTAATCTCTACCTTGCGGTTGAACTGCTTTTCATGCCTGATTGTCTTTGCGTGCTTCATTTTTTTCAAACATCTCGCGCATTTTGTAGAGTTTAAATTTAGCTTGTTCGAAATTTTTAGCAGTAAATGAAGATTCAGTTTTTGGATCAGAAAAAGCAAAAGATTTAAATTCAGACCAATATCCATCAAAAATTACATTGAGTTTATTAGCTATACTTTGACCTATCTGAAGTAAATTTTTCTTCGATGATGGATGATCAGACAAGTACTTTGCTTGCTGTTCTTGAGTCATTTCTTCAAACAATCTTGCACTTTTTGATAATCTAAACTTCAAATTTTTCAAATATCTTATAATACTCTCAAGATTATTTGATACAAAATATTGTTTGTGAAATTCGTCAAGAAAATCACGTTCTTTCTTTGACTGTTCTCCGCCTTTATAGAAAACAATATAGTCTGCTTTCAATAATCCATTACATTCGTCATAAATGTTATTTTTTGGGTCCCAATTATCATCATAAGGATCCATAAATACAAACTTGTCTCCAAATGAATCTTTAATTTGTTCTCTCCACATATCATTTGGATCAGTTTTTCCACCAAGAAATACAGATTTACGTGATGAATTTTCAGCATTTATAATATCATCACGTAAACTAGCTAAATGTAAAAATTGAGTTTGTATTTTAGCAAAATATTTCATTCATTTTCCCATAAATTTGAAAGCTCGATATCTTCAGTTAATCTTTTCAATTCACTTACAACATCATTCAATTTGTAAACTATTTTGATATCAGGTCTCACTAATTGAGTCTGAATCTCAACGTCTTGTTTTCGACTATAATCATTATCTATACCAATTATAATTGGTTTGTCTGTCATACTATGAGCACCCAATTCGTATAAAACAATTGGACACATGGTTTCGTGACAAAACCAAAAAATTATGATATCTGCTTGACGAAGCATTTCATGTTCCCATTTAATTTGCTCAAATGCAGCATTTGGATCATCAATCGGAAAATTTGCTCGTCTTGGATTAAATACCACAATATCTTGATCTTGTAATTGTTTTACAATATCAGTTTGCCAATCAGGACAATCCGTGATACCTCCAGCCAAGAATACGCTTTTCTTGGCTGGATCAAATTCGTAATTTGGCGCTTCAATGTAAATCATGCTTCAACCTTATTATAAGTACCTTCAGGCTTGAATGCTTTCTTTAAACCTTTAAGGTCTCTGATCATGTCCTTTTTCGTATATACTGGATTCTCTTCGGCATCTTTAATCATTTCAAGTGTTAAACCAGAATCAATAAGTTTCTGTCTTTTCTTTGCCCAATAATCATTCGGATCATTTCCTCTAATATGTCTACCTTCAAAAATGTCTTTAACTTCTTGATAACTATCTGGTATCAACCAATGATCTGATTTCAAGATTGGTTCGACTATTTTAGGATACTTTTTGTAAAGATTTACTTTTCTCAGCATTCGGTCACCAACTACATCAAGAAGTTCAGGATTAGTAAAATTATAACCATCTCTTATTGCATGAAATTTACGACCAATATTATCACCTACACCGACTTTGTCCCAATCTAGACTTGACCATACTCGCGAATGATCTCCTCTTACGTTCTCCCATTGACCGTCAGAAATTTGACCTTTCATTTCTGTTAAGAAAAGAATTTTCTGAGCCATATTTCCAACAACAAGCGGCTTATCAGAAATTACAGGCTTTTTATTTTCTTTAACTTCCGGAGTTGAAACTGGAGCAGTAGGATCAGATACTCTTTTCTTTGGTCGAATTTTAAGAACCTTAACATTTGCTGCAGCACCTGGTTGATTCCAAGATCCTTCATACTTATCAACAATATCTTGTAAAGTCTGTGCACCTTCAAATATTGGATTTGTTCTAACATTAACTATTTCGTATATAACTCCTCCAACAGGAGCTCCAGTTTCTTTATTAAATGCTCTACATCTAATTACATAATGATCAGCTGTAATAGGGTCTTGACCAGTCGCAGAAGCAGGTCGAGGTGCTGTAACTCGTAATTTAGTTCCGGGATGATCATGAATATATTCTTTTTGTTCTTCATAAGTTAGACGTAACCACCATTTAGGATAAACTGCAACAGCCGTCTTAATAAATTCTCTACTAATTGTCGATAAATATTTCATTTTATATACTCCTTTATACAAATGGTACAAGTGATTTTATTTTCAAAGTATTATAGATTCTATATCCATTAAATCTTGTTGAATTTGCAGGAAATATCCACTCACCAAAAATTTGAGTTCTTATTCTTCTTAAACATAATCCATTTTGAAATTGGCAACGCATTTCAGCCAAACCTCGCGGTGTCATAATGGGAATATTTTCTGTACCGTCAATTTCCACAGCGATTCCCGATTTATCAGCTTTCCATACTTCAATCATAAAATCTGTATAATCCATATCATTTGCTAAAATTTCAGTTTTACCGTTTACTGCATAAAACTTGATCCATAATTTTGAATCTTCAGGTGTAAAATCGATATTAGAAATTATTCCGTTGGGTTCGACATCACTCCAAACAAGATTAAATTCATCACCATTAAGTATTCTTTCTGCAACAGTAGAATGATTATCAATTCTAAAAATTGAAAAATCAGATTCTATTCCGCCTCTTGAGGCAATAATATTTTGAATGACAATATTATCACTTGGTTCGTTTTCAGAATAAATTCCAGATTTATACAATAATTGGTGATCAAGTTTATATCCAACGATAAACATGTTTACTCCCTTATATTGGCATCAAAGCATTTATATCTAATACTTGTTCAGAAGAAATTTTGACATTAGCTTCTTCAAATTTATAACCCAATGGAATATTCCAGATACCATATTCTGTTGTTTTAAATCTTTTAACAGATATGCCATCTACAAACGTCACTCTTGCATACGTCAATTTCTTTTGTGGATTGTAAATTGGTATTTGAAGAGTTTGATTAAATGTAGTATCTATAACTGATAAATCTGACAGCCAAATAGAAGTAGTTATATCAATATAGTCAATACCATCTGCAACTAAAGTATCAGTCGTATCTCCACTAGAACCTGTAGGTAAACATCTTAGTACTAGAAATGATTCTTCAATTGCGAAATCAATATCTATTATACCTGAATTATCATCATTCCAAACTAAATCAAACTTTTCGCCAGCAGAAATTCTTTTTTGATTTTGATCCCCATCTGCAATTCTAAATACTGTATAATCATTAGTATCATTACCATATTTGGCAACCCCCATACTAATAATTTCAGAATTAGATGGTTCTTTTAAAACAGGCCCAATTACTTCTATAATTGTTTGATCTGATTTTCTCGCTAATATATACATAATTCCTCGCTTACGTAAAGTATAGAAGCAGAAAAGAAATAAAGCGAATATTTAGATGCTTGCTTCGCTTTTTGATACCTCGTATACTTCAATACCAAATAATTTTTTAAAAAATGCAATTATGATCTGAAACAGTTTCATACATTACTCCTTAGTAGTAATATCAATTCTTCTTAAACCTTCATAATGCAATCCGTTATAGTTATTAGTTGGCCCAAGGTCATTTACATCTACATTATACAAAATTTGAGTAGGTGTTGTTAAAGTCGCACATATAATGCCACTAAAGACTTTAAAATTTGTTTTGCAATATGTTGACAATAACCCATACGGACCACTAACTTGAAATACCATACCGCTTTTTACATCTGATAAATCTATTTTGTTTTTTGTCAAAAATTTATCGTTAATAGTTAATTTGTCAATTGAATCTAGTACTAAAACTTCAAAATTTGGGTCCATAATACAATAATCTACATCAAGAACACAATAAATCAAATTTGTTTCATCACTCTCTCCTAATAGTCTTATTCCTAATTCAGATTCACCGCCGATTACGGGTATATATTCGAAAATATTGCCTGGATTTACTTGAGATACTATCATTTTCTTTCTTCCTTTTCCTGCACTTCGCACACAAAATATACTTAGTGGCGGGCGAAGGATTTGAACCTCCAATGCTCTTTCGAGCGAACCATTTACTGTGGTTTGTGTCTTCCTGAACTCTCACTCTTGAGCGCCACTTTTTAATTTATATTTTTATGTTCAAGTTCTAATGGAATTTTTCTGCCCATCCATTCTGTATTCTTACAATTACAGCACCTTTCTTCAAAAATCTTTTCTCTAATTAGTCTTTGTCTTAACCTATTTGTGTTAGTGTATGTTGAGTTTGCCACCAATATCTCAGATAATGGTCTTCTTTTAGTATGCTTGGCTTTTGACCATCCACTACCTGAGAAATGATCTATAGATATATTGAACTTTTTTAATAATCTACTAACAATTCTATAGTGATGACCTGAAAAAGAATTTAAATGTAATTGACGAATCACATCTCTTTTGCACGTACATATTGCAACAATTCTTCTTAACTCATCTTCATTAATTTTTGGTTCAATCTTTTTTCTCATAAATCTTTTTCAAAAATGGTGCCCAAGATCGGACTCGAACCGATACGAGATTACTCATCGAATTTTAAGTTCGACGTGTCTACCTATTCCACCACCTGGGCGAATGATTTAAGTTGAATACAAATAAAGTTGTTTATCAAAATCATCAAGATATCCACATAATAAAAATTGACCATTCCAATATGGAGTAAAACCTTTATCTATATGTAATAATCCATCATGAATATTTAATTCTACAGCATAACCAGTGTTTCCGCCATCATCAGGCCTTGAATCTTCTATCCAAGAAAGTATACCATTTTTATAGTCTGGTTTTTTATTTAATTTTTCCAGTACATTTATACATACATCAATTGACGTTGCGAAAATATAAGTTGCACTCATGATTGTTTCTGCTTTTCGAATTTATAAACTTTATTTGGATTTTCTTCTTTATGACCATCTTCAAAATTGTTATAAAATATGTAAGTGCTCACTAAATTGAAACTCAAACTCTTTAAAAGAGAAATAATCTCATCAGGTGAATGATTTTCTGTTAGATGCAATTCTGCATAAATATACTCAAATTTAGAAAGCAACTCAGGATTGGCACTTAAAAGAATATCGTATTCTGCACCTTCAGTGTCTATTTTCAATATTGCATGTTCTTTTTCTACTTCTAATAAATCATAAACATACTGTAATGTATAAGTCTTTACTGCTTTAGTGCCATTTGGTATATCAGTCGTTTTAGCAAGTACGCCATCGCCTTCCATAAATACCATTTTGTCATTTTCTGAAGCTAACGCTTTATAAATGGGTATTATGTTGGTTGTCTTGTATTTAGTAATATTTTCTAGAAGACACACATAATTTTTATAGTCAGGCTCTATGGCAATTATTTTTTTTGCCCCCATACCACTTGCTAAAAAAGAGAAAGCACCGAAATTAGCACCAACATCAATAACTACTTTGTCTTTTATCTCCTCTTTTTTTGCATTATATGCATTTATAACAAAAATTTCATGATAAATGAGAAGATTAATATATAAAAGAGTGAAATTATCAAACATCATTCAAAAAAACAAAATAAAAGCTGAGATTTTTTCTAAGCTTTTATTTACTCCCAACCGGATTCGAACCGATGACGCAGAGTTTTAGAGGCTCTCGTTCTACCGCTGAACTATGGGAGTATTATATTTCACAATAAGTCTTTAATCCCGTTTTAACTATTAGTAATCCTACATATACAGCAATTGGCAACCAAACTTGTCCGCCTGATAATATAGATGCTGCTATTGTTACAGGTAAATCAGCTTGCCCTACAAGCCCATTACAAAATTGTTCGTATGGACCGTCTTTACCGCAAATCGTTTCTTTGAATTTGCGCGAAAATTTTTCAAATATTTCTTTACCAGGATAGTAAGTATACTCGTGTTTGATTTCAGGTCTTAATAGAAGTTCAGGAACTTCACCATTTTCAAATTGAGTTAAATCAATCATTGGCATTGAAAGTAATTCAGGAAATGCAAAGAAATGTCGTTGACCAATAAAATCCTCACAATCGGTTTTGTGATCGATTGTTCTGGATATTAAAGTCAATCCAGCATATAAATGATCTTCATCAACTTGTGATAAAGCGTCAACTAATTTCTTTACATTTTCCATATTTACTCCTATTTTGACAGCGGCAAATTTTTAAAAATTTCACCTGTATCAACACAAGCAATTGAAGTTAACTGATTTCCTAAATCTGGTTCATGAAAACCTATCCAATCTTTTTTGGATTTATCAAGTTTCCAACACCAATATTTAAGTTCAGCCTCACCTCTAACTGCTAATTGTACTACAGTAGAATTATGCCACTGCGTTGAGTTGCCGCGCTCATAAAACGCGGCAACTGCATGAATTCCTTGAACGCCTCTGTACGTAGTATCAAGATCATTACGCACAAGCACGTACATCTTCAGCGATTTCTTTGTGCTCATTCGTAATCTCCTGAATATAAGTCCAATTAGGATCACCAACCCTAGTGCAATTATGCTCAATTTCTTCATACTTTCGTCCTTTTAGTATACAATAAGCAATATGTTTGTGTCGAAAATCATATTGCAATTTTTCTTTAGTATACTCTCTATTTGCACCACCATTTCTAGTGAAAATCACAATTACCAATTCATTTTCATTTTTTTAAATATGCATCGCGTAAACGACCACAATCTTTAGGTTGCAGTCTAAGTAACGCAAGTAAATGCGGCATAAAAGGATGTGTGCCCAAAATTTGATTGTACAAACTCATTGATATTTCCTTTTGTTTAAATATATAATCAATATGTAATGCATAGATGTAAAGTTGTAATCATCTTTACAATCATAAATTATTTTTATACTTTCGGTGTTTGGATTACGCAATGAATAAACAACAAGTAGAAAAATTCATAAATAAATTTGATTTACCTTCAAAAATCATAGTTAAATTTCTACCAGAATCTGAGATGACCCCTTATTATCCGGCTCAAGTTTCTGAACTAGAAGATGGTTCGTACTTGCTTGAACTATGCAGAAAAGAATTTTTATATCATAAAGATGAAATTTACTTAAAAGCACTTCTTGTTCATGAACTTGGACATATAGCAACTTTTCACATTACTTTTCAAAGTTCTTCTTATGATGAATATATTGCACATAGATGGGCATTAAGAGTTACTTTCAAAAAAAGATTCTTTAGAATTCATCGAGAATTACAACTTATGATTGAATCATGGAAGAATTTTACTTGGAATGAAGATGGCGGAATTTACCGACGCTATATTGTTGCTGCTTCAATTTAACCTCGACACATTCCTCACTGCTAACTCACTCTTATCAAGAGTCATCTTTTAGACAGTCTAGCTGTATTTATAAACGATTGATAATTAAAGAGATTTTGTATTTGAACTTATTCAACGGGAGGTTATAAAATGCATGCTAAGTTTAAAATGCTTATTTAGTGAAATCTTTAAGTTATCCCCAGTGATTCACCGGCACCAGATTTAAAAGACTTAAGAAAAATAAGAGATTTTATTAAAGATGACATTCCAACTTATTTCTACCAACCAATTAAAGTTTACAAATTAAAGATTATTCATATATGACTCAATAGAAATACATCCTCTTTCTATTGCTACAAATGCAGAAATATTTTACCATATCTTCAAAAAATAAGGGAAGCAAATTGGCTTCCCTTTATTTTAAATCAGTTAGATCAGAAATTAGTTTTTCAACTTTAAAACCGCTAAAGCTGTCAAATATGGTGAAATTGTTCCCATTGCTCACCTCCACCCCACTGAGTTACACAGCCATAAATTTCATTTGTAAAGTCTCAAATATTTAAACATTTTCGGCCATTCTTCTCTTGGTTTAAATACAATTGCTACTTCTTCATTACCAAGAGCAGATTCGGTTAAAACCAAATTATCTTCAACTTCTTTTGCTTTAAAAAATTCATGTTCATTAACTTTACAAACAACTTTATAGAAAACATCTGATAACCATTTGGTAACTTCATCAGTATCTTTAAATTTTAAATACCCAGCTAATGATGCATGCGCAGCGGCTGTCATTGCTAATCCTAAAGGTACTGATTCTTTTACTAAAATATACATCTTCATATTTGTCCCTAAAAAAGAAAAACCCCGTCTATCTTTTGAATCGGCGGGGTTTTCTTTATCGATTTCGGCTTTTATCTCTTAATCAAAACCCCACCGGTTCGTTATTGCTATTAAAGCAAAAACTACTAAATGCGCAATTATTATTGCTACAATTTAGTGTGAGGTTTGTCATTTCTTTTTCCTTCATGTCATTAACAAAATATATTAAGAAAATAGAAAGGGCGAAAGTGAATAAAACTACCATAAAGGTACAAAGAATCGGATTTGAACCGATGACTTACAACTTATCAGGTTGTCGCTCTACCGACTGAGCTATTTTTGTTACTGAAGTCTTATTCTTGAGCGCCAATTTCTATTTTCAAAGATCATCTTTTCCAAGTATAAATATATATCAGGATAAAAGTCGTAGACAGGCCAAATATTTTTTATTCTTTTTGAGGTTCGACAACTTTGAGTTTATTAGAAGGAATTACTTCCAAAAATTGCCAATGATCATGAACCCAAAGTCCCTTTAGACAAAATATTGCTTCTGTTGATCGACCAATAACGGTAAATTCAAACAACATACTTTTTACTTGAATCCATCTTTCAAAAAAATGATTTGTATATTCACTATTTATTTCACTCGTATATTCCACCAATCCTGTTTCCTCTGTCGCATTTACATTATCACCAATGTAAACAAATCTTTTTTCAGGTTTAACAACGACAACTTTTGCCATATCTTTGCACATATTAGACCATTGATGTTCGAATTCTTCATTTTCATGAGCATTGCCACCAAACATTAACATTGCAATATTCGCAGCGCATACGGGAATATCAAGTGCTGCTATTCGAGCATCTTCAATTCTTTGAAGATGAATCCATTTAGTTGTCGTTAAATATACGTCAATATGACTCATACTTCATTCCTTTCGCGACAAAACTTTAAAAACTTCTTTAAGATATCTATTTTGTGAACCCTTCTGTTATTCATATAATAAGAAAGCAAAGATTCAGATATACCAATATTAGTGGCAACTTCTTTATGCTTTAAATTAAGTTGTTCACAAATTTTTTGCATCTGTAAACCGATATCACCATCAATATCAATTTTTATTTGAGAGCTTTTTATCATTTTTCTTTTTCTTTGTGTTAATGAATCTTTTAACAACAAATTTAGCTGATACTCCTTCAGGACCATCAATGGTTTCTATACTACTATAAGTTGTTTTTTCATGACTGCCTCATGTTTCCAAAACTATCAGCGAATTTGTTTTGCTCTCGAGGTACCCACCGAATTCTATTATCATTATATAAATTTACTACACCCAAATTATCATTATAAATCGTTGCAGTTTCACTCATAGATAAACCCAATGAAATTGCTTGATGCTCTGCATCAGAAATAGTATTACATTCAATCAATCTTGATTTCATTGTTACATCAGTTCCGTCAACAAAAACGGCAGCAATCTTTGCTTTACCGTCTTTAAATCCAGCATCAGAAAAAATTAAAGTGCCATATTGATTAGCCAATTTTTCACTAAATTTAACAACCTTTGAAAGATCTAAAATCTCTTTCATTATCTCAATATGCGATTTACTTTGTGAACCAAACTTTTTTATGATAGATTCTAATGAACAGTTTTGTAAAACATTTCTATTACCGTAAGCTTTAGCTTTCAGTTCGCCATGTTTATTTAACCATTTAGTCCTTTTGATGACTGTACTTGAATATGAAATTCGGAACGAATAAACACAGAATCGGCACCGAATTTTTCAGCTAAACGTTTTACAATATTTTCAACTTTCATATTCTATCTTCATTATGCCGGAAATACACTGTCCCTTTGAAAGCATCATCTTCATCTTTAGGTTTAAAATACCACTTTGCAGGATGCCGTATTACAGCCTCCCAAAGTAACAGTCCGTAAAAATATGCAGCATGTTCGAAGTGTTTATTGCATGCTTCATATATATAATACAAAGGATAATCCCATTCTTTACCTGGAATATGAGAAGATACAAACACATTTCGAGTGTTAAGTTCTTCTTCAAGTTTGCTCATAATTTGAACATATTGGTCATCTGTCAATCGAGATTTCCACAAATCATAATCCTTCTTATGTGGAATATCTTCAATCTTTTGTTGTGAAAGATTAAATAACATTATGCCTCCAATAAAGATTGAGTTCCTCCTGAAGCATTATTTTGATCGTAATTTTTCAATATTGATGTTACGATTCTTCTACCAATAAAAATTTCAGGCTCTTCTTTTGATGTATTCAAATATTTAGACCAATTTTTCGGATTTTCTTTATGAAGTATCCACCAAGCTGCTATTTATTGTTCCACCTTGCCAACCTAACAATAGACAAGCGATTTCTGTGTTTTTCATTTGATGTCTATTTTTCAATCTTTCAATATTTACTTGAGGTAAATTTCTCATTCAGGCCTCCATAAATCATCTTTTGTTAGCCAAGCTCGTTTAGCAATCCAAAATCCAAATGATTTTGTATAGACAATTTGACCTTTTTCATGAGCATCTGAAGCAAACGTAATTTTTATTCCTAATGATTTGCATCTTTTTAGAATCTGTTCGTTTGCATCAAGTCGTTTTGGCTGACAATTTAGTTCTATTGCTACATTATACTTTTTGCATTCTTGAAGTACTTCTTCTAAATTGAAAACATGACCTTCACGTTCATGTATATATCTACCAGTAATGTGTGCAATAGTATTGACTTTTCCTGATTGAATCACCTTTTTGTAAGCTTCAGTTACGTCTTTTTTAGTATGAGTATGAATTGCTGCAACCACAAAATCTAAAGTATCCAACACTTCATCAGGATAATCAAGAGTGCCATCTGATTTGATGTCGACTTCAGCACCTTTGAATATTCTTATATTAGGATACTTAATCCGTAATTCATCAATTTCCTTATTTTTCTTTTGTAAAGTTTCAGGTAAAAGTCCTTTTGCTATTTTTAATCCTTGTGAATGATCGCAAATAGCAATTCCCTTAAGACCTTTTTCGATAGCAAACTTAATATTGTCTTCAATTGTAGATGTGCCATCTGAATACACTGAATGAATGTGCATGTCATATTCAATGTCATTTTTAGTAAGTAAAGGTACTACTTTTCCTAATTGATATTTTGTATATTCTTCATGATCTTCTCTGTGTTCAGGCGGAATCCATTCAAAACCTAAAGCTTTATAAATACCTTTTTCAGTTCCATCATCGATTCTTTCATCTGTTCGCTCATCATTTGGTCCTCTACGATAAAGACCGTATTGTGAAAGAATCATTCCTTTAGATTTTGCAATAGCTCTAAGTCTTTCATTGTGACCTGCGCATCCTGTCAGATGCATTACGCCGGATTCAAAAAATTCCTTTTTGAAAACATAACAATCAACGCGAACACCGTCAATCCATATTGAAGATTTCTTATCACCTGAATCTATGATTTTGTCAACAATTGGCATTGTTTCAAATTTTCGTAATACTTCTGAATTAGTTGAAGTGATAGCAACATCAATATCACCGACTGTTTCTCTCGACCTACGGATTGACCCACAGAACTCAATATTTTCTACAAAAGGTTTCATATAATGGTAAATCTTCATGGCCATCTCGATACCCTGATCAAGACGAATTCGACCACGAGTTTTCTCTACGTATTCAATACCCTTCTTTATATTCTCAATTGTTTTCTCTTTAAAAATCTGAGCTAATCGTCCATCATCTACCGCTTTTTTCAAATCTTCAACAGTCGTAATATTCAATTCTTGCTCAATTTTCAACGCTGTTTTGTCACCAATACCTTCAATCTTGGTAAGTTGACTTATCCTTACTGTTGGAGCTAAACAGTCTCGATTATCTTCGATAAATTGTACTTTTTGAGTTTGTAGGAATTCCTTAATATGATTAGCTATTTTTGGCCCAATACCTTTTGTATTATCTAAATCTAAATCTTCAATTGGGGAAGATAAATTTGACACAAACATCGCAGCTTTTCGGTAGGCACCTATAGAGAATTTATTGTCACCCTTTGACTGTTTTATCTTTGAAATGTCGTTGAGAATATCTGCTACAGCTTTATTATTTTGCATATTTCACCTCATATTAGTAATCATGCTTAATGTCGTTGAAATTAACGCTGTGTGAATATATTTTTGCTACGCCGTTGTCTTCAAGTCTTGAACTAAAAAGAAAGGGGCAAGGATTAAATCCTCACCCCTTCACCCCATCATCACACACATCCACTCTTACCGAAATAAGAATGAACTATCTGTATACGGCTCTCTCCGTAATGAACTAAATCTTTTTACCGGTGCAGCTTTTCCCTTTGTACTCATTAATGAAAGATATACAAAGTGATTATCGCCATGTAAAACTCCTTGACCAACAAATTGTTCATTTTCGAGTTTTAACATTGTGAGTTCACCGAGTTGTTCGAGAGTTTTGAAAAGTACATTCAATTGTATTGATTGACCAACAATTGACTGTATTTCATTATAAAACTTACTCTTCGAATCTTCATACACGTTGATTAAATCATCAATCGTGTTAATACTCGAAATATCAACTTTTGGACTAATATCAACTGAACCATCATTTGTAGCAACTCTAACTGCTTCAGCTCCGTAACTATCTCGTATAAGAGCTCTCCAGCAATTTTTCCAACTATCATACTTTGGAAGAATATCGATTGCCACAATCTGACCATTTATCATCACAATTGCACCAAGTTGTTTTTCAACGGGTTCAAATTGTGCAACAAATTGTTCAAGTTTATCTTCAAATTGACTGTAAAAAATTTGAAGGCCATTGGGATAACTGTCATGTTACCGACACTTTGAATGTTACCTTTGTCTACAACGTGACACTCCACAGGGCAAACCCTGTGGCTTCTGCTTAGTTTTCTAAGCATTCTTTTTCTTGCTTCAACGACGGTTCTAACGAACCATCTCCACAAGCGTTAATTCCGCTGTGCCCCAGCGTATTTATTTCTATATTTCTAATATTTATAGATGCATTTAAATCTCTATCTATAGAAATACCACAAATGGTTTTTGAAATTATTTTGCCAATTCATCCTCGGGGCAAGCCCGCGAGGTTTTCTTGGCAAGCCCCCTATAACTTTTTCAGGTTTTTGATCAGGATTATTAGAAATCCATTGTGCAACTTCATATCCAGTACCAGGGCCTGAAGGAACATAAGTTTGTCCTCCAAGATCGTGATCGAGAAAAACATAATCCCATTTCTCACTAGAAAGTTTTTCAATTGTTTCTTTTGCTGTAGTTACACAACAAACTATATGACCAATTAGATTTCTCTTAAAAGCATCTAATCTAGTCAATGTCATCATCAAGTACTAATACTTTGTTCATTTAATGACCTCGACGCTTCTTCTTACCATTTATAGCCAACCATCCACTTTTCGAAAACATCAGTCTTCTATACATTAATTTTTGAATTTTATCAAATCTTAAAATTCTTGGCTTAATCTTGCGTACAAATTCAGGCCAATCTTTCTTAGGAACTTCAACTATTTCTTCATCAACATAAAAATCATCATAGTTATTATTATATGTTGTATATGTTGTTTGAATACAAGAAGAGCAAGTACAATTACAAGTTAATGTAGAATTCGTGGCACTTGTTACATTTAATGTAGTAGTAGAATAAGTATGACAACAATCAACTAAAACCATTTATTGACTTCTTCTAAAATATCTTAGTTATATAAATGAATATAAAGTTATATTAGAATTTATATTTCTAAGACTAAAAACCTTAGAGAATTTACCTTCTTCTAAAGGAAATCGATAACTATGATAATGTGTAATAATCAATTTTGAAACGTTAGAAAGTAAATTTCAAACTTGCTTCGATAAAATCTTTAAACAGAGGGTGTGGATCAATCGGTCTTGATTTAAATTCTGGATGAAATTGACATGCTAAAAACCATGGATGATCTTTTAATTCAATCATTTCTACAAGCAATCCATCAGGTGATTTGCCTGATAAAATCATTCCTGCCTTTTCAAACATCTCTCGATAATCATTATTAAATTCATAACGATGACGATGACGTTCAGAAATATTACTTTTTGTATATGCTTTATATGCATTAGTATCTTTTTGCAAAATACAAGGATATGCACCAAGACGCATTGATGCTCCCAAATTTTTAATTTTTGTTTGCGCTTCCATTAAATGAATTACAGGGTCGCATGTTTTAGGATCATGTTCGGTTGTATTTGAATTTTGTAAACCTATGACGTTTCTTGCAAATTCAATAACTGCCATGTGCATACCCAAGCAAATTCCAAAAAAGGGTATTTTATTTATTCTAGCATATTCAATAGCTAAAATTTTTCCTTCAAGTCCTCTTGATCCAAAACCTCCAGGAACTAATATACCATTTACATCTTTAAGTATTTCATGAACACCTTTATTTTCAATATCTTCTGCTGAAACGCTTTTAATTTTAACTTTAGTATTGTGAAAAGCACCTGCATGATTCAAAGCTTCATAAATTGATTTGTATGCGTCTAAAAGCTCACTATATTTTCCGACAAGTCCAATTACAACTTCTTTGTCAGAATTTGTCACTTTGTCAATATAATCTCGCCATGGCTTTAAATATCTTCTACCGGCAGCATTAAGACCTAAACTATCAATGATTAATGTATCAAGTTCTTGTGTAACAAAATTCATTGGCACTTCATAAATATTAGATACATCCATTGCTTCAATAACTGCTTCTTCATCAACATTACAAAACAAAGCTAGTTTCTTTTTGATATCTTTATCTAAATGTAATTTTGTTCTACATATCAATACATCAGGAATAATACCAATTTCACGTAATCTTCCAACGGAATGCTGTGTAGGTTTAGTTTTAACTTCGCCTGCTTTATCAAGATATGGCATCAAAGTCACATGAATAAAAAGAACATTGTTTCGACCTTGCTGTTGACGAAATTGTCTAAGAGCTTCTAAATAGGGAAGACTTTCAATATCACCAACAGTTCCACCAATTTCAGTTATTACAACATCAATATCAGTTGAACTTACAGCTGCTCTAATACAATCACAAATTTCAGTTGTAACATGTGGTACAACTTGAACAGTCCCACCAAGATAATCACCACGACGTTCTTTCTTAATAATCGAATCATAAATTTGTCCAGAAGTATAATTACAATGACGATTAGTTGTAATGCCTGTAAATCTTTCATAATGTCCTAAATCGAGATCAGTTTCAGTTCCATCATCTGTTACATACACTTCACCATGCTGATATGGATTCATTGTACCAGGATCAACATTAAGATATGGATCAAATTTTTGATTTACAACTTTCAATCCTCTTGACTTTAAAAGTAAACCAATAGATGCTGCTGCGATTCCTTTTCCTAATGAAGAAACGACTCCACCTGTAACAAAAATGTATTTAGTCATTTTCACCTCGATTTAAAGACATAAAAAAGGGGATGATCAAACAATAACTCATCAAATATTTTGGCCGATTTGATCATCCCATTCATGGTAATTATTATTTACCATAAATAATTTCAAATTTAACAAAACCAAAATGTCATATTAATAACGAAGTACTATTTTCTTGCTACACGCCAAATTGGACTTGGTTCAATCATTTCAAATTCACCATTCCAATTATAAATTCGAGGTTTTGGATCATGCAAAAATTTATAATCACAAATACTCCATGTATCATTCATCTTCCGAAACATTCTTCCATTTGATAGTACATCATCAAAAGGACTAATACGACGAATTACATGATTAAAATACTTCTTGAAATACTGACGTCTTTTTGATCCTTTGTATCCATCAGTATACCAAGGCTTTCTAACAGATCTAGACATGATGCTCTCCTTGTTAAGGTATTTACATCATATCGACCTCCTTTGTTATATAATTCAATCACAATTTGAAAATATCGATTTTATCAATAAGAAACGACATTATTAAATAAATAAAAAATGCCAAATGATACTTCATTAGATGAAACTAAACCTGTAAAATTCTTATTCTTTTTCTTTAATGGTCCAAATTTAGCATGATAAATTGGCACGTCCATCATTTTAACATACTGATTTTTATTTTTTTTAACAAATCAAGATTCAGTCATTTAGTTCAATCATTTTTAAATGTTAAAATACTGATAGAGGGACTCGAACCCACATGCTTTCGCGCTACATTTTGAGAGTAGTGTGTGTACCAATTTCACCATATCGGCATGATTTTATACAGAGTATCATGCAATCTGCTCTTATTTCGACAGTTACCATGACGATGCTTCCCTCGACGTTGATCGGTCGTCTACACGCACTCTGCATTTAAGAAGATCCTTTAGCCCCACCCAGGTCTTGAACCTGGATCATATCTATGCATAAAATTCAATTTGAAAAGATTGGCCAATCTAATTCAAATATTCTCTTATCAATCAATATGACAGATGCTAATTGACAGCGCTATCTCACATCAAGTAGGAATCAGGCATTGTCCCATTAGGTTTGTATTGTCTTACAGCATCTATAGCTTCTGCTTTTGTAAGTTTAACGTCTTTAAAATATCATTCATTAGAAAAATTATCATAGCCCTCAATAATTACAATATTCATTTTTAGTTGCTCTTCTTTTTTCTATGTCTAAAATC
>Ga0116182_1001592_pt1 | contig 23288 bp, 19 predicted proteins | sample AD_UKC077_MetaG_FD_89805 | JGI IMG/M metagenome (GOLD analysis project Ga0116182, IMG submission 89805) | Active sludge microbial communities of municipal wastewater-treating anaerobic digesters from USA - AD_UKC077_MetaG | ecosystem: Engineered > Bioreactor > Anaerobic > Digestate | place: USA...
ACCCAGTGCATTTGGAATACCACTGATGGCACATACATCCAGGAATCTACCAGCGGCAAATATTGGACGTACACAGTAGTGACAGTGAGAACCAAAGCTGTGTCCTGTATCACCCTCAATACCGATTACATCTGTACAATGTACATATGCTCCGGTTGATGTTTTGATCTGTGACATGTGTCCATAATAATAGTAATTTCCATCAGTGCCGAGGATACAAACGAACTGACCGAAACCCTGTTTGTGATTGGCTTCGTTCTCCCACCCAGCATAGATAATTTTACCATCAATGGTTGCATGGATTTCTTTTGAATCCAGACCTACGAGATCAAGACCATCATGGGCTGAACCTTTGAATTGTTGAGTGACTTGGAATCTTCCACAATATGGTGAATTCATACACTCAGCTCCTTTCGTATATATTTAACGATTGGTTGAATACTGATCATTAGGGGGTGATCTTATGTTAATAGATGAATTAGAATTAGATTCATTTCGTGTTAGATGTAAATTCCCAAAATCAATAATGATGAATTTATTTATACCATTGACCAGTAAATATGAACATCGGTTTCATATTAAATGTGATGATATTCGGATCCATGTCGTTGATGAAACATATGATGGTGAATTCATGAATCTGTATTATGAAACAGATGATGAACGTGTATGTGTGAAAGATGGTATGAAGATTGACGTATCATTAGAGATATGGAATGAACGTGGAAAACGACATTTTATGAACATGACAGATGAATCGTTTGATGATATCATTTATGTAACAGAACAATGGATTGTTGAGAATCGACATGGAATGAATCATTTCGTTGTGGTTCCATCCGATGATATTAACATCAAGGAATTGCTTAAACCGAAATGGAAATCAGATCTGTTCAGGAAGAAACTTAAAATGGAAACTGAACCAACTGTTATCGATGTTGATTTTACAGAGGTCAACGATAATATGATTGAAATGAAACAATGAAACTCCCCATGATGGGGAGTTTCCTTTTCGCTGTTATTTCCATATTCGATATATATATTATTATAATGGCACAACAGAAGAAATTTAATCGAAAGGATGTGATATCATGGATGAAACCATCTATGGTGATATCTATACTGTAGATACATCAGATTCAACCGTGTATTGCGGTTGACGATTAAACGGTTGGTTTACCCGTATAATGTAAACCGTTAAATGAATAATACACCTTATTCATTTAACCATACGAAAACAAACCCAGTATGTGTGTAATCACATACGTGTATCTTCTTATTGTGCCATTTAAATATATGTAATATGTAGGAGGAAAGTAATATGAATATTACTGACAAAATCAAAAAGGTTAGATTAAACGGTGGAGAAGTGTACATCTTCTCAGATCTGCACATCCTGAAGAGAGAGAAAACTACTCCGAGAATCTCAAAAAGATGGCGTGTGTTGGAGAACGCGCAGGAGGAAATGTCTTGGGTTACAGAAAATGATCTTATCATCTTCCTGGGGGATCTGGTTGATGATACAATACCGGATGAAAGAACCGTTGGTCTCATCAGAACTCTCTTCCCGGAAAACGTTGAGAAGATCTGGATTCGCGGTAACAATGATATGCTTGCTGATAACCTACTGGAGCTTGAAGGTTTTGAAGTGTGCTATGCAGCAATTGCGAAGGTTGACGACAGGGTCTTCATCTTCTCACATACGTCGATTGAGGTAACAGAGTTCGATAATCTGTATAACATCCATGGACATATGCATCGCAACGATGATTCAAAGATGCTGTATTATCATGATCCAACACGGTGCGTCAATGTTGCACCGGTCTGCTCGCTTGGCAAGTGTTACAGACTTGATTGGATTATCGACAACTGTATCGACATCGATTATCCATCCTGGATGGACAATGAGTGGGAAGACGGTAAAGAAAAAGCCGGTATGTCCAGATTCATAAAGAACATGGCGACCATGGAATACAATGAGATTTATGAAATCATCGGAGGAGGTGTTGATGAATGATCGTTAAACGAATAACATTTGGCGTGATCGCTCTGATATGGGGTATCTTCGCAATACTTGCTGAACAGAGATTAGAGGAAACTCGTTCAGTGAAATCAATGATTGAAACTGCGGCCTCGATTTTCGTATATGCAGGTTGCATGTTTGTTGTATTAGAGTAAAAGAAGACATGTGCGGGGCGTATTGCCCCGCTGTCGTCTTTTTTCTTTCCACTCCGTTCCTACCCGAGTTAATATCGGTTCTCGCGTCCGTCCGGCTTAACGGAGACATCATAATATGATATCACTTATTTGAATAATCTTTATACTACAGAGCTATGTTTGTAAATCGTACCAATCCTATTAACACTTAACATCCATGATACATATAATGGTATTATGTATCTTTTCTGTAAATTATATCCATTCGAATGGTATGCGAATCCGCGTAATGATCCGATGCTGCTTCTCCTATGCAAAGGTGACATCTTTCCATTATATGCTATGCATTTCCGCTTTAAATTCATCTTTATTCTATTTCGTAAAAGTATATGTGTTGGAAATATCTTATAACCAACAAAGTCTAAACCTTCAATCAAACGGCGTATCAAATAATTTGGTTTGACAATCAAACCTTCATAGGACAGCATCCCAATTATCTTATTAGCCATTTCGTTCAAATCACCCGCATTATCTCCAAATAATACCATGTCATCCATATATCTGTAATAATGTTTAATTTTATACACTTCCTTTATTACATGATCAAATTCTGATAGATATAGATTTCCACTGAACTGTGACAAATAATTTCCAATCGGTATACCCTCTTCAGGTAGTACGGAATCTATTATATTAAATATCAATCCAAGTAAATTCGGATCCTTGAATAGTTTTAAATACCTATGTTTCAAACGTTCATGATCGATCGATGGGTAGAATTTGCGAATATCCATTTTTTAAATAGTAATCCATATCACTCATCCCACGTTTATGATAGTAATATGTTGCCTGGTGAATACGTTGCATACATGCCAGTGGTCCTTTACCTTTGATAGAAGAATATGTATCATATATGAAATGTCGTTCCATTATCGGTCCAATTATTTGTAAGATCGCCCATTGTACTATTCGATCTGGGTAATACGGGAGTTTGTAAATGGTTCGCAGTTTTTCACCTTCCATGCGTTGAAATATATTATAAGGTGAAGTGGTGAATGTTCGATTGAGTAGAGAATCTTGGATTTGTTTCAAATAGTAATCCGGATTAGAATTGACCATTTTGACTTCCTTATAGAATGACTTACCTCGTGATGCATTCTGATGAGCAAGACGTAAATTATCCATATCACAAACAGCATCAAAAAGTGTAACCCCGGGATTACCCGGGAGGAATCTATATCTTAACATTAAAATTATACTCCTTTGCTTATGTGAATAACAGAGTCTTCGAAAACCTACCAACACCGTTTATTCGTGCTCTTTGTTCGTCGTATAGACTGGTATTTATTAGGTGTAGCGTTTGTCATGTAACACATGACGACATAAGTACGTGTGCCGATATTACGATTCCGATTCGAGGTAGCATTATTCAGATTCCAATAGAAAACACTGGCATTCGACGAATTATTCCAATTACTGCCTAAATGAGCTGTTAATCTATTTTCGATAAGACTACTAGCGGATTAAATATCAACCTAATATACCATGCGTAAAATCGTCAATCTGTAAAGATCATGGGGATGCGCTCTTATCTCAGTTCGATTAAAGACCTGTTATAAATTTGGTGAACCCCAAAGGAATGAAGTCCTTTGGGGTTCGGTGTAAAATCGAAGCCGTATATCGTGGCTTCGATTTTACAATTATTAACTTTTAATTGTATTGTGATTTTATAATCACGAAGGGATATACATAAGACGCGCGCCGATAACACGACTCCGATACGAGGTAGCATGACTCAGATTCCAATAGAAAACACCGGCAAACGACGAACTAAACCAATAACCGCCTAAACGAGCCGCTCTATAACCATTAAGATTGGTTGTTTTATACAGGTAATCACCGATTGCATCTGTAGCACTACCACCAACGGTTGATGTCATGAATACCCAATCGTACTTTTCATTACCATAACCAAAGTATTTAGCATATCCGTCAGCATTAGCAACAGTAAAGCCAACCGATTCGTAGTTATCAGTGCGCTTTGAATCATTAAAGTTCATATCTGTACATACATATGGAACACCACCACGCAGTGAGCCGTTACCATATATATTTACGCCATCGACCCATTTCCAGATATTACCCCACATATTCTCAATACCTCTCCAGTTAACAGAAGTTCTTGTTGCAGCTGTATATGTGGTTTCTGTTCCATTTATTTCATTGATGGTAGATGCAGCACGTCCAGTTGTATTTCCAACTGTACTACCAACATATGATGCACAGTTATATGAAGAATTATCAGTGATACCGACAACACCGTCAGCAATATTAACCTGCGAGTTACATCCATATTCAACGGTAATCAACATCTGAATTGCAGATGCGAGTTTGAATGTAAGAGCATACCATCCAGCACCACGGTTCTTCGCAATAGTCATTGAATTCGGACGTGTGACGTTTTGTGTTAAACCAGATGCGGGTTTAACATGAACTGTTGTACCACTGTTATCAACATAACCAATTGATGCTAACAGATCTCCAGTGTTTGCAGTGAAATCTACGGTTTGTGCATCGTTTGTATTATATGCTGATGCTGATGTATCGTATGTAGAACCTTCGAATGCAGAACAAAGAACATAGTCAACTTCATTTCCAGCAGCATTTATAAAAGCAGGATGGAGTTTGTAACCGTCGAGTTGTATATCAGAGATACTGTAGGTTGCTTCATGTATATCATAACCATATTCAGGTTTAGTGGAATCGATGAGTTGTTTATCGGTAATATTGACTTTGTAATAGAACTTCGAAATGTATACCATTACCTGTCCATTAGAACCATCTTCTGTATATGATGTATCTCCGTAGTATGCGGTGATTGTGCCATCGTCTGATACATTACAACGACCCATCATATTATATACACGAAGATTCAATACTGATCCTGTGGTGGATGTTGTATTGTTTTCATAATTGATTGTACGTGATGCTGAAATATTCGGATAATCGTAAACGAAATGTGTTGTGTTAGGTGCACCCCATGGATATCCAGATACATCATTCTCCGACCATGGAACATATACAGTTTCGAGATTAGTTGCAGAAGTGAAGAAGTTTTGTGAGAGTGAAGTTGGAGTTGATTTAAATTCAATGGATTTTATATTCGATGAAAGGTACATCCATGTTAGTGAATCATCAGGTTTATTATTGATAATTATGTCAGTTGGTTGATGATTATCATTATAACGAATGACTTCGACAAATGGTGGAGTTGGTGCAGATGGTACATTTACTGTGATACTATTATAAAGAGTCGTATCGTATGTATCATTGGCTGTTATCTCGGTGGGCATTGCTGTTTGTGCAACAAGAGCTCCGTTATTAACAACCTTGCCTTCGTCACCAGCAACATATGTGTTTGGAACATTTGCAACAACGGATGAATATCCATCTGCATTATCATCTGAAGGATCGTATGTTCCATTTGTAGTGATGGTTTTTGAAACAAGTGTCGATGAACCACCTGAAGGAATAGTATTGATATCATTAGGAAAGTCTTCAAAGCCATCACCACTGTTAACAGTACCACCTTTAGCAACGATAGCATTACCGATCGCGGTTCGTGAACTTTTCAGTCTAGCAAGGTTAGCCGCTAATGTATCTGACATATTATAGCACCTCCTCTAATACGGTATTGATGTCACCAATGATTCCGGTGATTACTTTATTCTGAACCGCATTGGTTGATGAATCCGATAATTCAGAATCGATCGTTGGTATATCCTTCAAATCATTGTATGATCCAGATGTTGCAACTGTTGATAATGATGATGTCGAAGCTTTATCAGCCAATCCAGTATCAACATATGATTTGATTGATTTATTCTGGATTGCGTTGGTCGATGAAGCACTGACGGTTGAATCAATTGATGTATTGATCATAGCTTGGACTTGTGCGGGTGTAACACCTCCACCACCGGGTTGTAATTCAGGGAAATATTCATAGATATTTCCACCATTAACAACTTTACCAGTTGCGGTTTCAGTGATTTTATATTTCGGGAATTGGATCAGTTGTAACAACTGTTCTCCTGTAACGGGTTCAGCTGTAACTGGATTGGGCTTACTAACAATTGCAATCCTGACTGGACGCAATGGAGGAACCGTCATATCAACGATATCCACAGTCAATGTATTTGCCATTTATATCATTCCTTTCTAAAATAATATTGATAGAAGTAGCATGTTGCTTACCCGGACGTTTCCTACAATTAACAATATTCCTAGAATTCTTAAATTCCATATATATTATTAATATGAATAAGAAGATAGAAATAACTTCTTATTCAATATAAACTCCATGCCGACAACTCCAACAATGTGACCATGCCAGTGGTTACTTGAAGGGGAAAGGAACGTTGGCATCAGTTGATAAACTGAATGAGTATCATGAAGGACGATTCTGGCAGATCCAATTCGTGATACACATCCAGCGACTGATGAGGTGGTTCAAATCCATCATGGAGTTCCAAATTTAATTATTATCTACTATTTTAATTTTTGCCGGCGTAAGTGGGGATGTCAACCCAGCCTGCTGTAAATTATGTATGCAGGTCCAAGGAGGTAAACTTATGAACATAGCAGGAATGAACAAGAGTGGAATACTGGCAGCAATCGCAACTGTAGGAGTCGATCCAAACGTCTTTATCATGGCAACAGTATTCAAGACATTAAAACGGGGTGGTCTTGATGACCTAAAAATCCCCGGAGTGGTCAGAAGAAACATCATCGGAAGAGCAGATCCGACTGATCCCGACAATGATTGGGTCCTGGCCAAGGACCATCTTCGTGATCATGATGCATGGCTTGCAACCCTTTCCAATGACACACTAATCAACATCTGGAATCGTATCCCGGACGATTTCAAGTCTTTTTCAACACCCGGGGCAAAACTAATTAAAAAATTCGGAGGTGTATAATATGAATAATACGGTAACATCGACACCAATAAAACTCAATGCAACTGATATCGCACTCTCAATATGTTCTGCCTATGAATGGTACGAGCTGAGAGAGTTGGACTTCGACAACGTCAAGAGTTGGATCGAGAACAACTACGGTTGGGATATCGAGATGACTCATGATGAAGTAGAAAACCTGATACGAGATTTACACAACAACAATTGGACCATGTGTTGGTTCGAACATTAAAATCCAGATTCGTCATCTGGTCGGGTCTCACCCCGTGCGTAGGAGGCGCAGAATATATGCTACACATCACAAACATCTCAACAGACAGAATTAGAAAAGACCTCGATGCATCATCAAACATTTTCCACATCGTAGACCGCTGGGGTGGAGTCATCAAAGGAGGTACGTTAGCTGATAGAATGTTCATTTGCGGTGATCCTACGGGACCCGCAATCCCATTCTCAACGATCACCGACGACATCATCAACAACATCAAAGCGGCAGACAATACAACATTACACATATTCGACGACTGCGTCCTGGTTATGTCTGACAGCGACGCAATCAATCTCAAAAAATTCAGACATGACATTTTAGACAATTTCACCACCGACGACGTAGACATAGATGACTTAAGATGAATTTAGTAGCCGGGGCAATTGCCCCGGCGATTCTTTTTTGTTATTTTTTTGATCATTCACCAAGTTTCACCAAGTTACCATTGGTCGTCACATCAATCTCGAATGAGTCTGCAACAGTTTCAGCAGTAGCATCCGAAGTAAACTCGGTTGATGTTTGATACAGTTTTCCGATTTCGATATACAACAGTTGACCCTTGTAGTACCGGGTGTTCTGTTTATATTCATCCACATATGGAGGTTTCTGTTCAAGTGTTTCAACACGTGTTGTCAATTCTGTATTAGCAGCACGGAGTTCATCAACCTGTTGAGTGAGGAATTCAACAGTCTCTAACAGTTCATCAACAACCGCATCAATCGGTCTGTTGAGACACTGATAGATTGGATATGTGTTATATACCCATGGCATGTCACCAACGAATGCAGTGAAACGGAACTGGATTCTTGTACTCATGTTTGCTTGGAACTGTGTTGTCCATCCAATCTCCGCAGTGGTATACAATGTTTCAGTTGATTCTGCAATATCAACAGTTTCATGTTCAACCACCATTTTTGTTTTTTCTTCATTGAATGCATAATACGGATTGAGTTCCTCTTCATTCGGAATGGTATCAACATACATCGATATTGTATCAAGACGTAATGTATACATACCCTGGAATGTCAATGATGGAATATCACCAATCATTATACCCATATAAGAATTAACAAAGTAATCCTTGATATCAGTATAATGCATTGCAGAGTTCTTTACATAACAATCAACATGTGACTGATAGACATTTCCACCATTGGTATCAAATACCGTATACTGGAGACGGAACTTGACAGTCTGTTTTGCAACCGGAAGTTTACCCTTGAGAGTTTTGTACTGAGCAGATATCATGTCACACAGATTACCAACCCACAATGTGTTTGATATGTAATCATGTGTCATGTTTACAGTTGCTGCAAGATTGATGCATGAAATATCCTGAGTACGAGATACACGTGTATATATACTCTCAGATACTTTGAGTTCTGCACCATATACCATATCGGTATTATCAATGAGATATGGTTTCTGGTCAATGATTCTGAATGTGTTGTATGACATTTTACCATTGACTGGAACACCTTCATGACCAACAACATCCTGGTTGTTTACCAATGAACCTGGTGTGCAACTACCACACTGACCACATCCAACTGCATATGGATAACAGCTTGGATAGTATCCAGGAACTCCGTATATTACACCAACCGGTTTATTTGTTAAATTCATATTAACACTTCCTTTCGTTAATGAGCCGCTGGCGTGGTCGGTAATTCCATAACTTCTTCATGAAATGAATCCATTACACCATTCTTGCCTAAAGCGTGATATTGCTGATATAAGTTGTCAAAGTTATCCTTGACATGAAGCGGTATCTCATTTTTGGGACAGTAGTCGTCGTGTATTTCGATGAGTCTGTCCCGAAGCAACGCCTGAACACCACGTTCTAATGCCTCTTGCCGTTTGACATCTTCTTCATGTGTTCGTGCTGCACGTTCCATGCTTTCATTACGCAGTCTGTCTGATTCGTTGATCCTGTTGGTCAGATATTTCAACACACCTGCAAGAAATCCAGATGAGATTAACAACGATGCTATTGACACCAGGATACCAGTCATGCTATTTGTATCGTCCATATCAGTCCCTCACTTTCTTTAAAAAATAAATATTATAACGATTGGTTCAACTACTGAACCTATCTTATGAATCGGTTCACCAACTATTATTCTCGTATTCGATATATATATTATTAATATGAAGAATAAGTAATATATTCTTCATTCTATTTATTCAATTCATTTAAACTGGGGTAACGGCTGTCAACCGCCTGCTGTAAATTATGTATGCAGGTCCAAGGAGGTATAAGTATGGCAAATAATAATTTATCAAGCATCATTTCATTCACCCAGAAGTTTGAAGCACTCGTTAACGAGGCAAAGGAAATCGGAATGACTCCCGAAATGTGTACACACATTCAGGCGCTCGATCCGAACTTTTCCAACAACGTGTCTCAGTTGATGGAAATGTTAACATCACCAACTGAGACAACTACAACAGACACTAACAAGCTGTGCGAAGACTTGCTGAAAAGAATTTTGGCTGATCAGTATCAGCCTCAGGTGCCTGAGCAGGCTGAAGAACCCTCAACAGAAGAATCAACAGAAGAATCAACACCAGATACAACTGAAGAGGTGACAGCAGAAACAACAACTGAGACATCCACAACAGCAACAACAGCAATTCTTGATTATGCTTCCGAATGGAGACATCACCCTTCAATTGAGGGACTCGAACTGAGTACATCAGGAGAAGCAAGAGTTAATGGAAAGCCAGTTAAGATTAGTATAACCAACGGCTATGCCCGCGGTTATAATTGTATTACACACAAGCGGTTTCAGCTTGCAACTGAAATGCTTGTAACCTTCAGGGGCCCGGCTCCAAAGGGAGCTGCTCCAGTCTACAAGGATGGGGATCGCACTAACTGTGCGATCAACAACCTCTACTGGGGACGTAGGGACCCTTCACTCTCAACTTCTCAGGTTGAGAGAGCATGTAAGTTAATCGCTGAGAATCCCAACCTCAGCGAGAATGAGTTAGTCAACATGCTCGTATCTGAACGTACAATCAGATCATCATGTGCGTTCAGAAGTATCATGAGAGGCAACTATAAGACAATCTCGGATAGATATTTCCTCGTAAGAGGTGGAAGTATCATTCCGAGATCGACAACAACAGCCACAACAACTACACCAACACCTGAGACAACAAGCGCTTCTGAAGACAACAACCTGAAGGGTATTCTTGGGCTCAGTAAGGATCCTGGTCTGGTTAAGAATCTCGTAACAGAGAAGATTAACTCAGGTGAACACATCACCTGTAATGATATCGAAGCTTTAGTCCTCGCATATCTTATGGACGGATGTAATAACCCTGAGAAGATCCAGAAGGGAATCCGTAAGGACTTCGGAAGAAGTCTCATGATCTCAAACACTAAGATCACAGAGCTTATTGGAAAGGGGGTGAAGTAATATGCGTACCCCTAAATTAAATGAATTCGCAAATAACATATTTGTGAAACTCAAAACTGAGGATGCTGTGTACACTCATAACAATGGTGACAACAGCATCACAATGACTACCAATTTCGACGGTTACAAATTTGAGGTGTCATCGACAGGAAACGATGTACAAATCGTATGTTCCAGCAAAGATGACACCCCTCAGTGTTTTATGGAAATAATGCCTGAGGAAACACGAGTCACCCCGTACGAAGGAAGTGACACTGAGACGATAGAAGCTATTAAAGAGCTAATATTGTCAAAGATATAATGAGAAGCTCCCCATTACGGGGAGCTTCTTTTTTGTTGTTTAACTATTCCAGATTCCGCGAATTCGTTCTTTTAATTCTTTCAATACTTTATTACCAGCAGCAACAATCATTACTGATGGAATCATACGTTTAAGAATTGAACCAGATGAAACAAACATACTGATTTCTTCATCGGGATGTTTCTCTGAATATGGTTCAAGTCCTTCGGGAATCATTTCTGATATAACCTGTTTGGATGCCGCATAACATACACACTTATCACCAACGGATGTTGAGTTCGGATGCTCAATATATACTTCAACTAAAACATCTGCAGTGATACCTTTGATGGATGCACTCTTGAGTGGTTCAGTTGGTAATGAGAATAATGTGTTCATCTTGTAAACAGAATTTGTTTTATCATATTTATCAAGAATCCTTCTTTTCTTCTTATTCTCATTGAAATAATTATTGACGATCTGATACAACGAGGGTGATAATTTATCCATAGATTTAATGGTGTAAATACGAACATCAACAACCTTACCAGAATGCTTAGCTTTCTTAACACGCTTTGCGTTGTCTATAAGACTCTGTTGTGTATTGTCCTTGGTTTGGAATGCCTTCAGGAAGTTGTTAACGTTCTTGTCACCAATATCACCAATACCAAATATGACCAATGGATCACCAACCTCAACTTCATCGCCAACTTTGACAATGAAATCAATTTCTGCATCTGCATCAATCTTGATATCCTGCATCATTGTAACATGTGATGTCATTCGTTTTGACATTTTCTCTGTCATAACACCACCATCTTCATATGTTGCATATGTACCCATGAATGCAACCTTTGCAATTGGTCCAATGTTTGCACGAACAACACCATCTACGCCTTTACTAAAGAACTTACTGTGGTATGCGAGAATGTCATTCTGTTTGAATTTGTCATTGATGTTCAATGATGTGATGAGTTTGTTGTCGACATAGAAACCAGATCCAGAGTTGAATGAATATCGGTCGGATAATGGAACTGCTTCTTTTTTACCAGATTTATATTCCACGATGAGATACTGATCATCTTTATCGATTACTGTACCATCTTCCTTTGCCATTACAGAGAATTCATCTGACAATGAACCCGGAAGTATTTCATCAACGCCATTGGAAATCATTACCGGTTCGGAATCATCTGTTGCAATGATATGAGATGTTTGTGATGTTGCGATTGCAGTACGAATTGCGTCATCACGTGTTGCTGATCCAGGTGTGATCAATTCAGAATACGATAACAGATCCATGTCATTCATTGTATTAATGTCGGAATCTGCATTTGTATATCCACGAACTGATTCAAGTTTTGGATTTACTGTGATCTGACGGTTGATACCAACGTTACCATTATTCGGTGAACTCAATGCAAGTTTGCCAATCATCGATGGATCGTATGCACGTTTGACCAGTTTATATGCACGATCGTTGTTTACACCTTTGAATCCTTTCTTGGTGATGTTTTCTTTTGAATGAAGTTCAACAAACGGATTGAGTGCAGATGCAGGTTCAACGTTTGGTACGGACAATAATTCATTGATTACTTCATTCGGATTGAACTGTAACGGATTACCACGAACCTTGGAACTCATGTTATTGTTATAACGTGAAATCGCAAATGCTAATCTGTAATGTATGATTGCAGGAATTATCTCAGATGAACGGATTCTGTACAATGATGAGTTGGTTTCATTACCAGCATTATTGTCTGCCAACAATGTTGATGCATATAATAACATTCCAACAATATCATTTGGAAGATTATAATGCAAACATACATCGGATGTGATTACATCAACGAAGAATTGGTAGTATGTGATGAATGTTGTAAGCTGTGAATACTGTTTGAAGAACAGCTGGTTGAATATATCAACATAAATTGAATTGGAATTCATAATCGGTGTTTCAAATTCACTCGCGTTGTATGCACGGGTATTGATACGATAGAATCCGTTGAACAATAACTGGTTGGGAATCGTATTCGGTATTGCCAATGCTTTATCCTTGAAACGAATGATGAAGAAACGATGATCATCAAAACGACTATCGACAAATTGATATCCAATGTTTGCTTTCTTCAAAACATTGGTCAAACCCTCCCAGGCACATAATGCCAGACCAACTGGAAACTTGATTGAGTCCAGTTTACATTCAGAATACATTGAAAGTTTACCGGGTTTAGAACCTCTGTAAATTTTTTGTATCTCAGGTGGTAATGTATTGACAATGGTTTCAGTCAATGTTATTCCGCTACGGGTTAAACCAGTCTCTGTATTAATAACGATTGGAACTTTATTCAACATGCCACAACAGAACTCATCGGGTTTAACTGTTACGAATGTATATCGTTTTGCACATTCTGTACGGTTGAAGAATATTTCACAATTCGCACCTCTATTAATATAATAGAACCATTGTTTTGCATATTCATCATATTCGATTGTGGATACAAACGGTTTGTTTGATGATACTGATGAACCCGGTTTGATATAGTCTGTTTTATTCTTCATTACCTTGATGAGTAATCCAACATCGACCAATGATTTTGTATCATAACGAGAAACCGTAATCTTGTTGTAGTTAGATGTAAGCATTACGGTTTTTGGATCAATCTTAAGAATCGGAATCGGGAAATCCTGTTTACCAATATTATACCATATACCCTGATTGTAAAATCTACCATTCTTTACAACCGGAACTCTGATATTGATATTGGATGTACGATCAGTCTGACGATTCTTCAATGTGACTCTCCAGTTATGAACCAATGATGTTGCATCTGAAACATCAGTAACCTTTACATCCGTAACATAGAATCCATCAGGTAATTTAGAAAGTTGCATGAATGTTGAAACGATATCACGATCCATCAACTTGTCTTCATATTCAGTTTCGATCTTTGCGAATGATGCACCTTTACGAGCGCCAACGTTCAATGTTGAAATGTTATTTGGTATTGCCGGTTTCGGTAATGGCGTATCTGTGATTGATGTGATCGTGTTGAATGAAACATTGTTCAATTTTATTTTTCCTAAATTCTCACGAATCTTCAATTCACGTGCCGATGTGATTGTCTTTGTTGCACTGCGGGAATCAACAGCTTCAACATTTTTAGCCAATGTTTTTGCAGTATCCGTATTGAGTTTCTTTTCAACAACATTATTTTCATCCGTATTCAATTCATCCGCAATTTTATTATAATTATTAACAATATTGACAGCCGGATTAATACGGTTCATCAACTTTGCATTGATGTTCATAACCTTTGCGTTGTACACGTTATTTTTATCAACATTTGGATTCTCTGCAGTTTCACCTTCACCGTATTTCGTTTTCAGTCTATCGATAGTTGCTGTGATGTTCGTTGTTGCATCAGAATTGACCTTTTGTAATGATTGAATTTCTTCAACTTCTGTTTTTGCAGTTTCAATATTTTCAGATTCATCTTCACCGTCACTCAATTTATCCAATTTCTCTGCAATGGTTTCTTCTTCATCATTAGCAAAATCATCAATACTACCACCAGCTTCTTCGTCTGTTGTAGCAGTCATCTCCAATGGAATACCAACTTCAGAAAGAAACTTTCTCAAACGAACTGAATCAATTTTTGGATTGTATTGCATCAGATCGAGTTTATAATCAGCTTTTGGAGATCTGAAAAGTATTGTCAACTTTAAACGTTTAAACTGATTCTCGTTGTTATATAACAATGCAGTCAATAAACCATTCAACAGATCTGAATTATATGTATTAACATTCAGCTGGTTATAAAGTTTATAATGTGCAGTATCAACAACGAGAAGTTTCTCGGTTGAGAAATTAAAGTAATTCAGTGTGTGCATGAAGATATCGAATATCTGTTCTTGGATAACACGCTTCGGGAGTGTTCTAACGATTGCGGAAACCTGTTTGAAGATTTCACTCATCGGGATATACAGATTCGATTTAAGAGTTTTCGGATATGGATAACGGATGATTTCCAGTTTCGGTAATAAACGTTGATCATTGATATAACGTATTTTGTTTGCGACATCATTTTGAGTCAACTGGAATCTCAATGGTCTGATACCACATATCTTATCATAAATACGAAATGGCATTACCATCATATGATAATTTATTTTTGGTGCAGGTAATGTTTTAATGATACGAATGTCATATTCAAACGAGTCGCTCAACAGATATACAGAAACATCTTCTTTTCTTTCAGGAAGACGTAAAAACATTCTCGCCGGTACCAAATTTGATACTGTCGATAATGCAACTGCTTCTTGATATATATTCATTTGTATAACCTCACTTTCAGTTAATTGAAACATCTGTGTTTCGATTATTAATTTGTCGATGAAAGGAGGAATAAACAGTGGCAAATAAACGTGAAAAAGAATTCGTTGAATTCATAACAAAATACAAATATCATGTTGATAATGATTTTGTTTGTATAAACGATGTCATCGATCATGGTATTGTTTATTGTTTGAATCCAGTGATATACAATCGTCGTTTAAACCCGGAGGACAATAAACGTATATTGAATGAACATGTTCGTCAGAGGTTCTGTACAATACTCACACCCGAACAGTTGTCATACTTGTGCGATCACAACCTCACGTCTGTTGAATTCATTCGACGATTAAAGAAAATGGTTTAATTAATTATATCCCGGGGTTTAACCCCGGGATATCATTCGTTATTCTTTCATTAATAAAACACGTTTGATGATATATATGATAATTGGAGTATAGAGATAGATTTCTTTTAATGATGCAATACCGTTGTCGAATAACTGATCACCGGTGTACAATGATAAATCTTTAATTGATTTCAATCTACCATGAATGAAATCATGTAACAATTGCACATATGTGAATCGTTCATACTTATAATGACAGCAACAACAGTGACGACGATCACAACATTTACATGCACATTGTTGGGTACATTTACATTCTCCATCTGCAAGTATCTTCATAATGTCATCTGAAAAGAATTTATCACACATTGGAGAATCACACCATGGATCATTTGGAATCATGGCCTGAATATCATTGTCTCCGTATTGAGGAAACGATGAGTTGACAAAATTGTATGAATCCATCATATGATATTTGAATGTATCTAAATACCGAATAGGAGCGTCTCGTTCAATCCATTTGAATGGTGATTTTTCATATAGATTTCTGATATCATGTAAACGAAGTTTATCCTCATTCAACACCAGATTACCATATGCATTATCGTTTATCAACAATCCATGCTTCGCCATAAACATATTACCACATGGATCAAAGATTGCTTCTCCGTTTCCTCGATAGATCAAACAGTTATGACGTTTATCATAGAATCGAGATACATAATTGTCAACCATATCATTTACCATCTGAATCAATCTGGATCTGTGTTCATAATCTTGTTTACCAATTACAGGTGTGAGATCATGACCACCGATTGTTTGTAAATCGGTTTTGAATTCTGCAACGGTTTGTTTATACACCCATTCAATTTCTTGAGGGTTTGTTGAAAACAGTTCATATGATATTTTATATGAACCATCAGTGTTCAAACCGTCTTGACCAACTGCGGAAACACGGAACAGATGATTCATATTGATCTGTCGTACGACGAAGAAATCATTTTCTTTTGGTTGAACTGTTCCTGGAATGACATATGCTTCACCTTGAAGTCCATAATTTCTGACTGTTGTTGTGGATGCTTGTGTGTCTTCTGGTTGTAATGGTGAAAAACCCAACAATGGAAAATCATCAATTCGATTATATCTGAATGGTGAATCTTTTCCTAAGATTTGATATGCATCATTCAAACCAAATGAATCTGTGGTTCGATCATCATTGATACTGAAATAAATAACGATCGTACGACCGTCACCCGTATATTTATTGATTCGATTATGTAACACTTCATCATATTTATACAACTGACCATCAATGGTTGAACGTTCATCAAAGATTATATTCATAACGAAACTTCCTTTCATTGTGTAATTTTATCGTTGCGTTTAGACTATAATAATATACCGAGAATTCCTAGTATCGATATATATATTATTTAAGTGGATAGAGAATAAACTTAAATATTTTATGAGTAAAAATTTTTCATCCTCTATCCAGAAAGGAGTTAATTATGACCATTAAAAATTTAACAGATGAAAGGAGGATTCCATGGGTATTGAATATTCCGGAACACATCACGAAAGTGGTCGTCCACAATGGTCAATTTCATGCAGATGATGTTTTCTGTGTAGCAATATTAAAAGAATGCTACAATGAGAATATCACTGTAAGAAGAGTCCCACGAAATGCAGTATTTGATAAGTACGGTTATGAGACTCTGGTGTGTGATGTTGGTATGGAGTATGATGGTGTTCGTAAATTTGACCATCACCAAATTCCTAGACACACACTAAGATCAAATGAATTACGTGCGGCAATTGGATTATTATGGGACACATATGGCAATGATATATATCATCGTTTAACATCATTAATACGTGATGTGGATAAACATGATATAGATTGTCGTCAGTTCAGATCACAATTGTGTGTTTCAATTGGAGCATTCAATCCGGATTGGAATGCAACCGACAAAGAACGAGATGAGTGTTTTGATATGGCTGTTGATGTCGCTCGTCAGATTATCAGAGCTACTGTGATATCTGATACACATAACATGCGTGCCATCAGACAGATATCCGAACACCATACTATTGAAGGAGGTGTCATGTTTCTAGACACAAACGCACCATACGATCAATTGATCTCATCTTATGATGTTAAGATCGTTGCAAGATTTAACAAAGATCGTTATCAGTTAAAAGCTGTAAACGGTCATTCATTCAACCCACGTTGGTCAGGGAATCCACCTTTCGAAAATATGTCAATGTCCAACTGGATTGTTGAGACACCTTCGAAAGATGTCGTTCTCAGATTAGCAAAAATTATATAAGGAGGAAAATAAAATGAGAGAGACCATAAGTGTTGCAGATGTAAGAAAAATTTGTGAGGTGTTAGTACAGGAAAAAGGTGATGTTTTCGAAACGTCAATCAAATGTAATCAGCCAGTCGATCGGATCAAAAAGATCAAGAACAAGAAGTTTATGAAAGCGATTTCAGCTTCATACTTCACCGCAGACACATGGGGTTCCTCAGCACCTGGTGTAGAAGAACCGGATCCGATAAAGTTAACTGATGTCAATAAGACAACAACAACTAACAAGAATGAATCAACCAATAAAGCAACAGTCGTTGATAAGACACCATCAACCAATAAAACCGATACTGTGGTAAAACAGGTAAAACAAAGAACAGAGTCGCTTACTACAACTGAAATCAATGAAATATCAAAAATGATTGCCGACGGTGCAAGTGTTGATGATATTGCAAAAACTCTCAAAATAGGTAGAACATCAATTGGAGCGGTCAGAAATAAGTCTCGCTATTCTTCAATATCTGATAAATACTTTAAAATCGTTGGACTGCATATTGTTTCACTTAAAACCAATGAAGTCGTTGGTTCTATCAGAGGACCCCGTGACAAGAAGACGGCTGACAAGAAAACTGATGAAAAGAAGACTGAAACAAAGAAGACTAAACCAACCACCAAAGCACCACAGCCAAAAATTACAAGCACGGAATCCACAACATCACTGGTTAAAGAAATCAGAAGACTCGGAGTTCAGTTATTGATGAGCATGAAGATAACAGATCTTCCAGAACACATCAGGGTTGAAATAGAAAAGATTATCGAAACTGAAATCGATAACATGAGTCTTTCTGAAATAGCATCATTAGGAGAATCAAAATGAGTGATTACCAATACACAGTCCCAACCGATCAGTTGGATGATTACATCGATAAAATGACCAGAGGTATTATGCCGATGGTCGACGATGTGACCTATAAGGAAATCGAGATACGAATGCATGAACTTGCATCCGAGGTTTCAGATTATGATGAAGAAGATGAAGCAGTTGTTGAAACACTCAAACAGGATGTGAAAGAAATTCAAGCTCGTGTCAAAGATAATAAACGTAAAGCATCTAGAACTGATATTGCAATATTCACATTAAACGACGAACAGAAAGCAGCACTCAGAAGACAGATGAGTTCTTCGTTCGTCAGAAAAGAACCTTCATTATATAATACAGATGAAGAAACTGAAAAAGTCAACAAGGAATATCAGACTCTTAGAAAACGTGCATCCAAAATCCGTAGATGTTATTATCATGCGGATGAATGGATTAATGCAGTAAAAACATTACTCGCGTTGGTTGAATATGATAAAAGAAACTATCCATGGTATTCTGATGAGGAATATTATAAAGCATTCTGGACTGGCACGATAAAACTCGATGTGATATGTCCAATATTATATCTCGATTATCATACGCCAATCAAAGATCCAGAACTGTTAGTCGGAATATTCAATGGAGAGATTTCAATCGAAGAGGAACCATCATACGATTTATCGAAACGAGTTAAAGCAAAAGATGATACTGTTGTCAAGGTTGCTGGTGGTGAACCATTTACAAATGCTGAAATCGACTATATGACAGATATGGCATCTCGTGGTTATGTAACTCCGATCAACATCCTGTTGAAGAATCAGCACAAGTCATTGTATGATCGATTCATGCCGACATCGAAAACCAAGGTTGATGCTTCACGTGTACAGAGTTATCTGTCATATGTAAACGAAGGTATGAAAGTTAAAGATCATCGTTTTGAACCGTATTCAGAAAATGACATAATTGGATATATCCATACTGTCAATAACGGAACTCTGAATACAGCATTGAATTCAAACACTTCTAAGTTCCTGACAGCACTTGGTACAGTTCAGGAAACTAAGGTTGATCTTGGTTTCAAAACATCTGATACATTGGTAAATGCGGAAGCAGCAATACGTGAAGCTTCTATAATGGCTAATATTAAAAGTTTAAATGGGATGACATAAGTGTAATATACTTGTCATAGTATAATAATATCTGATCACACCGATCGGGTATGTCAGCCTTTTACCTTTCCGAAAAACACAAAATGGTCCTCCCCATATGGGGAGGACTGTAATGTGTTTAATTTAATTTTGTTGGTGTTGACTGTGTAGTTGTATGAACATATTTTTTCTTGTATTTATCAATTCCATCCAACCGTATAGACACACCGCATGATACAAATGGGATGATTTGTATTGTGTTTGATGTATCGTCTATGTTAGCAACATTCGATGATGAAATATATATTGTAAAGAATCCGTCATACTGACCAGTCACCTCAATGAAGTAACAATCGTTTTCAGGATCTTTATCATATTTGATCACCGGAATATTCATGATGTCGGATTTATGATGTAACGGAATATATGGATTAACAATAGATTCATGTTTCCATATTTTATCATACAGATCAAGAATATCATTATTGTTGATCTCATACAATCCCAAATCTTTAACAGACAGGTTGTACAGAGTTACACCATTGATTGTTGGTAAGTGTATCATCTCACGATAGTTTGACGTCTCTGACAGTTTCAATCCATCGAGTATGTTTGGTTCAATATCATGATTGTTTGGATGTTTATTCACACAACCAGTATATTCAAATAACTGATCGTGTTGCAAATTATAGAACATGTAATCGATACGTTGTTCAACAACATAACGATTGTTCATCATCATTTGTAAGAATGATTCGTATGTGTTTGTATGATAATAATTACCATATAAATCGATGTACACATTACCATGTGGGAGGATGTCAGAATCATATACGTCATCAACCAATTCAACACATTCAAAATTGTGTAACGAATTGAGATTACATAATTGAATTGATGTTGGTGATAATATCGTAAGAGACTTATCATCTTTAATACAACGACCATTCACCCAGAACTCATAACGATCACATGTTAATGGTGTTGGTATATGTCCAGTCATGTCAATGATTCCATCAGATGGAATTTCATTTAATGAGTATCTACATATTCCGATATATGGAGCTTTAACCAATTCAATATTTGGATTGATATTTGTGTTGATTGCTAAACGTGTTGTTGGATCTGAGTGTCGTGTATCTGATAACGGATAACGAACATGTTGATCCGAATTGAAATAATACTGGTATGGATCATCTTCGCCTGAATTGTCAGGAGCCAACCATTTACCTTGATCATTATAATATCGATTCTTGATAATTACGTTGTATGGGAATCCTCCTTCGGATGGACACGAAACTACGAATCGTTCAGGTATGATATGATATTTAGGATCATTTAATCTGACCCAGTTACCACACTTCAACTCATCCATTGAAACCTTTTCAACTATTACGGTTATTAAACCACCGCAACTTTTGTATGCTGAAGAAGACTGTGATACTGTACAGATATAACTACCGGCATCCAGATGTACATTCGATGATTTCAATACAGTAAATGATTGTGTATCATCTGATCCAGATTTCACAGTAAATGATAATGTTGAAACATTTCCATTATATTTATCAGATTCAACACATATCAATGTCATTATTGTATTCTTTTGATATGAATCAACTGGTACATTGACAATGCAAGTGTATTTATTTGAATCTGATAATTCCGTCGTATCAATGTTCTTGAATTTCATTGGTATATAGAAATCAAAAGCAGTGTACGGTTTATTGTTTATTTCAATATCACGGAATCTATATACCGGATTATTGGTGTACTTTCCATTTGGTGTTGGACGTTCAACCATAAAACCTTCAAGAATGTCAGCTCGATCAATATCATTAGGAAGATTATCTTCGGTATATTTATAATATTCATAACCATCGAAATGTTTTCTAACATTGATTTCTGAATATACATCAGTATCAATATTGTGATTAACAGATAACAACGGTTTGAATTGTACTTGACACGTTGGTGGATTGTGTTCAATTGATTGGAATATATCTGATTTGTTGAATCCAATATAAACCATCAACTTCTGTGTGACATGAGCATCCATCAGTTGAACTTCGATTGAATGCAAAACATTGTTTGTTGAATAATCATCTGGATTATCGAAACGAACGCCATTGACAACGTGTGGTGTTATGACGTATTGTGATGGATCAACCCATACATGATTCTGATAATCATACATGTATAATTCAACATCATCCGTGTACGGGAAATCAGTGATACATTCAACCATACTATTTGAGACTCGTTCCGCACGTCCATTGTCAATGTAAACCAACGCAGCATCATATGAACCGATATTATACCACGTAGATGGTTTTTCCAGATTACGTATATAATATTTCATACGTTCAATATATGATTCCCAGTATTTTATTTTTTGATTACAATCTTCAATTTTACGACGGTAGTAATCAATGTCATAACGAGTTGTTGCTTTTTCCATTTCACGGGTGTATGATATAATGAGACCTTCCAGTCTTGTGATTGAAACATTTGCAACTTCAATACGTGATTCGAACGTTGCAATCTCACCATCCCACACATCATGATCATCTGGTTCAGTTCTGAGTATTGGATAAATCTGTGACAATGTTAATGGATCAACATTATGATTTATCATATTAATACGGAATGAATCATAGAACGGAGTTGTTATCTTTGTCAAAGGATCAATATATCGATCATATAACCATTCCGAATTTGATTGAATGTCTTCATCGGAATGAACTCCATTAATGGTTGAAATAAACTTCACACACAATTTACCAGTATCACCGAATATGACATACTGATCACCGTATCCAGATGTAACAAGTTGACCCAATCCAAGCCAATTTATAAACGGACCATCATGTTCGATTGAATCAATTTTATTACCATCGATGTACAATGTTGCGTATCTGGTATCTTCTGTTTCATCATGCCGATATGTTAAACATACAACGTGATATTCTGATGCATCAACATCGGATATGATTGAATGTGCCCAAGGATCTGCTGTTGTACTATCACCACCGTAGAACATGAGTTTGTTAAAGTTTGTATCATCTTGGTTGTATACACCTATCATGAATACTGGATCTGATGGATCGATACTGATTGATGTTCCTATGATCGATGACGGTAACGCATAACCACTTTCTTCAACTGCTAATGG
>Ga0116182_1001594_pt1 | contig 23267 bp, 20 predicted proteins | sample AD_UKC077_MetaG_FD_89805 | JGI IMG/M metagenome (GOLD analysis project Ga0116182, IMG submission 89805) | Active sludge microbial communities of municipal wastewater-treating anaerobic digesters from USA - AD_UKC077_MetaG | ecosystem: Engineered > Bioreactor > Anaerobic > Digestate | place: USA...
CAGCCAATATTATATCGCCATTTTGGAAGCCGTTATGCAGAGCCGTTTCGCAATAATTATAGCCTAAATAGGCATTTTGAACGGGGAGTTGCTCTTTTCCCCACGTAAATAATAAGACACCATATAACACAATGGCGGTAATAAAATTCATCAACACACCGCCCGTAATGATAAATAATCGTTGCCAAGCTGGACGTGAGCGATACTCCCACGCTTGTGGTTCGCTATTAAGTACGGCTGGGTCCATGGATTCGTCCACCATTCCTGCAATTTTGCAATAGCCACCTAGTGGCAACCAACCAATGCCCCACTCGGTAGTTTCGGGATATTTGCGCCAATCATTATCGTCCAATTGTTCAACGGGCGCTGGTACCATAATTGGTTTCCCTTTTTTATCGTGTTTTGGCAAACCTTCAGCATCTAACAACGGTTGCAAATGGTCGGGTAGATTAGGGGCAAACCAACGTACTTGCCATTTTCCATTGATTTTTTTTAGGCGAACCAACGAAAATTTAGGATTGAAAAAGAGGTAAAATTTATCGACACGCACTTTGAACAAACGTGCAAAGCCAAAGTGTCCTAATTCGTGCACAAAGACTAAGATTGATAAACTAAGAATAAGCTGTAAAGCCTTGATTAAGAAAGTTTCCATGTATAAATTGTTAAATATGTAATATTAAATGTTGATTGTGGAATGTTTAGCGTTTAATGGGAAAACAGTTGATAATATTGATTATTGATAAATGGATTATCGATTTATTGAAATAAACTATTGTTCAATTATTGGTTTTATCAATTTATCTATTATCAATAATCAATTATTCAATTATTCAATTACTGTATCATTGTCTGTGTTAATCGACGTGTATCAGCATCGCACGCCACGTAATCTTCGTAAGTAGGTGTTTTTATAAAAGGCGATTTCTGCATTACCGTTTCAATAATGTCGCTCATTTGTAAGAACCCAATTTGGTTTTTAAGGAAAGCGGCTACCACCACTTCGTTGGCCGCATTGAGTACACACGGCATATTTCCGCCACGATGCATCGCATCAAAAGCTAAAGCTAGATTGCGAAAACGATTTAAATCTGGTTTTTCAAATGTCAATGATCCAAATGTCGCTAAATCGAGTCGTTTAAAATCGGTTTGTACGCGCGTAGGAAAGGTCAAAGCATACTGAATAGGCAGTTTCATATCGGGTAAACCCATTTGCGCTTTCATGCTGCTATCGCGAAACTGGACAATGGAATGTATAATGCTTTGTGGATGAACCACCACTTCTATTTGATCGGGCATCAATCCAAATAACCATTTAGCCTCAATCACTTCAAAGCCTTTATTCATAAGGCTCGCTGAATCGATGGTAATTTTTGCTCCCATCGTCCACGTAGGATGGTGCAAAGCTTGAGCAGCCGTTACTGTACGCAATTCATCCATCGTTTTTTGACGAAATGGACCGCCAGAAGCGGTCAGAATAATTTTTTCTACTTCATCGGCATTCTCGCCTACCAAGCATTGAAAAATAGCGCCATGTTCGGAATCAACTGGCAAAATAGCCGCACGATTTTCAACCGCTAAACGCGTAATAAGTTCACCTGCCACCACCAACGTTTCTTTATTGGCTAAGGCTATTTTTTTACCTGCTTTTATGGCTTCAATAGTTGGCTTCAACCCAGAATAGCCCACCATAGCTGTTACCACGGTACCCACTGGTTCCATAGCCGCCACTTGAGCCACCGACTCGCTGCCGGCAAAAACTTTCATTGGCAAATCGGCCAATGCAGCCTTTACTTGGGCATAATACGCTTCATTCGCAATAACTACCACTTCAGGGCGAAATTGACGCGCCTGTTGAATTAGCAAATCAGCGTTATTATTAGCCGTTAGCGCATACACCTCAAACAGATCTGGATTTTCAGCTACAACTTCGAGCGTCTGCGTTCCAATAGAACCTGTTGAACCTAAAATGGCTAAAACTTGTTTAGACTGGGTTTCCGTAGTAAACATGCGAGTAATTTCTTATTAAAAAATGATATGATCGGCTGGGTTGACAGGCTTCCCTTTTTGCCATAATTCAAAGTGAAGATACGAATCGGTAGCTTGTTTGCCTTTGGCACCCACGATAGCGATAACTTCGCCAGCTCTTACCTCCTGCCCGACTTGTTTAAGCACACGTTCGTTATTTTTGTAGAGGGAGAAAAATCCACTATCGTGCTGTATACCAATAATATAACCATATTTCAAGGAGTAATCGACCATCACTACAGTCCCTTTAAGAGCCGCAAGCACGGCCTCACTTGGCGACGCAGCCAACTCTACACCATATTGGTTTAATTTAGGATTAAAGGGCTGAATTATAACACCTTTAACAGGTTTTACAAATACTTCAGTCATTTCTGTTTTAGGTACAGCAATAGAGCCTAAATTGTATTTTTCTTCTCGCTCAAATTCTTCAACAAATTCTTGTTCAGCTTCCGATTTACCAAGCAATAAATTGTCCCAATTTTTAACTTCGAGCGAATCTACATCCACAGTGTCAAGTACAATATTGCCTGCCAAAATATCCTTAATTACACTCATCTGTTTTTGTTGCAAATCCAACGCTTGAGTCAATGAATCGACACGCATGGTTTCCATCATTAACTCCGAACGAATAGAAGAGTCGGCAAATCCCGGTAAAAAATATTTGATAGGCGTAAAAAATATCAACAACGACAACAGTATAAACGACACTAAAGCAAATGTTCCCGTAATTAAATATACCGACAAACGAGACAGACGAAGATGAAACGCCTCTTCTAAAGTGTTTTCGTTAAGAATAGAGACCCGATATTTAAACCGAATACGTTGTAAAAATTTCTTTTTTGAAGCCATATGCTGATTTTTTTGCCTTACACTAAGGTGTTATGTTTTGCCAATAGTGATTACGAACGACGTTTATAGATAAAATAGGCAAACTCCAATCCTGAGGCTTCATCACGCATTCGTTCCGATTGCTCAACCACTTTCCACTCGTTTTTATCAATAACGGGATAGAATGTATCTGCCTCAAAATCTTTATAAACCCACGTAATATAAAGTGTGTCTGCTATAGGCATAAACTGCTTATAAATACTGCCACCTCCAATTATAAAATTTTCTTCATCGGCACGGCACAACTTCACCGCCTCATCAATAGAATAAGCCATTTCACACCCCTCAATTTGCTCCCCGGGCAGATCAGAAATTACAATATTTCTACGCTTGGGTAATGGACGAACGGGCAACGAATAGAACGTGCGTTTACCCATAACTACTGTATTTCCTGAAGTCAACGCTTTAAAGCGTTTCAAGTCGTCAGACAGATGCCACAACAGGTCATTGTCCTTTCCAATAGCATAATTTTGAGCGATGGCAACAATAATAGAAATCATAGTTATGAAGTTATAAGTGATTTAATAAATTGAAAAATCAGTCGCGACGCCCCATAAAAATCATTATATAATATAAGAGCGTAGCCAACGAGCCTAAAGCGGCTACCACATAAGTGTAAGCTGCAGAACGTAAAGCGTCTTCTGCCTTATCGTGTGTTTCCGCATTGGTTACACCGGCACTATTAAGCCACACTAATGCACGTTTACTAGCATTGATTTCTACCGGAAGTGTAATAAAGCTGAATAACGTTGTCATGGCAAAGAGCACAATACCAGCCAACATAAGTTCTGGGAAAGTATTGATCAGTAACATTCCTGCCAATAAAATCCACATCACCCATTTAGATGAGAAACTCACCACAGGAACCAACGCAGAACGCATTTTTAAAGGTGTGTAACCATAAGCGTGCTGAATAGCGTGACCGCATTCGTGCGCAGCTACAGCAGCTGCAGCCACACTTGCCGAGCCATAAACGCCTTCGCTTAAATTTATCGTTTTGGTTGTCGGATTATAGTGGTCGGTAAGCATACCGCCGGTGGCTGTAACCGTCACATCGGTAATACCATTATCCTGCAACATTTTACGAGCTACGTCAGCACCCGTCATACCACTTGGTAGTGCAATTTTTGAATATTTTTTAAATTTCGATGTAAGTGAAGTTTGAACAATCCAACTTACAACGGCTATACCAATAAAAAGAACCCAATAAAGTGTCATAATTGTCAATGTTTAAAAAATTTATAACTATTTATATCACGGCTTATGTATCAAAACACCTGCCAATCATAAATTCTGCCAGAATTACTGTTTTTGCGTCTTATATTTTGTCGCACATTTTTTGCAAATACCATACAAGTAGAGTGAATAGTTCGTTACCTGAAACGCATTGAACGTGCGATTTTGAATTGCTCTTTTAATTTTTAAATCGGTAAATTCGCGCACAGCACCACAGTGTGTACAAACTCGATGATGATGCGTAGAATTACTTGTTACTTTCTCATACTCAATATGTTGTTTGTCAAATTGATGCTTTACAACGAGCTGACATTCCACAAACAACTCCAATGAATTATAGACCGTAGCGCGACTTACCTTAAATTCACTCGGCATCAAATCCACTAACTCATCGGCAGAAAAATGCTCTTGTTGATCATAAATGACATCTAACAGTCGGAATCGTTCCGGTGTTTTACGCATGCACTTGGCTGACAAATAGTCGGTCAAAATTTCACGTGCAATGTTTTTCTCTTCGTTCAACGTCATCTCTATCTACTCCTAAAATTTAGCGCGGATTGTATCCCGATTCTTGTAAAATATAAGAGGCATTAACACTGTGTAATAGTTCAAGCGGCGACACATCAGGATTTTCTTTCATATAACTTTCAATAATCTGCCAACCAACATATACCCCTGCTCTGCCCGGCGATTCTTGTGAAAACAGAGAGGTGAAAGGTGCATCATTCAAGTATTTGACACGAATCATGGTGTCGTGCGAAAAAAGATGTTTACCATCTATCATGGTAAGCCACATATCCGATTCGTACTTTTTACACCACTTCCACTGCTCCGGTGTGTAGCCCATCAAAACCGATTCCTCAACATCGGGAAGCAATAGCGAAGCAACATAAAGAATTTTGCCTCTGTACAAAAGTTCTTCCATCAACTCACCCGTACGTGGTACAAAAGGGAATTCACTCGCCAACCATGCTACCACATAATCAGGAACTACTTTTTCTGGAGACATATTTTGGCGTAAATAATTATAAATGCCTACGCGTTCATACAATTCGTACGACTCACCCAAATAATTATCAATGCTAAGCGACAAAAAACCTTCGCCGACAACAACGCTCTGATTCAATCCAGACACATGCATATAAAAACGTGGCGTTGCTTTATCTGGGAAAAAGTATTTTGCACGACGAAACGCCTCTGTTAATTCGGCTTCGATCATTTCTACATCCTTATAAACACGCAGTGCATCACTATACAAATGGTTAACAGCCGTATCGGCAAAAAACTTTTGTAACGTAAACACCGTAAGCGAATCATCTTTTTTACCAAACTGCACCACCCGCTCTAAATAGATGGGTAAAAAATCGGGATACAAGGAATCAACATGCGCCAAAACAGTAGGAATATTCTGACCTTTCATCGCCCAAAAATCTTGGTCGAAGCGACCAATTTTCACCTCTAAATCACTATCGGAAATATCAGCCTTGCGTTTTTCGGGAGCGCACGAGGCAAGAGTAAAACTCACCAACAATAAAAGAAAAACCTGTTTTTTCATAGTTGTTTATGTATAAACTAAGGATGGCAAAGTTACAGTTTTTAGCTTGATTCTGAAAATTATTTAGACACAGTTTGAATAAAAAAATAGAAATATTGCGCGATATCTAAAAAAGGCGTACCTTTGCCCTCGATTTCAGAAGTGTCAAAACTTCTTATCTACATGCTTAGGGGTGCCTTTTTAGGCTGAGATTACACCCTTTGAACCTGCGCGGGTAATGCTGCGAAGGGAAAAAGTTAAAAAAAATTCTCCACCTTAAGTAGTTTTCAAGTCAATAGCCGGCAACCATGAATTTGGTTATCGTCGTTAGGTCTATAAACTTGAATCTACTTTTCCCTGCGTATGTAGTTTTGTTTAACTCGAAAAATCCACAAAAAAACAAACGGATTTTTCATAAATTCAAAGCTATATGCAAAAAAAACTACTCGCAGTGATTGCACTGCCACTCATGGCTAGCGCACTTTGGGCGCAAAAAGAAGCCACAGATTCCATTTCGATGAAAGGCGAATTAGAAGAAATTATTGTTTCTTCTACGCGTCTTGGCAATCAAACGCCACTGACCACCAAGACCTTCACGCCTGAAGAGTTACAAAAGCAAAACACAGGCGTCAATTTACCGTATTTGCTCACAACAACGCCTTCGTTGGTGGTGACTTCCGACGATGGTTTAGGAGTTGGCTACACCTATTTTCGTGTGCGTGGAACCGACCAAAATCGCATCAACATGACGGTAAATGGAATTCCACTCAATGATGCCGAATCACAAACCGTATTTTGGGTAAACATGACCGATTTAGCATCGTCGATGAACAGTGTTCATGTGCAACGAGGCGTAGGAACTTCCACCAATGGTGCAGCCGCTTTTGGAGCTTCCGTGAATATGCAAACAGAAAAGGCAACATTAGAACCATTTGCCACCCTCACATTTAACGGTGGTATGTACAACACCTTTCGCGAAAGTGCTAAAGTAAGCACTGGTTTATTAAAAAATGGTTTTGCTTTCGACGCACGTTTTTCGAAAGTAAACAGCGATGGTTACTTGGAACGCGCAGCATCCGATCTCTATTCATACTACGCCTCGGGCGCTTGGTATGGTACTAACACCATGGTGAAATTAATGACATTCGGTGGAGCCGAAAAAACCTATATGGCTTGGGATGGTATTAGTGCAGAACAATTGGCAACCAACCGCCGTTACAATCCTGCTGGTCACTACATCGACGACAACGGCAACGATGCTTTTTACAACAATCAAACCGACAACTACGCCCAACAACACGTGCAATTGCACCTGTCGCACCTATTCAATGCACAGTGGAATATCAATGGTGCGCTACATTACACACATGGCAAAGGCTACTATGAACAATACAAGGCTAGTGCAAAATTCAAATCATACGGCTTACCAAACTTTACCGACACACTTGGCAACACCGTAAAAAAATCGGATATCGTACGACAAAAACAGTTACAAAACGATTTCTTTGGAGGCGTAGTAGCTCTTAATTATACCAGCAAAAAGGTAAATGCGTCATTAGGTGGAGCCGTAAATAATTACATGGGCGACCATTTCGGAAATGTTCTTTGGGTGCGTACCTACGACCAAAGCATTCCAAAAGATTATGAATATTACCGCAATCACGGTAATAAATTCGAGGCAAACACGTACTTAAAAGCTGATTGGGAAATTATGGAAGGTTTCAAAATATTCGGCGATATACAATACCGCTATGTTAATTATCAATTGAATGGCATCAACGATGAGGATTTGGACTCCATTCCAGTACACGAAACATTCCATTTCTTGAATCCGAAAGCGGGCATTTCGTACACTAAAAATGGGCACAACGCCTATGTCAATTTTGCAATTGCGAACCGCGAGCCGAATCGAAAAAACTACACAGAAGCAGGTCCTAACGATGTGCCACAGGCCGAACGATTGTATGATTACGAAGCCGGTTACAACTTTTCACACCGTCGTTTTAGCGTAGGAGCTAATCTCTACTTGATGGATTACGACAACCAACTTGTACTCACCGGAAAATATAGTGATACAGGTGCCTATTTAACCAAGAACGTGAAAGATAGTTACCGCGCAGGCATCGAATTAATGGGCGGCGTACAAATTTTGGATTGGTTGCGCTGGGATGGAAATCTTACATTGAGCCAGAACAAAATTCTAAATTATTCCGATTGGGTCGATGATTGGGATGCCGATTGGAGCGATCCTGTAGTAAACCAAAATAGCGGACAAGTCCAAGTCAATTATGGAACTACGGACATTTCGTTTTCACCAAATATCACAGCAGGAAGCAGTTTTCAAGTGGACATCAAAGGATTTAATGCCACGTTACAAACCAATTACGTAGGCGAACAATTTTTGGATAACACCAATAATGACGCTGCCAAGCTCGACGATTATTGCGTCACTAACTTACGGTTAGCCTACACGCTACCTCACAAAAAAGTGTGGAAAGATGTCACATTCTCGGTACAAATGAATAATTTATTCAACACCATGTACGCTTCCAATGGCGGTAGTTACAGTTATTTTACGGGCGCTAACGGCGATTATTCAGCAGCCAATCAAAAATACACACCTTGGTACTATGCGCAAGCTGGCTTAAATGTTCATGCAGGTGTAAGTGTCACATTCTAAAACCAAATTTGAAACAAAAAGGTCCAATAAACTGAACAGTTTGTTGGGCTTTTTTTGTTTTTCACTCATTAGAATACTACCTTTGTGGCACAAATGCACTTCATACTATGAATATTATATTTTTAGGCACTGGCACCTCCACGGGCGTTCCAGAAATTGGATGCCAGTGCGCCGTTTGCCAATCGCCCGACCCCAAAGACAAACGGTTACGATCATCGATTCTGATTGAAACAGAAGGAAAACAAATCTTGATAGATTGTGGACCCGATTTTCGTCAGCAAATGTTGAATAAACCATTTTGCAAACTCGATGCGGTGCTCATTACTCATGAACATTACGACCACGTGGGCGGCATCGACGATTTACGACCTTACTCCAAATTTGGCGACGTACAGTTATATGCCGAACAGAACGTATGCAACGCCATTCAAATCCGCTTGCCGTATTGTTTCACAGAACAAAAATACCCAGGCGTGCCCAATCTACAACTTAACACTATCACACTCGATGCGTTTTCCGTAGAAGGCGTTGATATAAAACCCATTCGCATCACGCATGGCAAATTGCCTATTTTAGGTTTTCGCATCGGAAATATGGCTTACCTGACGGACGTTAGCTCGATTCCTGAGAGCGAATACGCAAAGCTCACCAACCTCGACGTACTGGTTATTGATGCACTACGCGACAAACCACATCCATCGCACGAAACTGTAGCCGAAGCATTGCAACAGATAGAACGCATACAACCAAAACAGGCGTATTTAATTCACATGAGTCACCATTTTGGACTACATGCCCAGCGACAAAAGGAACTACCGAAAAACGTACACATCGCTTACGACAACCTGCGATTAACGATTTAAAGTCTATTAACACTGCTTTTTACGAAAAAAATTGCGCTATTCAATAAAAATATGTAATTTTGTCAGTCTTACTGAAAAAATAGCAGTTTTATGCAAACATCAGAAATTCAATCTGTAAAACAGCGCTTTGGAATCATTGGTATTTCATCGGCGTTGAATCGCGCTATCGACGTTGCTGTGCAAGTATCAGCCACCGATTTATCGGTACTGATTACAGGTGAAAGCGGCGTTGGTAAAGAAACATTCCCACAAATAATTCATCAATACAGCCACCGTAAACACAATGCTTACATTGCTGTGAACTGCGGAGCTATACCCGAAGGCACCATCGATTCCGAACTATTTGGACACGAAAAAGGCGCTTTTACCAGTGCTACATCCGACCGTAAAGGTTATTTTGAAGTGGCCGATGGTGGCACTATTTTTCTCGACGAAGTGGGCGAATTGCCGCTTTCAACACAAGTGCGTTTGTTGCGCGTTTTAGAGGCTGGCGAGTTTATGCGTGTAGGCTCATCGAAGGCACAAAAAACGAATGTGCGCGTAGTAGCAGCCACCAATTTAAATATGCAAGAGGCCATTCGTAATGGTCGTTTCCGCGAGGATTTATATTATCGTTTGAATGCCGTGCCTATTTACATTCCGCCGTTGCGCGAACGCAAAGACGACATTTTGCTGTTGTTCCGTAAATTCGCTACCGATTTTGCTGAAAAATACAAAATGCCAGTCATCAAACTCACGGATGATGCACAGCTCATGCTGAAAAACTACTACTGGAAAGGTAATATTCGTCAACTTAAAAACATTACCGAACAGATTTCTGTAATTGAACAAGAACGCACCATTACCCCTGAAAGTTTACGTGCCTACTTGCCCGATCAAGAATCTAGCACATTGCCTGTGCTGATGTCGCATCAACAAGAGCAAAAATCGTTTAATAGCGAGCGTGAAATTCTCTATCAAGTATTGTTCGACATGAAAAAAGACATGAACGACTTGAAAAAGTTGGTCAATGATATTATGTCGAATGAACCTGCGCACAACTACCAACCACACTTCAGCGACACCGCCGAACAGCCATTTGTAGAAAAACAAGAACCGCAAAACGAGGTTATCAATTTAGTATCGCCATTGAGCAAAGGTAAAATTTTGCACAATCATCACGTAGAAGATACTGAAGAGTATGTAGAAGAATCGCTTTCGCTCATTGATGCCGAAAAAGAGATTATCATCAAAGCCCTCGAACGCCACAATGGCAAACGGAAGTATGCAGCACAGGATTTAAAAATATCGGAACGCACACTCTATCGTAAAATAAAAGAATACGGACTCGAATAATAACGTTATGACTAAAAAACTCGTTATTCTCTCAATCATAAGCGTTTTACTGGCAAGCTCTTGCAGTATTTCGTACAAATTCAACGGTGCTTCTATCGATTACTCGAAAGTACGTAGCATCGCGGTGGTCGATTTTACCAACCAAGGTACGTTGGTGTATCCGCCGATGGTCACGTCGTTCAACGAAGCCCTCAAAGATGCGTACACCAAACAAACACGTTTAGCACTGCTCAAACGCAATGGCGACTTACAGCTAGAAGGTGAAATTACAGGCTACACGTTGACACCGCTCTCTATTGGTTCCGACTCGTATGCCGCCGAAACACGATTGACCATGACCGTACGCGTACGATTCACCAATAACACCAATACGGAAGAAAATTTTGAACGCACATTTAGTGCAAACAGAACATTTCCAAGCACTTCGACATTAGAAAGTGTGCAAGACCAATTGGTCACTGAAATGATTGATGAAATAGTAGACAATGTTTACAATGCCACCGTGGCGAATTGGTAAACGCACAAAAGAACCCTTCATCAACAGAAAATCAGATATTAAGGCGTTTTAAATTTGAAATATCCGAAAAAAAGTATTTACTTTGCAGTCCGATTTTTATCGGCAGCACGAAATCATAAAAACAACAAATAAATTTAGCAACATGTACTTATTTTTAACCATTCTCGCTGTTGTAGCGTCGATTATTTTAGTATTAATCGTGTTAGTACAAAACTCAAAAGGTGGTGGTCTTGCATCTAGTTTTTCAAGTTCAAACCAAATTATGGGTGTTCGCAAAACAACCGATTTCTTGGAAAAAGCAACTTGGACATTGGTTTCAGTTATTGTTCTTTGTAGCGTATTAGCAGCAGGTTTTGCTAAAAACCACACAGAAGCTGCCACATCTGCTATTGCAGACGAAGCTCAAGCTGTTCAAGAAGCTGCTGCACAACCAGAAGCTGCTCCATTTGAATAACCAGCTCCTGCAAAATAATTGCTAACAGACATTGCATCTTAAAAAGCCTCACCTTGGTTGAGGCTTTTTATGTAATACAAGGCGCTTGCAAAAAAGTTTTTTCGATAAATAGCATTCGCTATTTGTAGAATCGAGAAAAAACAGTATCTTTGCATCATATTTCAGGGTAGTTACCAGAGTGGCCAAATGGGACTGACTGTAACTCAGTTGTCTTTCGACTTCGGTGGTTCGAATCCATCACTACCCACTGTTAAAACAGAGCTTTTTTAGCTCTGTTTTTTTTGTGCCTCAACAAATATACTTATCTTTGCGATGACTGAAATCATAAGATGTCCTGTTATAAACATTAATTTTTGCCCCTCTTTGGCGCAAGTTTCCCAACTTGTGCCTATAATAAAAGGCAGTTTCTAACTGGCAAATAAATTAATGAGTAGGAAATATAAATTTCATAATCCTCGGGGTATTTATTTAGAGGTAAATCTTTCCTTATTCATTATTAATTATCCATAGCTGTTCCTTGCTCCATCTTGGCTCCATCTTAGCTGAAACCGTGCTAGGTTTAACGCTGTATTTTTGTTTGAGCGAATCATCAAAAATACGTACCTTTGTTGTTAATTAACTCGTGAACTATGGATCAAGAATTACTACGTCGCCTTCGCCTCGATTTTACCAAGCGTGAAACCGACCTCTTGTCCTATATTCAAACCTATTTCCCTGATGTCTCACCGAGCCAACTCAAAGCGTGGCAGCAAACTGGTGCCCAGATTTGGTGCAAGTTTCCCAACTTGTGCCAAAAATAAAAATCAGTTTCGAACTGATAAATAGAATAAATTAATGAGTTAACTATGTTGCCATGTAGTTGGCAGTTATGAAACTGACCAGATAAAAGGCACAAGTTAAGAAACTTGCGCCAAATAGGAGCCAAATAGAGGAATTTACAAGACAAAAATATATTAAATTGTGATTAATTTATTATTTTGGGTATATTTGCAAACAATTAATGTAAACTGTTCAGAAAGATGAAAAGACAAGAATAAATCATTGCATTGTAATTTTTGTGCAGATTCTCTATGTATACTTATTCCATCACAACAACCTTAGACAATTTCATCCTCGGTGAGTATTCAAAGAAAAAAACTATTGGGGAAAATTTGTAATCCTATTCCTATCAGCCATCTATATTTTTAACTAATAAAACAATAATATGCGTATTATAAAAGAAACTTTTCTTTCAAATCTCATTGGTCAGGGAACTTATGATAATCTTAATAGTTATGCAAAATTTATTGTACCGATAGGAACTCTTATATTACTAGTCCTCTGGGGATTATCGCTCTTAGTACATTGGGGCTTTATCAGCTCATTATTAAACTTTTTAACGGGTTATAATTTATTATTCCTAGCTTATATAATATTATTAATAATTTATCTGGATTTTAGTATCGAGGTAGATATCCCCAAATATGAATCGAAAATAAACAAAAAAATAGAAAAATATATTTGGGGTCTGATATTGTTAATTATTATTGTTAATAAAATTATTATTATTGGTCTTGGCATTAGTGCTATGTATTTCAGCAATAAATATAAAAGCCATTATGCATTTGAATGTAATACTTTTTTAGTAGATGAAAAAAAGGGTATATATCATTTAGATGGTTTTAATGACAATTGTGAAGAAATTGAAGACCAATCAGATTTAGTGAAAATGAAAGGATACCAGATTGAACAAGAAACTGATTATACTTTTTGCGAATGTTGTGAAAGTTGGGAAGAAGATGCTCTTGGCTCATATGAATTTGATAGATACTATAAAAAGTAGGAAGATTATTCCTTGCTAAACACAGGATGCATCTTAGCTAAAACAATGTTCTGTTTAACGCTGTATTTTTGTTTGAGTGAATCATCAAAAATACGTATCTTTGTTGTTAATTAACTCGTGAACTATGGATCAAGAATTACTACGTCGCCTTCGCCTCGATTTTACCAAGCGTGAAACCGACCTCTTGTCCTATATTCAAACCTATTTCCCTGATGTTTCGCCTAGCCAACTGAAAGCGTGGCAGCAAACTGGTGCGCTAGAATCGATGGAACTAGAAGGCGAAACGTATTACTTTAACCGAGCAGCTGAAAATCTATTTCGAATTGATGCCGTGGCGCGTGCTCGCAAAGAAGCCGTAGATGGGGCGGTAATTCCACCACGTGAACAAACACTCAAGATACACATTCCAGAAGTCATAAACGCGTTCAAAACAACCGGTCAACGTGAAGCAACCGCACAAGCATTCACCATGACATTTTCCGTTACCGTAAAAGCAGACGCTGTACCTGACAATGAACTCATTCGCTGCTGGCTACCCTACCCACGCACCGACGAAAAACGTCAAACCAATATACGCTTATTAAGCACCAGCGAACCGCATTACGACATAGCACCCGATACGTGCGCACACAAAACCATTTATCAAGAAAAACGTTGTAAAGGGAACGAGCCAACCGAATTTTCGGTCAGTTATTCATTCGACATTCTGCCTGAATGGCAACCACTAAACCCAGAAAACGTAAAACCGTATAACAAAGAGACAGCCACTTACCGTGAATTTTGCGCAGAGCGTGCTCCACACATCATGTTTTCGGACGCTATCAAAGCGTTGTCACAAACGATTATTGGTGACGAGAAACACCCATACGAACAGGCTAAAAAGCTCTTTGTGTGGCTACGAACGAACTATCCTTGGGCGAGTGCACGCGAATATTCGACCATCGACCATATTTCGGATTACGTCATCGCTAACAAGCATGGCGACTGCGGACAATTGAGCCTGCTCTTTATCACGCTCTGTCGTTACAATGGCATACCAGCACGTTGGCAAAGTGGTTTTATGCTCTATCACAACGGCAAAAATTTACACGATTGGGCGGAAATCTATTTCGAAGGCATTGGCTGGATTCCAGTCGACAGTTCCTTTGGGCTACAAGCGTGGGGCAAAAATGATGACGAACGTCTTTTCTTCTTTGGAGGACAAGATGCCTACCATTTGACCATCAATAATGATTTTGGACGACCATTGAGTCCAGAAAAAATGCACTTACGCAGTGAAACCGTCGATTTTCAACGCGGCGAAGTAGAATGGCGTGGAGGCAACCTCTATTTTGACCAGTGGGATTATGCGTTTACAGTCGCTCCAAGCCCACAATCAACTCACTAATATTACACAAGACTATATGGTATTTCTTCAAGTCGAAAATCTCACTAAATCGTTCGGCGACCGACTCTTATTTCACGATATTTCCTTTGGCATAGAACAGGGTCAACGCGTGGCTTTAATTGCCAAAAACGGCACGGGAAAAACCACACTGCTAAATATTCTTACCAATAAAGAAGATTACGATAGTGGTTCGGTGATCTTTCGACGTGATTTACGCGTTGGTTTTTTGCCACAAGAACCAGAATTTGCACCACAAATGACCGTGTTAGAAGCCTGTTTTTCGGCAGAAACTGATGTTGTAAAGGCTATTGCTCGCTATGAAAAACTGCTTGAATTACACGCTAAAAACCCACAATACGCCGATGAATTCCAAAATGCCATGGTCGACATGGACCGTCTCAATGCATGGGATTACGACACACGCATAAAACAAATTTTAGGAAAACTCAATATCCACAACTTAGAACAACGTGTTGATCAGTTGAGCGGTGGACAACAAAAACGACTAGCGTTAGCCAATGTACTCATCACCGAACCAGATTTTTTGCTACTTGACGAGCCAACCAACCACTTAGATTTGGAGATGGTAGAATGGCTCGAAGATTTTCTGAATCAATCAAAAATGACACTGCTCATGGTTACGCACGACCGCTATTTTTTAGATCGTGTATGCAACACCATTTTAGAGATTGATCAACACTCTTTGTTTCAATATCGTGGAAATTACAGCTACTTTTTGGAAAAAAGAGAAGCGCGTATCGAAAATTTTAATGCTGAAACCACACGTACACAAAACCTCTACCGCAAAGAACTCGATTGGATGCGCCGACAGCCACAAGCACGTGGTACGAAAGCACAAAGCCGCATCGATGCCTTTTACCAAATTGAGGAGCGCGCCAAACAACGCCTCGTTGAAAAACAGGTATCACTCGGCGTAAAAGCAGCCTATTTAGGAAGTAAAATATTTGAAGCACAATACGTTTCCAAAGCCTTTGGTAATTATAAAATCCTCGACAACTTTTACTACAATTTTTCACGGTACGAAAAAATGGGAATCGTAGGAAAAAATGGTACCGGGAAATCGACATTTCTCAAAATGTTACTCGGTGAAGTTGCACCTGACAGCGGACGATTTGATATCGGCGAAACGGTGAAATTTGCCTACTACAGCCAATCAGGACTACAATTTAACGAAGGCATGAAGGTAATTGACGCTGTACGCAATATTGCCGAAGAAATTGATTTAGGCGGTGGTAAAAAGTTGAACGTTTCACAATTCCTCAACCATTTTCTCTTTCCACCTGACAAACAGCACGATTTTATTGCTAAATTGAGCGGGGGCGAAAAACGGCGTTTATACCTCTGTACAGTGCTTATGAGGAATCCTAATTTCTTGATTTTAGACGAACCCACCAACGATTTAGATATTGCTACGCTCAATGTATTAGAAGATTATTTGGTTCACTTCAAAGGATGTGTGATTGTAGTAAGCCACGACCGCTTCTTTATGAATAAAGTAGTTGACCATCTATTAGTATTTCAAGGTGATGCTAAAATAAAAGATTTCCCTGGAAACTATACTGATTATCGTGAATGGAGGGCACTGGAAGAAGCGGAAGAAGCAGAATTAAAACATACAACTGCAGAATCTAAAAAGAGTGTAAAACAGACAGAAAAAGCTATCAAAACAGAAAATAAACCACGCAAACTCACCTTTAACGAAAAGCGTGAATTGGAAACCTTAGAAAAGGAAATTGAAGATTTAGAACAAGAGCTACAAAGCTTAGAAACAGATTTATCGTCAGGAGAGCTTTCGACTAAAGAAATTATGACGCAATCAAAACGTTTTTCAGAAATATCCGAATTACTCGATAAAAAAACGACCCGCTGGATAGAGTTAAGCGATTTGGCGAATTAAGCAGAAGTTGATTTTAGCCGTTTTTGACGCTTGCGGTAAATAAAAACGGCATACAGTAGAACAAAGAGCGCCAACACATGTTCACTGCCAACAGGGTCATCTACTACCCCACCAGGATTACCAGTCCCCGGACCACGCATCATCACTGCAATATCGGGTTCTGACATTGCACTACTCGACGCATAACCAAAAGCACCAAAAGCTGATAAATCAGACGATTTTCTAAATTCAATACTTACTTGCGATGAATTAGCATAGTGCTGTTGATTGGTTATCGTTCGTGGGTGGGTATATGTTTGCCTTTGGTAGTAATCCTTTTCCTTTTCAGTTGAAACATTGCCGCTGCTTATCACAAGAGTTGACAACAGTTCGGGCTGTTTCATACGTGCATCCAGACATTCTGAACTCTCACTAGAAAACGGCTCTACCAGTGTAAAATTGCATAATCGCAAAAATAAAAAGTACCAATTTTTAAAATGAAAAGTACATTTTTTCACATGACATCATTAAAAGAGCGGCAACCACTTATAGGTTGCCGCTCTTTTAATGCTCTTTAATTGCCATTTATCAGACATTTAACTCAAATTTCACATTTTCCATTCCTGCCAGCAGTTGGCGCGTTCGCTCAAGGTTGCTTTCGTAAATGTGTACGTTGCCCAAATTGAGCGTAATTGATTTTAGCGGCAGCTCTATTTGCTGCACCTTAATCCTACAAAAACTGCTTGAGAACTATTTTTGTGGGACGTCGAGGGCTTTTTAATGCCCTCTATTCAAAAAAAAGACTATATTTGTACCGTAATACAAACTTCAAAAATCACTTCTATGAAAAAATTACTTTTCTTCTTTGTGGCTGCACTGCTGTTGACAGCTTGTGACCCAACCGAACCTGTAAACCCTAACAACGGTAAAGGTAAACTTGACCTCAATGCCAGAATTGTATTAAGAGGCGATGTTCAACAAAAAGTAAGCACAAAGGCTCTTATAGACGGATACACACCTTTAGAAGTTGTACAAGAGGCGGTAAGCATCAAGTTTCGATCGTACTGGGCTGGTAATTATTTGCTCACTAATTCTACTGATATGTCACGTGCATTCCGTGATGCCGACAAAGATTTAGAAAAACCAGCTCTACTTATGTGGGGAACGGATATTATTGACCAAGACGGTGGTTTTGTAAAAGACTTTATTTACGGCTTTGATGTGTACATCACAGACAACCACAACGACACTATTGCGTGTGTTCCAGATAGCGTTATAAATAAAGCTCGTCCATTAATAGAGGCAGCATACAATGATAGCAATTACACGGAAGTTTACCGACTGTTCAACGAAGTATTTACCTTTATCCCATTACGATAAGTTTACAATTATCATAGATATAAAAGCCCAACTTAAAGAGTTGGGCTTTTTTTAATTAGCACCATAAACAGCAAAGCTAAATCCCCCATTAGCAAGTGTGCTCCCGCTATAAATATAAACATAAAATGAGGCAGTACCCAAATACTCTTGTAAACTGGTATAAACATAGTCAGCACCATATTTAGCAGCCAATTGCTCTATGGTTAAACCGTGGGTCAACTTAATTTGTCCATAAGAGCTGGTCATCTCATTTAAATAATTTAAATTCAATACATTACCATACTCATCCTGCCACTGATAATAGAATGTAGCCTCTTCATTACCCACACTCCATGCGTATGCAGGATTATCGTAGTCGGCACGCAAGACAGCCACAATCTCATCTTCTTTAGCTACACAAGCCAAAATAGCTTGGAACGACATTGTAGGTGGTTTGCTAATATATACACGAATGTCATCAATAGCAAAATCATTACCTGACGCAGAAGCACCGTTATTGATAATACGTAAACGATACTCATCATAGCGCTCTTCGTTCAATTGTAAATCGAAAAACATCTGCGACCATGCGCCCACAACCTGCATAACCCCTGTGGTAAACATGGAGATATCCTCTTCTACGCCGCCACGAACGCCAGACACTTTAAAATTAAGGTTGGCACGGTTACCCGAAGTTGCCAAATCTGCCACCCATGCTGAGAAATAGATAGTTGTACCGGGGCACAAATCACCATCAATTTTTAAGTCGGCCACTTTACTTGGTCTTTCACTAGCATCTACATAGAAGAAATAGCCATTAGCAGCACCCCCCACGGTTTTCAACACCCGAGTAGAGCCAACCGCTCATGTCACAACCTGTAGTTGTGCGCATTAAGTTATATTCGCCCCAGTCGGTAGTAGCGGCACCATAACGAATAGATGTACGATAATCAAATCCATAAGTTACCTCATCCCAAGGCAGTGGATTTGGATAGTAATTACCCGTGCCACCATCTGTATAGTCAAACGTACGTTTTGCTACTAATGTATAACGCTCGTCCAATTCATCATTTGTAATAATAGCTTTACCTGAGGTTTCACGCACTGGACCTACAGTTGCCAGATCTTTATATATCACTGTAAAACGCGCTATATTACGCGAATTAGCAGTAAGCGTATATACCACAGTTTGAGGCGTTGTAATTACTGGAGGTTGAATCAAACGACTATCAATAACAGTAGGATTAGTTATCACTGTTGAACCTGCCTTCCATTGCGGCGTGGTAATTAACGTAGGGTCGCTTGCATTTACAAAATAGTTATTACCTTCACCTGTATATTTATACTTAGGACCAATGGAGATAGTAGTTCCTGTAGGTGCCACAATAGTGTACTCTTCTAAAAAAGTGTCACCGCTGCAAGAAGATAAAGCAGTAGCCATTTCACTAGCATTACGGATATCGTAAATCACACGATACGACAATGTGGGTTCTGTAAATGTATTCGACGCAACATAGTCTGTATTACGCGACACGTCAACAGCCATACGTTTCTTAACAAACGTTGAAGGCATAGTATAAGACGTGATGCCCGGATCATAACCGTGAATCATAAAGTCACCATACGTGCCTATTTGTGCCTGCATATAGTTATAAGTCGTTGTATGTGTCAAAGCAGCACCCGCATCTAAGTCGGTATCATAATCATACCAGCGATAATATTGACGTTGATAGCCACCACCCGTAGGTACAGGCAAACCAAGTATACGAGTAGTTCCTGCTTTCATATATACTACCTCGTTCAAAGTATGAACACTTTGCATTCCATTAGGTTGCAACGCACGACCAGAAGCACCCCTCTTGTGAATAAACGTTGCGCTTGATTGTGTAATAGCAGCCTGTGCTGTTACCACGATACCATCTGGGAATGTGGAAGTTGCTGTTAAGGTTGCTGTTTTACTACCAGTTGTAGTATTTTTAGTTGCATTTACCGTAGCATTTCGGTTCACTAAATTAGTGAGCGAAAAGCCGGTATAAGAGCTCGTAAGTTCATAACTCACAGGTTCTGCATTGGTTACAGTTGTTGACTCAGAAGCTAACTGAATGTCCGTGCCAGGAGTACCACAAGTGTAGTAATAGTGTGCAGTAGTAGTTGTTGTTGCAGTTGGTGTAAATTCTTGACTCGACGCTGACATCGGGAAGGTCATACTTGCTGGCGATAAAACCAATGAACGTTCCACTGTAGTGGTATGAGCTTTAGTATATTTGTCAATAGACAAAATATCACCACCGTTGTTTTTTAACGCCCATACACCGGAGAAATCACACGTAATACCACGAGTTCCATCTCTTAAACGGTCGCCAGCATAAATTGTCCACACCGTAGCAGTAGTACCCACCTGAAGCGAATTACCACTACGTGTTAAATACTTTCCTGTTTGAAGATTTTTAATGTGCCACCCAGTCCCGATCGATGTAACTACCCAAAGCGTAGATACAGCTGGCGCAGTAATGCCAGAGGTGACATTACCATTAACTGTTGACTCCGAACCTAAGTAGTAGTAATAAAACTTAATGGCTACCGTATCACCATTACTGAAAGAAATAGCAGCGGACGCTGCCACAGAGAATAAGCAAAATAGAACGGCGAGACCAACGCCTAAAACCTAAATTGTTTCATAAATTTATTATTTTTACCTTTGTGCTCGCTTTTACTCCAGTAACGAGCATTAATTTACAAAAACCGATACCTAATACTTAAAAAATTAGTTAATTCCAAAAATTAACAACATTTGCGAAATTACAAAATAAAACTATACGAATTATTTAACAATTAGTAATTTTTATGAAAATTAGAAAAATAGAGATAAAAAATTCTTAATTTTATGTTAAAATCGCCTATTTTTTTACCATTACAAATTTCGTAATAAATATCCAAGTAATTTGCCGAGTTTTACAATTTTACCCCCCCGACCACGCAAAAGGTACAAAACGACACAAATTGTCTGATTTTGTGTAAAATCAGGTTAATTTAATATATTTTTGTACAGCGATTTTAAAAATTAACTATATGGATGTAAAAATAGAATCTTCGTGGAAAATAAAGTTAGCTCAAGAATTTAACAGCCCGTATTTCGAGCATTTAGCCGCATTTGTACGTAACGCTTACACACACCACCAAGTATTTCCACCTGCCAAACTGATATTTAATGCTTTCGACTTGTGTCCATTTGACCGTGTTAAAGTAGTGATTATTGGACAAGATCCTTATCATGGTTTTGGGCAAGCACACGGGCTTAGTTTTTCGGTAAACGAGGGCGTACCCTTGCCACCTTCACTCAGAAATATTTACCAAGAAATTCGCTCGGATTTAGGCATTCAACCTTTAGCACATGGCAATTTGGAACGCTGGGCAAAACAAGGTATTTTACTGCTAAACGCCACGCTTACTGTACAAGCCAACTTGGCTGGTTCACATCAAAATAAAGGGTGGGAAAATTTTACCGATAGTGCTATAAAAGCGGTAGCCGAAGACAAAGAACACATCGTTTTTCTTTTGTGGGGTAACTACGCTCAACAAAAGGCGAAATATATTGACCACAACAAACATTTGGTATTGAAAACCGTTCACCCTTCTCCCCTATCAGCACATCGAGGTTTTTTCGGTTGCAAACACTTTTCGCAAACCAATCAATACCTTAAAGAACATGGTTTAGAGCCCATAAATTGGATGTAATATGACAAAAAAAACGGAAGCCCACAAGGAACTTCCGTTTTTTTATGCAATAGTGGCAAACCGACTATTTACTTACCATAGCCTTTCAAAATACCACGAGAGGAGTTGCGAATAAATAGCACCACCTCATCACGTTCGGGCGTTGCAGGAAACGTCGTTGCAATTTTATCAATAGCTTGCGCCACATTCATATCTGACTGGAACACCATGCGATAAATGTCCTGAATATTTTGGATTTGCACATCAGTAAATCCACGTCTGCGCAGACCTATAGAGTTGACGCCCGCGTATGAAATAGGCTCACGAGCAGCCGTTACAAACGGTGGAATATCTTTATTCACTTTAGAACCACCTTGCAACATCACGTGTTTACCAATATGCGTAAATTGATGCACCAACGAACCGCCACCTAAAATGGCATGATCATCAATCACCACTTCGCCAGCCAACTGCGTAGCATTCGACATGATAATATGGTTACCCAAATGACAATCGTGTGCTACGTGGCAATAAGCCATAATCAAACAATTGTCACCTATAACGGTCTTCCCTTTCGATGCCGTACCACGATGTACGGTGACGCATTCACGAATAGTTGTGTTATTTCCAATAATAGTATAAGTGGCTTCACCAGCAAATTTTAAATCCTGAGGAACCGCACCAATTACTGCTCCTGGAAAAACAACACAGTTTTCACCAATACGGGTATTTTCATAAATAGTAACATTAGGTCCAATGCGTGTACCTGCACCAATTTCGACATTTTTTTCGATGGTTACAAATGGTTCAATCACCACATTAGGAGCAATTTTAGCATCAGGATGAATGTAAGCTAAGGGTTGTGTCATAGTTAATTGTTGAATAATTATTTATTTTTAGCTATTTGAGCTGTCATTTCCGCTTCTGTAGTTATTTTACCTTGTACAAAAGCATAACCTTTTATATTAGCAATACCACGGCGTACATCAGTCAAGAAAACAACTTTCATAACCAGAGTATCACCAGGAACTACTTTTTGACGGAATTTGACATTATCAATTTTCAAGAAATAGGTTGAGTAATTTTTAGGATCTTCTACTTGGCTAAGCACTAACAAACCTGCACATTGAGCCATGGCTTCAATAATAAGCACACCTGGCATCACTGGTTCGTTAGGGAAATGTCCCAAAAAGTGCATTTCGTTCATGGTTACATTTTTGATGCCAACAATGTAATCAGTCCCCATCTCTACCACTTTATCCACCAATAAAAATGGATAGCGGTGTGGTAACAACTCTTTTATTTGATTAATATCGAGTAACGCAGTAGAGTCTGTATTATAAACTGGAGGTAAAATTTCTTGACGTTTGATCTCTTTGCGCATCAATTTAGCCAAAGCAGTATTTACGCTGTGACCAGGATGCATCGCAATCACTTTACCTTTAATCGGTTTGCCAATTAAAGCCAAATCGCCAATAACATCGAGTATTTTGTGACGCGCAGGCTCATTATTAAACAATAAATCTGTATTCATATAGCCCAACGAATCAACCTCA
>Ga0116182_1001608_pt1 | contig 23178 bp, 21 predicted proteins | sample AD_UKC077_MetaG_FD_89805 | JGI IMG/M metagenome (GOLD analysis project Ga0116182, IMG submission 89805) | Active sludge microbial communities of municipal wastewater-treating anaerobic digesters from USA - AD_UKC077_MetaG | ecosystem: Engineered > Bioreactor > Anaerobic > Digestate | place: USA...
ACCCGATATAGCAAAGGGTTACAATCACTATACTATCAATCCCGAAGACAATCTCGAAAATCTTTCTGCTGACTTTCTGCATGAACTCGAGTCGCTGTCTGAAGCCAATAAACGTCGCTTTTGAAAGGGCGAATGGTCGGAAGAAGCAAAAGACGCACTGTTCAAAGTTCGCGATATCAATCGTGCCCGTATACATTCGTTTGAAGAAGCAAAAAAAATCCGTTTTGACAAAATCATCGTCGCCGTCGATCCGGCTGTTTCCAGTGGAACAAAAGCTGATCTCACGGGCATCATTGTTGTCGGTTGGACAAAACCCGATAGAAACGACAGACGTTCCTCCGGCGACTACTATCTGCTTGAAGATCGTTCCGTACGCGGAACTCCTGATGATTGGGCACAGGCGGTGTATGATGCGTATACTCACTGGAGAGCGGATTTGGTTGTCGGTGAACGCAACAATGGCGGTGATCTTGTCGAAAAGAACATTCGTTCCGTAAGCCGAACCATTCCGTACAAGAGTGTTTGGGCAACGCGGGGTAAGGCGATGCGTGCCCAACCCGTTGTTGCTTTGTGTGAACAGGGTCATCTTCACGTTGTGGTTTGTTTGCCTGAACTTGAAGCGGAAATGACCGGTTGGAACCCTGATTCGGAAGAACCTTCGCCCAACAGATTGGATGCTATGGTGTGGGGTGTTACCGAATGTATGGGTGGAAGTTTCAAACAGGCAAAAATATGGGGGTCGGTATGAGAAAAGATCGTAATCCGGAGTACAATAATCGTGATTTGTTGTTTGCACACACATGTGAGTTATGCGCAAGAGCAAATCGGTGTTCGTTTATTCGCAGTCTCGAAGGCCCCGAAGCTGTGTGTGTCCGACTTGTTCAATGCGGAAAACAGAACTGTGAAGTTTGTCTCCGTACTTTGAAGACGTGTGATTTCAAATGTTGTTTCTTTGTTCTGAAGAAATAGATGGTTGCAATATGCAATCCTAAGTTCTATCATCAACTTGTTTTTTGAGGTGATTTATGTCCAAAATTGTCAAAAACAGAACACTTCCGGCAACAACTGTTCAGAATCCCACGGATTCTGCACGCAAAGTGGAAGTCAATGCTTTGGATTTGAGAGGGATTCGTCGCGGCACTTTGGGCACATCTACTCTGTTGGATGAATCAACAGAACGCTTGTGGCGCAACTGCAAGTATCCAGAAACAGTTACATTTCAGATGTACTATGACATGTATTCGCGCAATAACGTTGCAGCGCGTGTTATTGAAACGTTTCCCGAATACACTTGGAATGTGATGCCAATTGTGACTGATGAGGGTGGGCCAAAATCTCGCTTTTCAAAAGAAGTCACAAAACTGTTCAAAAAAGAATTCATATGGCAGGATGGACTCAAACAATCTCTGTTTATCACAATGAAACAGTTGGATGTGCTTGGCGGTATTGGTGGTGAAGCGTTGTTGGTTTTTGGATTCAAAGACAACCTTCCTCTCGAAACACCTGTCAGATATCGTCAAAACACCGAAATCGCATGGATCAAACTGTTGCACAATGGGCAATTTGCATATTCAAAAATCGACAATGATGAAAATTCAGAAACATTTGGGGATGTTGAACTCTACGAAACGAAAGATTTCGCCACTTCCCGTGATTTGAATTTCAAAAATTACATTCGTCCGGGTGTAAAAATACATGCCTCGCGTTGTGTGCATTTTAAAGAAAGTGCGGGTCTTCCTTATGGAACCTCTCGAATTCAGAAATGCTACAACCAATTGCTCGATATCGCAAAACTTTCTGGTGCATCCGCAGAGGTGTATTGGCTCGGTGCGTTTAGTGGTCTTGCTGTCGAAACAGATCCGGATGCGCGTCTGGATGATGAATCTCGTGATGCGATGAAAGAAGAGGTTCAGAAGTATTTCGATGGCCTTGCACGTTCTCTTATGTTTGAGGGTGCAAAGGCAAAACTCCTGTATCCGGCTATTGTGTCACCGAAAGAGCATTTTGACTTGCAGATCACAATGATTTCGATTGCGACTGCAATCCCTCGTCGATTTTTGACCGGTGCTGAAGCTGCAAAGCTTGCTTCACAGCAAGATTCGATCAACTGGATGGATCGCGTCATGAACAGACGTGATGTGTTTATTGGACCAAAAGTTGTGTCACCTGTTGTGCAGCGGTGTGTTGCAGCGGGTGTGTTGCCAAAGCCGAAAGGCGAAGGCGGACAGATCAATGTCGCATGGCCAAAAACACAATCGCTTGCACTAAATGAACGTGCAAATGCTGCTCGCAATATGACGGAAGCGATTGTTGCCTATTTGTCAAATAACATGCACACGGTAATGCCTCTTGGTGTATATCTCACAGGTGTGTGTGGTTTTAGCGATGATGAAGCCGAAGAGATTGTTTCTCTTTGTCCGAACATTCAAAAATGGAAAGCACCAAAAGTGCAGACAAGTAACGCTTTCGGCAACAAAACTTCACCTTCTGGCACCGATGATGATGGTGATGCTGATGACGGCGATGGTGGTGATTCGGAAGAGTAATGTTTCTGATTGTGAAAGGTTGTGAGTTATGACAAAAACAGAGAATGGAAAATCGGGTTCAACGCGCAAAGTGGCGATTGTTGGAACGGTCGTTAATGGTCGCAGTGGTTATGATAGATGGTATGGGCGTTGCGTTGGTTCCGAAAGTATCATTGAAGAAATCGGTTCCGAAGGCAACATCGATGTGTACATCAATTCTCCCGGCGGTAGCGTGTTCGCCGGGTTTGAGATGGTGAACGCATTCAACGCCGCACGTGACGCTGGCCGTGAAGTGACAATTTATGTGTCTGCAATGGCTGCAAGTATCGCATCTTACATTGCGTGTGGTGTGAAGGGTGCAAAGGTGTATATGAGTTCAAACGCCAAAATGATGTTTCATGCGCCTTGGACTTTCGTGTTGGGAAGCAAAGATGAATTGCGCGACACGAGTAATCTTCTTGAAAAAATGGAAGACGATATTGTTTCCGCAGTCGCATCGCGAGGCGCAACTGCCGACCGAGAATGGTTTGCTGCCGGACGAACCAAATGGTTGTCTTCAAAAGAATGCTTGGATATTAAACTTGCTGATGGTATCTCGAATCCACCCAGCGATTTGATCTCATATGTTTCGTCAAAGACAAAACCTTCTTATATGGGATATGTGGATAAAGTCACTCAAAACAAAAATGATGATGAAAACAAAACGCGGTTTGGCAACAAACTTGGTTGTGGCTTTGATCCCGAACGTTTTGCGGCTTCCGCAGAATTTTGTGGTTTTCTGGCTACTCTCTGCGAAGAACATTTTGGTGAACCGGTTTCCGTTACGGAAATCACTGAAACAACCTTTAAGGCAATAAAAGAAGATGGTTCTTTTTCGTTGTTGAAGTTTTACGACGATCCGCTTAATATCGTTTCAATCGATTGGGAAAATGCGCAATTTGCGAAACAAACGGAGAATATCATGAATGAGAATAACAAAGACACCAAGACTGAGACTCCAACTGCGGGTGAGAGCAAAACCAAGCCCGTTGAGTCCGACACGCATGTCGTTGACGAAGAAGTAGCTGTTGAAGGCCAGATTCCAGAAACGACTGTTGATGATGTTGTCAAACCCAAATCCGAGGATGGTGAAGCCCCAAAAGCCGAAGCTGCAAAAAAGGTCACTCTTCCGGATGGAATGACGGAAGACATGATCGCGTTTGCTCGTGAAAACTATGAGAAGCAGAAAGCAGAGTACATTCAGACGATCAAAGCCAGCAAAGCTAACGGCTTTACCGACGAAGAACTTGGTGCCTTCAATATGAAGACGCTCGAAAAGATGGCGAAGATTGCTGAGACGCCGAAAGCGGAAACGCTGACTGCGCCGAAAGCTGATTCTTCGATCTTGACCACGCCCGATGCGTCGGTCAAATCCGAAGGGACGCTCCCTCCCCCGGAGTATTAAGCCGGGTTTTCGCCCGCGATAAGAAAGGAACAAAAAGATGAGTCGTTTCAATAGTATCGTTCCCGTCCCCCTCGGTGAAATCCGTTGCTTGGACGGCAAACTCACAGCCGAAACCCTTCCCGGTTGTCTTGTGACCGCTGTCGGTGCCTTTGATGGCGGTAATTCTACGCATTATCAGCCCGATTATCCCAATGCGACATTCACGCTGAATGGTGCTGGTAATGCGGCTGGTGTGTTGATTGTTATGGAACAAGAAGACCTTGTGACGCAAGCGATTTCTACGGCTTTTGCCAATGGAAGTCACGCTCGCGCTCATGTCCTGAAATCCGGTGAAGAGGTGACGGTTATTCTGACCGCTGCTGCTGTCATCGCTGCTGGCGACAAATTGGCTCCCGCCGCAAACGGCAAGGTTGTCAAGGTCACCGGTGAGCAGGGTGAGGCCGATCCGATGTTCGTTGCAATTGAGACCGCAACGGCTGAATCCACGGGTGATGGTCTCCGCATTCTTGCTCGCGTTCTGTAACGTCGGGTAGAAAAGCCTAACGGCTGAAGAAAGGAATTAGAAATATGAATACCGACAGTGTTATGATGGATCGTGAGCTTGGCTTCCGTTACTTTTCAAAGGGTGACGGCAAGGTTTACGAGACGGTTCCGACCGGCGTCCTCGACAAAGATGGTAAGATGACATATAAGGATGTTGTCCGTTCCGAATCTGGAATCGACGCAAGTGCCGCACTCACGTCAACTGAGTACAAACTTGTTGACAGTGTTGTGAATGACGAGCGCAAGAATCCCAATCGTGTGACCCAGTGGTTGCTGAGTCTCGGTGCAAATGTGGTTCGCTTTGACGGCATGAAGTACAAGACGTATTGGTACAAGACTGTCACCGGTAAAACTGCGTCTCGTTCGACGATGGATCTTGAGGATGATTCTCCTTCGACCACGATCGAAATCGGTGAGGATGGCGTTCCTTTGCCGCTGGAGTTTGCCGATTGGCAGACGAATATCCGCCGCGATCCGAGTGCTTCGACTGCTGCCGGTATGAATCTGGCTGCTGAGAAGGCACGTATCTCTGCGGAGGCTGTCGCTAAAGGGCTTGATCTTCGCCAGATCAACGGTTGGGGTGGTCTCACCTATAAGGGTGTGACTGTTCGTGGTATTCGCGATCTCCCCACCACGCTGACCGTTGCACAGGCAGGAACTGTCAGCGGCGGCGGTTGGCTTGCTTCGAGTGTGACCACGTCCGAAATCTATGCGAACATTCGCAGCATGGTTCAAATGCTCAATCAGAACAATGTTCCCGGACCGTATGTCTTGGTTCTTCCCGAATCTTTCCGTTTCCGTTTGGCCGAGACTTTCTCGACCTCTGTGAACGGCGACGAAAAGAGTCTCTGGATGAAGCTGCTTGAGCGTCCCAACACAGATATTCCGAATGTGTTGAACATCTCTCAGGTCAAGTTGGTCAGTGAAATGGATCAGCTCAAAGGTGGTGGTACGCCCACTGCTGGCGAGGCGTATCTCTTCTCGCTTGATCCCAAATGGTTCCGGGTGTTGAACTATCTGCCGATGCAGTCCTTCACCATCGATCTCAAGGGTGGAATCTCTACCAAGCACCGTGTTGCTGAAGGTGTCTGCCCTCTGTGGAAGAAGAACTCTTCGGGCCTGTATGGGTTTGTGAAGTTGGTGGCCCCGGTGGCACCGTAAACAACTTGTGTTGTGTTGTGTTGTGTTGTGTGTCCCTGAAACCGTCCGTCCGAATGTCGGGCGGACGGTTTTTAGATTAGAATGAAGAGAAAGAAGAGGAAACGTATGGCTAAGTATCGTGTCAAACTTGGTTCCCTTTGCATCGATGGGCGAATCTACAATGTTGGTGATGTGTTCGATGTAAAAAACAACAATCTCGCAAAACACCCCGATTACACCAACTTCATTGAACGTGTTTTCCCCGACGAGGTTGAGAAAGATGAGAAAGGAGATGCCAGCATCGGAAAACAGCAGGACAAGATTGATTCTACTGCTGATGCTGATGGTGCTCCTATTATCGATGAGGGTAAAACTGTTGCAGATATTCCGAAGATGACTCGCGGTCGTCCCAAGAAGAGTAACGACGCAATGGAAACCTTGTAGAGATTGAGCGTGGAGATGTCATGACGTATGAGTATTCAGATTTAAACAAGGTTCTTGATCTTGAAACACCTTTGGTTACAAGAACAAGTCTCTTGTTGGTGTGCAAAGAAATCGATGAAGATACTCCGGAAACGGAGACGATTTCGTTTATCAATTCCGCACATGTTCTCGTATGTAATACCTTAGATGGTTATGGCATCTCCACGACTCTAATTACAGAAATCGAACGTTATCTTGCTGCACATTTTGCCGTTCTGGCATATCCTTCCGTACAACGAGAACAGATCGGACCAATGAGCAATTCCTTCTTTGGAAAATTGGGAACCGGTTTGGAAAATACACGCTACGGTCAAAGCGCGATAGCTATGGACCCCACAGGTATCCTAAAAGAATTCTCTGACGGAAAACCTCGCATTCGTGTGCGAATGACTTCTTTGGGTTCCGGCATCATTGTTCCCGTCACATCTGGTTGATTGTTCTATCTTTCTTCCGATTGCGGGATGTAGGAGAAGAAGATGGACAACGAAACAAACGCAGATGTTCCGCAACAGAAAAACAGTCCTTCAGAAACGAAGCGTATAGCCTTTCTGTTGCCTTGCTACAAGACCCCACTACTTGCGTCTAACCTATTGCACATGGCGCATGACAGTGGTCGATATGTAGGCTGTGCGTTCATTCTGTTACTTGACGCACACGATCCCTTTCTCTTGTTATATAAAGAACTTGTCGATATTCTTACTGAGAAGGGTATGACTGTTGGTTATTGTGTCACTGACGGCACCCCATATTGCGGCAAGATCAATCGCATCGCTTCAATCGTCAATGCCGATTCTGTCTGTGTCATTGACAATTTGCATCTTCCCACCACCAATGATGATACTGCTTTTGTTGACAAGATCGATGTTTGGTTGAAATCCCATCCGGAACCGATGAAGATTGGCATTTTCAATGAAGAGGGATTCTATATTGTGGTGACAAAAAAACTGATCGAACGGTTGGGTTATATGTTCCATCCTCTTTGTTACGGACGATATGAAGCGGAACAGCATTTATTGTCATTGGGCGATAAACTCGATATAATTGCCCCAATCGAAGGTTGTGTTGTTTTGGAATCGAAAAATGACGGTGCTGAGATTGAAGGATTTTCGAGCGATGAAGATGCACAATGGGCAACGCAAACGCTCGAACAAACAATTGAAGAAGAGACAGAACGGCTTAGTGATTATCTCTTGAATTGAAAGGCGGTAGACAATGGCACGCAATATTGCAAAACGTTTTGCAACGATGACTCTTCTTTATTGGAAACCAGTGCTTACTGGTTCTGGTATGGATTACCAACTTCCTGTGGAATTCAAGGGATTTTACATTGGCAACGCGCAGTTTGGTGACGGCGGTGTGTCTGATATGGTGTTTTCTGCTGGTTCAGACAGAAGAAATCTTGTTCTATTTTACGGTTGTGAACCCGAGCCAAATGGCTATGTGTCATGGAAAACAACAATTTCTGCTCTTAATGCTGAAGGATTGATGGGGTTGCATCCCTCTGAAATCTCAGAAACCCACATCATTAAAGAAGTGACGACATTAACCATGTTGAAATCCAAATCAATAACTCTCGAAAATACCGCGTGGATCGCAAACGTACAGTGACGGTTGTTATCTGCGCATAGCTTTGGGAATGTTTCACAATGGCAAGCCGAAAGAAACAAGTCGTACCTAGACAAAACAAACCTGCCGCAGAACCGCGTCAGAACAAAGGTGTTATCTCAAAAGCTGATTATCAGAACAAAACAGCAAATATCCACGCTCAAAAATTGAATCCGATATACAATAAAAATGGAGTATATGTACTATCATCATCGGATGTGATGCTTCCGGGTAAAAAAGAAATAGATGCTGGGTTGGTTCACACCTTGTCGCTGAAAGCAAAAAGCGAAGGTAAGATGATGTATCTTCGTGGTGATGACAACATGTACAGTCTGGTGGAAACATCGAGACCATCGCTGGGAATGAGTCAATATCAGCAAGCTGTTTTGGTTAAACTTGCTACAGCAAATCAATTGCGTTCCTACAAAGGCGATATTTCCATTGGAAAAGACAATAGCGAGCAAACACAAAAAGAATATGGTGAAGCGGCAAGAAAACAACAAGCCGCAAAAGAACGCAACGCCAAAATTCAAAACGCAATAAAAGACAAGCCTTTACCTTTCAGAACCAAAGTGAAAGGTGGTGAATTTGTTCAAGAACGTGTTCGAACAAAAACTGGCGAAATTGTTCCAAAGGGAAGAAAGAAATGGGTGACAGATAGCGGAAAGGTATTTTTCGACGAAAACAAATTCAATCAGCATGTGTTAAAACATGCCGAAGCATCAGCGAAACGCACTATAAAGGTGTCAAAGAACAAAGAAGCCAAAAAACAGGCACGTGAAACACTAAAAGAAATACACACTCAAAAAGTTGATGCTTTGTCGGCGTCAAACGTTGCCCTAAAAGGTAAAGGTGCGCGTGTTCGTACTTTTGGCAAAATACGCAAAGATGTAAAAATGCGTATTTCCAAATCTTCCGGATATCGTTCTGATATGCAGCGTGCTTTTGCCGGAACCTACAACAGGATGATGAAACAACAAATAGATTCGATGAGTGAAAACGAAAGAAATCGTATCGTCGCTTATCCCCAAGAGGGCGAGAAAAGAATTCGCGAACTTCAGGCACAAGCTAAAAGGGCAGCAAAAGAACGCATTCGTAAGATTGCTCGTGGTGAGTTTGGCAATGAACGCTTAACAAAACACGAACGTAAAATTGCATCGTCACAGGATAAATCCGGTTCTCGAATTGTCAAAAAAGGAACACAGTTGTCAAAATCGCAATATACGGTTTTTCGGGGCAAGGATCGTGTGATTGTGTATTCGTCCAAAAAACGTATAAAGGCAAGAATCAGAACACAAAAGAATATAGAACGTCGTGCCAACAAAAGAGCAATACAGCAAGCAAAGAAAGAAGCAAGGCTTGCTGCCAGACATCAACAAGCAGTGGCAAACCGAATTTTACACAATCGGAAAACTTCTCAAAACAGAAGGTCGCGGATTACAAAGAAACGTCAAGATGCTGAGATGAAACAAGCTTCGAAGTTTATCACCAAAATTCGTGGGCTTTCGAGATATGGGAAAATGCCATTAAAAATGTTGTTGGGTGGCAGTACATCTAAAGTTAAGAAAGCTCAATTTGGTGCTGCTGTTACAAGACGTGGAGGAAAGATATCAAAAACAAGTGCATTGAGAAATGCACCCACAGCAATTTCTCGCAACATATTGTATCCCAAAATGAACCATTCGGCCAAAACCCCACTTAAAGCACCGGTGTCACTTAAACCTGTATCCGGCAAAATGACTTTAACAAAACAACACCCCAATATCGCAATGCCATTGGGGATGGGGCATGCAAAGTTGTTTTCAACAGACAAAACGATATCTTCACCCACCTTCAGGGGAAAAGGTGCTGGATTGTTTATGAGTAACAATCTCCTTTCTATGGTCCGTTTGGATTTGTATACAGATTTTGTGTTGGGAAATCTCCGTACTTCATTCCCCGCTGCTGTGAAAGCAGGGCTTGTCAGTGCTGCCGATAAGGTTGGCCGAAAGATGCTCGATATTGTCGAACCATATGTCCCGAAAGACACCGGTTTGCTTTATACAACCGCACGTACAAATATAGATCAGAGTTCACAGGGATTTATTTCTGCTGCACAGGGTGTTGCGTATTCTGATTTCGAGATGTTCGGTGTGTCTATCAGTTACAATGCCCCTTATGCTGAAATTGTCTATTTCAACATGGAACATGCGCACGGTTCAGCATATAATGAAAAGCACAATGTTGTTGAAAAGGGAGAGAAAGAAACAGCAAAATGGATCGAAGTCGCTTTTGGAGAGGAAACTGTTCAGTTGCGTGCATTGCTTGATATCTATGCAAAACATGTGACTTCTGCAATGAATCGGGCAGGACGTTCCAAATAAACCGCAATCAAATTATGGAGGAAATCATGTTTGTTACTCGTGGAGATTTTGTTATGCCGAGCGTTGCTCTCACTGCTGCACGTTTTTCGGCAAAGTATGGCATCGGTGCGTTTGGTGAAACGCTTTTTGCCAACACAGTTCTTGATCCGAAGAAAAAGGATGGCAAGAACATGGTTGTCTATTTCGATAGTGATGATGAAGGACGTGATGGTGGAAGTGTAAGAACGCTTGCCTCGCGTCCAACATGGTTTATCGACAAGATGATTGTTTCAGCATCTGCTGGTGACACTGCATCAGCCAACGGACTATTACGCCGTCACATAAACTTTCTTTGTTCGGTGCGTTCCGAACCTGTGTTTTGCGATGACGACCAAACATGGTACCGTTTTTTGCACTTTGCGATGATCGGGCGTCCTCACCGCCCCGGAAGAACATCGGCGGGCATGGAATTGTATGAGGCGAATTTACGTGTCCAGTGGAGACCGATGTCAAGCAACGATCCGGACTATCTGGCCGTTACAGGCATCGTTGTGTAGTAAAAAAAAAAACAAGCGTCACAATTCGTTGTTGATTGATACCCATTCAATGACTTATCATTGGCGCGTTAAGAGATGGAGGTTCAAAATGGCAGAAAAAACCGACACCAAGCTTGCCAACTTGATTTCAACCCCGCTGAAAGCTAAAGCGATTGCGACGGGACAAATCATCTACAACCGGTATATCGATTCGTGGCAAGCCATTGACTCGACCGGAAAAATCGTGCTTTCTTGCGGCAAAGAAGCTGCAATTGAAGCCTACCCCAACTTTATTGTGAAGGGATAACACATCATGGCTACTCCGACTGTTCCGTCCACTTGGACCGCAATGACTTCCAAAAAGATCGGTTCTGAATTCCGCAACACGAATGAACCCGGTGGTTCTCGTTTGCTTTTGCAGATCGATGATTTGCCAACCGGTATCAAAGACCCTGCCGGTGGTGCACTCGCCAATCCGCTCAGGTTTGATTTTCTCGATATCAGTCTTCCGTCGCTGGCTGCATCGGCGTATTCCACGCAGTTGCTTGCACAACGTAAATGGGCGACGCAGGGTGTTTCTCGCATCATTGCCGGGGATTCGATTACAGGAACCATTGAATGTTCCGGTTTCACCTATGCGCTTGTGATGTCTCTCATTGGCGCTAAAGGTACGGCACGAATCGAAATCCCCAATCAGGGTTGGTTCTCGCAATGGCGGGTTGCGATTTTGTCGGTTGACGGCCCTGCATTGCAGGATGGTGATCGCATGACGGGTTCGCTTGTGTTGACTGTCACCAATACCGCACCGAACGACAAAGATGAAATGGCTCCCGTGTTCGGTACTTATACTCCGACCGACGATGCCGTTGCCGGTGAAACGATTTCGCCGGAAGCTGCTGGTGGTGGTGGTGGGACTTAATCGGTTGTGAAAGACCGCTTGAATTGAGTGGTGTTTGAGCGGCTCATGTCGAGTGACAAGGGCCGCTTTTTCATTAAAAAACGAAAAGAGAAAGAGGAAACGCAATGGCAGAAGTAATCAGTAAGGGTATGTTCGCTCTACAGCGTCATGGAAATCGGCCGGTCAGCATTACGGTTGGCGGCGAAACCTTCTATTTCCGTAAACTGACGATTTCGGCGGAAGAGGCAATCAAGTCGATTATCAAACAGCATCAGGATTCGACATTGAAGGAACCGGTTAAACCCGACGACGATGCTACGGAAGAACAGTTGAAAGAGTATTTTGATGCATATGAATCGTATCAGGAACGTACCAATACTCAGTTCCGTAAACTGACATGTGCTTTGATGAAGTACATTCTTGTCGATGAGGTCAACAAACCGTTCTTTGATGAAGGGGATGAAATCTATGACATTGTGAACAACGTCTATATCGAAACGTTCTACAAGGCGTATACGATGTATCGCGACGGAACAGACGGGAGTGTTGTCGAAGCCGAGAAGCGATTTCAAAAGTGATCCTACACTGGTGACGGCGTATCAGATCGCGGAAACACTCGGTATGACCGCTGAACAAGTCAAAGAAACTCTGAGCGTTGAAGCTTTTGCGGAATGGGCTGTTTATTTGAACAGCCATTTCTCAATGAGATCACGCGATGCTCTTTTAAATGGATGGTTGGTGCATATTATCCGTTCGATGATGGCACCCAAAGGTAGGAAACCGGATTTCAAACAATCATCTTTTCCGTTTCACAAGATGACTGAACAGTTCTTTACGTTTGAAGGCAAAGAGAACGTTGACAAACTTATAGAACAGCAGGTTGCTGGGAAAAAAACAGGAAAGGATGATTCTGCGAAGTTGAAAAAACCAATGACTCCAGCCGAAGTGCAACATCTTGCGATGATGTTACGTAAGCAGAGAGAAGAGTATCAGAGAAAGTATGATGCGGGTTTGATTCCAAATTCGCAAGGTCTGTTTAAAGGACAGATTGTTAAGCAGTGAGCAAAAAGCAGAAGGATCGAGGTGAATAATGGCGCATGTCGGAACAATCACAGGATCAATGACCCTCGATCCTTCTGCGTATCTTGCCGGACTGAATAGAGCGGCGCAAGCAACCACCGCTTTCCGCACTTCGATGACGGGTAGCGGAATGGCATTCAATCAGTTTGGGACAAATGCCAACAATATCGCTGGCATGATGGGACGATTCAACACATCCATCTATGCCAGTATGACTGCATTTTATGCGCTATCCCGAACAATTAGCAGTTCTCTCGGTGTGTTTGAGGAATACAGCAACATTATGTCGAGAATCAGCGCGACGGCTGATCTTTCGGCTTCTTCCGTAAATGCTCTTTCCGAATCCTTTAAGAAGTTGAATCGTGAGTTGGGCGGTAGCCGAACCGATATGATGAAGGGTGTGTATACCGCAATTCAAGCGAACTTTACGCGTTCAAGCGAGTTTATGCCGATAGGTGAAGCGGCAATGCGTCTCCGTACAGCATCTGGTCGCGAAATCGACACACAAAAGTCTGCCGATGTGATTAGTGTTGTGCGCAATGCGCTAGGTGTTCGTAGCGGTCGTGAAGGTGTCGTAACGGATATGCTCTTACGCGGTCGTGATATCGGTCGTTATCAGTTGAAGGAAATGGCTTCGGCTCTGGGTATCCCGATTACTGTTTTCGGAAATCAGTTTGGCGCAAGACTCGGCCCCGAAGAAACATTGCGTCAGTTGATTGCCATTCTGTCTTCTGCCACACAGACGGGACTTGCGCCGCGCACAGCGGCCACTGGAGCGCGTCGCTTGGTCGAGAAGACTACACGCCTAGCTTCTGCTCCCGGAGGCGTGGGAAAGAATCTGACACAAGCTCTTGGCGGTCTTGGATATGGTAGTATTTCCGAGGCACTCAATGAAGGCCCAATTCCCTATCTCGAAAACATTTTGAAGCTTACTGGTGGTCGCCCGGAAGAGTTGGCAAAACTCGGATTCGGTGCCCGTGAATTCATGCTTCTGTCTTCATCTCTTCGTGACAATATGGGACAGACTAGGCAGTTTTATCAAGAACTCTCTCCCGGAAACATTGCTGGTATGACAGACAAATACATCGATAAGCATAAAGATACATGGTGGTATCAGCGTGATCGTCTCCGCAGTGCTTATGAGGATACACAAATTTCTCTGATGCAAGCGATGATTCCCACCTTGAGATCTTTTGCCAATGCTCTTGAACTTGTGAATGATCTGTTTCAATCGCTTGGAGCTGGTTTGAAAGAAGTAATCGGGATGATGGCAATTGGGACTGGGGCAACGCTTTTGAAAAATTTCTTTTTTCGTGGCGCGAGAGGAGGTTATAAACTCGGTGCTGTTGGAAAGAGTTTTGGCAGTGCAAACATAGACGCGTTAGCAATGGGTGCATTTATAGGCGGTGTAACTTCTTCAAAAAGCAATGTGTTACCGAGTTTTCGTAAACAAACAGCTTTTGAGAAACAAATTCAGATGGGGCTTCCTATCGGAATGATGCAACAGAATTTCAAAAACAGTATTCAACACAATGCTGCAATGTCTATGGGACATAATGCTCGTGTTTCTCTTCTCAGTACTTTTGGACCATCAAGAGAAGGATTTAATGCTTATAGAGGAAGTTTTGGTCCATATAGTGAAACTATTAGAAATCAAATAGGCTTGAATCGTGCGATAATGGGTTCAATGAAGACGATGATGGATAACAGTAGCATGACGGCAAAACCCTTAATGAATCTTAGTGCGGCAATTTCTCAAATCGGAAGTGCAAGTTCTTATGCAATTCCTGTGTTTGGTGCTTTAGGCACTATGTTTTCAATGCTAAAAGGGGCTGGAATCGTTACGGCTATTGGTGCTGTTGTTGAGATGCTCGCTTCAATTCTTGAAGGATTTTCTGGAGGTAGAAGAAATGTAAAAAAAATCGGTGGTGAAACAGATGTATCAAGAACAGGAAAAGATGAATCTATAAAATTGAGACATAAAATTTTTGGTGTTGGCGGTTGGGAAGCAACGAAATGGCGATTGAGAACAACTGGACGTTGGCTCTCTGGTGATAAAAACTACGACAAGGAAAGTGCCAAAGACCTTCGTGATTTAATGGCCAATAAGGGTCTTGTTTACGCGGGTAACGACAAATGGCGTGGTTCGACGATGGATGATGTTGTCAAAATTGCTCTTAGTAGAAATTTTAATGAAAGAGAACGAGCAAAACTCACAAACATCGGGCTGGATCGTGCATCGAAAAACACGGTTGATTCCTTCAAAAAATGGATGAAGGAAAACTACAATGGTAAAACAGGTATAACCTCGGAACGTTTTTTGCAGAGTTCTAATGCGGATGGAACACCGTATAGTGGTTTGAATCTGACTGTCGAATGGTTTTCGGAATTTGCGAAGAGTTTGATGGAAAGCAAAGAGAAAGTGGCTGCTTTGACAGAAGAGCTAAACGGCCTCAATCAAAGTCTCACAGTCTCGTCGAATGGTGTAAGTTTCTTTTACGAATCTTTTTTGAGAGGGACGCAACAGATTGACACAAGAGGTAGACTCTTCGATGCTATGGCTTCGCGCAATCAGACACCCGCTGAACGCGCAATGTGGTCCAGTAGCTATTATGGCGCAAAAATGATTTCGGCAGCCGATGAGTTAAAAACTCCCGTTCATAAATTGAGCGATGCCTATAACGGAAAAGCACCTTCGTATCCTTATCAACACTCACCATATTATTATATGAAGAATCAAACAACAACTGACGTTGATTATTGGCGTAGCACGTTAAACGGCATGGATGAAGACGACAAAATTTCGAAGAAGTACGATTCGGCACATCGCGCATATAATCGTGCATCTTTATCGGAACAAAGTTTGCCAAAACTCGCATCACTTCTCCCAAAACTTGGAGAACTTTCGACAAAAGAAGCGAGGGCTCAACTTGAGAAAATCTACGGAAGCAACTTGAATCTTGACGATGTTGGACTTGATAGGCTTCGTCAGACAGATCTCAGCAAGTATTTTTCTGAAAAACCGCGCGATCAACTTGGCGGCAAATCTCAATTTATGGCGTATGGCGAAACCGACACCTACAATTCGATGATCTCGATGCAGCCGCAAGAGATCGTCGAGTTGCAAGCAAATCGGGAAGCCTTAAACGCTCTTCAAGAATCCTTGATTTCGAAGCAGGAAGAGAACATAATTGAGTTTCGCGATTTGTTCAAAAACCAAGTTGAAACGCATCTCAGAAAGATTGAAAGCAACACCGGGAAAATGGTCGAGAACAGCGGGTCGCAAGAGGGATCCGAATCTTACGAAAACTGATTGAGGGCGAAACTATGTCTGATCCAACTCTTCCAAGCAAATGGGCAACGATGGCGAGCACATCGGCTGTAGGGGCAAAGCAAGTGACTGTAAACGGTTTCACTTTCCTTGTTCTTTCTTTTTCAAACGAAAGCGGCCAGATGTTTAAAGCGGGTTTGGAAGAGGAGAGTATGTCAATCGTTTACAAAATAATCGACAAGACAGACTATTCTTCAAGTGATCCGAATAATAACCCAAGACTAAAATACGGAAACGATTTTGGCCTGATGCTTTATACGTCGCTTCGTTCGCTCGCTTATAACCCAACGTACGCCCCCTCTCAGTCTGGCATTTATCTTGTTGGATCTTGGATTCCCTTGGGACCTCTCGCTCAAAACAGAGTTCGCGTAATGAGTGCGAATGTTTCTCTTGAAAACGAGAAGATGCCTGATGTTTTCATTTTAACATTGGAATGTGAAGTCTCTTATACAAATCCGATTTTGAGGGGAGATGGAACAAGTAAAGCTGAACGCAAAATCCGCGCTTCATTCAGAGAGGCTCCTTGGAATAAGCCAGTACAACTCAGCATAACATCAAATCCTGAGAATTGGGTAAACGGTTACGCTTATTGTGACAAGGTTCTTAGAAAAACAACAACAAAAGGAACGATAACAACAAGCACAGCCTTGAATTATACACTTTTTGGGGAAAATGATTTTGGCTCTGTTGTCAATACAGCCGGCGAACCCTTTCTTTCTCCTGTTCCTCTTAAAAGTACCGTCGCATACATCAACATAGAAGGTTCATATACAGAGAAAAACCTTCCTTCTTTACCGGCAAAAATCTATTCTCAGGTAAATGGAGGTGAGATTGCATTGGTGTACCGAGGTGTAAAATTACTTAATTGCGAACCGGGCACACTCGCATTTAATGGATGGACTATATCGCCAGAGGTATGGGCTCAAGAAATACCTTGGTATCCCGGTGAGAAGCACCCTCTCGGATACACGCATGGAGAAATATATCAAACAAGCACAGCGAAACAGGCTTCAAAAATTGCGTTGAATGATTCGGGTTCCACAGTGAATGTCAAAAAAGAGTATGGATATTTTAGAGCAAAGGCATCGTTCGTTTATCGAGCAGGTGGCCACGGTGTGCTTGTTCCAAATCGCGGAAAGAATTATCTCAAATCTTCAAAACTCGTTCCGGTAACAAAATACGAAATGGGACGAGTAGATGAAGCGTATCTGAACGAAGCTGGTGGTATCGCCCCCAAAGACACGTTGACTTTTTTGGGTTTTTCATCATACTACAAGGGATCGGGTGTGGCTGCCCTTTTGAACTCAATGCTCTCTAAATCGGGTGGTTCGACAATAACTTGGGCAAAAGGCAATGAGAAGTGATTTATGATGAATGACAGTGCAAATCCTTGGATATCAAAGTCGCCCCTCAAGAGTTTCAATGTTTGGTTGAAAGATCAAGATGGAAAGAAAGGAACTCTTGTTGTAACCTCTGGTGCAATATACAGGAAACAGAATATCCTTTCTTTAGAAGAAATTTCGACGGAGGGCGGTGAAGAAGGTAAAAGTGAAGGAGGTGGTAAAAAAGATAAGACAAAACAAAAACTTAGAATCAATTATGCCACTGAGTGTTATGCTTGTGCTGCCGGTGAAGTAGCGGTCACATCTGCTTCTTTTCCTATCATTGTCGGTGCTTTGGATGGAAAATTGGTACATACAGACAAAAAGGTCACAAAGTTTGAACCCTTAAAACAAATAAAGATTGAAAATGATGATAAAACCGACAGTTTTGGAGATCCGCTTTCGGAAGCAAAATTAGATATTGATGAAAAAGAAGAAGGTAAAAAAAGCGATTCCGAAAAAACAACAAATCCCATACCCGATGCTGTTCGTTTTGTTCCATTGTGGTATCTTGATGCTGATGTTGACGCATTTGGTGATCTTATTTTGAAAAATCAAAAATGGATTGTTGAATCCAGCATCGTTTTGGGTAAAGATGTGTTAAGCGAAGAAGAAGAGATTCAGGAAGAGCCCAAACCGGAAGAAGAAGAAGAAGTTGAAGATCCTTGCGAAAAGAAACAACATCCGGGTGAAGAAGAAATTTCGGCTGAAGGTGAAGAAGGTGGGAGTGAAGGAGGTGGTGAAGAAGGTGGGAGTGAAGGAGGAGGTGGGAGTAGAGGAGGTGGTGAAGGAGGTGCTGAAGGCAATCCTTTTGATGGCGATTCCGATCCATGTGACACCAAAAAAGAAACTGGTGACAAACAGGGTTTTGAGTGAGGTAATTTATGTATGTTGTTGAAACAAACGGCAATGTTGTTCCGCGAACAGGTGGGACGCTCGTTTTTCGTGTTGTCGATGACGAAAACAACCCGATAACAAACTTTTGGTACACTCTCTCGACTGGTGTGCGACCTGAATGGGAAGAGCACACCAAAATAAATGAGACGTTTACAGTTGTTCTTCAACCGAACAGCGACTTAGAAGAACGTTCGTTGACTTACACCTTTTATCGGGAAGTCGTTATCGATGATGTTCTGACTGAGGAAAGCTGGGAGATTACCGTCACCCAGTCCGGACTTGTTTTGCCGGAAACCATTCCAAACGTAAATCTTTCGAATGCGGCTCAAACCACATCTTTACTCGTCGAAGGTTCGTTTTTTGCAAACATTCTTATTTCTGATTCATGGTTCACTGTAACCGCTTCAAATGATGATCGTCTCATCATAACAGTCGAGCAGAACAACATCAACGAAGTGCGCAATGGTATCGTCGAACTTTGGTGGAATGACGCTCATCGTACGTTCACGGTCACTCAAGAAGCATCTGGTGTTATCGGAGGTGACGACGGTACAAATGTGACCGTAGATGATAACGGCGAAATAACCGCATCGCCTCAGTTTATCCAAACCGTTCGTTATGACGTGACCAACGAACCTTTTTCGTTTTCACCCGTATATCTTGAAAATACGGTTTTACCTGTTCAATTCAAAAGTTCAGATGTCAGTTGGATCTATGCCGAAACCGATGCCTCTGAAAACATCTCCATAATCGTGCGCAGAAATCCAACCGGTGGTTCTGAACGCATCGGACGCGCAACGTTCACTGATGGTTCCAACAAAGAAAACACCATCCTGATCGTTCAAGCAGCCGGTGAAGATGTCGATGGTGTAAATTACAAGACCCCATATACGAGGTTTGTTCAAAGACAGCATGTTGACAACGTATTTGTTAGACAATCGCGTATGGCACTGAACGAACTCGATTTGGTGCTTTCTTCTGTTCCCTTTGAAAGATCTTCCGTAAAACAATCGGAATTTGTCGCACCTCGTGGTGAAGATCAAAAACTTGTAGATGGATTCATTGATGGATATGACACGTATAGTTTGTGCGCAAACCATTCTGTTTCACTGTCTGATGGAGCAATGCATGACATTTTGCGTGGTACAGTCCTTTATGTCTTCAATCTTCCGTGGATTGCTGGGACACCAGCAATTCAACGTGTCAAAACCTTCTTAAAGTGCGATGCATATACTCCGGATGGAGTTGATGTATCTCTTGTCCGTGTTCAGAGAGCCAAATCGTCATATCTGCAAAACGAGATAACCAATGTTGTTTCAGAGAAAAAAGTCGCAAGACGGAAGACGGTAAATGGCTCATGGCAAGCTTCTGTTGAAGAAATTGAACTTCCGGCATACGATTTTGTTCCGAGTCAGACAACAACCTTGGGGTTGCTTGTTAAACTGAACAATATGAGCAAAATCCGAGAATCATGGATTGAGGGATCGGGTGGCCTTATTCTTCCCGTATGGTTCAATTTCTCCGAAGCATTGCCGACAATAACAGATCCTTCCGTAATAGCGATCACCATTGACGACACGGGTGCTGCACTTCCAGAAAATGTTGATCAAACCTTCAATTCGATGGTTATCAGCAAGGGAGACCCGATATGCCCCTCATGGGATACGGTCAAAAAACGTGAATTCTACGGTTTGGAGATCCCCTTTGTCCCTTCTGACATTGCTCTTGCGAAATTCGATTCTCAGCCGAGTCCCTACACGTCGATAACCGGTATTCCTGCTGTCGGAGGAGACTATCAGGTCACTATCAACACTCTTGATTATCAAGTGACAAGCTACACTCTTCAAACGACCGACATAAACATGTTTGAAGAGCCTATTTTGACAGCATCGGGTTTCGTCGTAAGAATCAAACCGCAAGCGTTGGGTGCAACTGCACGAAGCGGAATAGTGACGCTCGAAGAATATAAAGGCGCAACGCGCTACAAGGTATATGCATGGATGTACTATCAGGATGCGGGTGAAGAAATCACTACTCTCGCTTTAAGTGCGGCTTCTGCGTCAGTTGACTGCGAAGCACGCGTTGTTACTTTTGATGTGACATCATTGCCGAATGGGGCAACGGGTTTTACGGTTTCAAAAAATGTCGCATGGATTTCGCACAGTATCAGCGGGAATCGTGTCACAGTTTCTGTGGGTTACAATGCTGCGTCTTCGCAGCGAATTGGCATTGTGGTGGTGACGGCCAATGGAGGACCGGGCAATGGAAGTTCTCTGAATTTCACAATCACACAAGCAGCAAATCCGAATCCTTTTGGAATAAGTTTAGTGTCTAAAAATGTTGATGTTGGTGGCGCGTCATATTCCTTTGATGTGGCTTCCGGTGGCGGCGCACAAGTTTCGCTAGAAAACGAAGCCTTGCCGAGTGGATCGACTGCGTTCATCACATCGTCGTATAATGGAACAACTAAGAAGGTTGCGGTAACAGCGAGTGCAAACGAAGGCTCAGCTCGAATCAATCGTGTTTGGGTTGTCATAACTTTAAATGGGGAAGTTTGGAGATTTAGACATTCCGTTTGCCAAAAAGGAGTTACTGTAACCACAACACCTTATACGAACAAATTCTTTAGATTGGGTGCAACAGGCGTCCCCGTAACAATTGGCGCATCACAGACGAATGAAAGCGGAATTCAAAGATTGTCCGTTTCTGGTGACACCTGTTGGGTTGTTGGTTCGCACTCTTCTCTGTTGGGTGGTGTTGGATACAATTCGCCGGTCAATTTATCGAACGGAACGATAAGAGCTTTGAGCTGGACACCGCAAACGGCTGATTCGTCCAAAATGTTCGTGAGAGGAAGCAATGGAGCCACGAATTTCTATAACCCGGCTTACGGTGATGAAACTTGGTGGGGAAGAACATTCCCTTTTCTGGCGTATTCGGGTGGTGGCAGTGGCACTGCCAGCGAATTGACGCCGGGTGGATCTTTGGGAACTGTTACCCCGGCCATATCGGTGTCTACAAAATACGGGACATCCTCCTATTATTACATCCATCAGTGTGTTTCCAGAAAGGATTTGGGTTCTCCGGCTACGCTTTCTTCTCCAACAAGGCATGTGTATCCGAGAGGAAATACAAAAGTATGGTTTCTTGCTTCCAAAACACTGACTGGGACAAAAAGCTATATAGCTGTTGGTTCTGTGTCTGTTGCTGCAATAGGTAATTTGGCGACGACATATACAACTCTTCCAGCAGAAGGTAAAGCATTGGCGGTTACAGCGGAAAGTGCAGGTTTGACACTTTATGTTGCGACAAGCAGCGGGCTTTACAAAAAGACAGTTGTTGACACAAGCGATACGCTAATCACGTCTGGCGGATGGACTGAGAGTACGCAAACCGCAAAAGTTCCAGCAAAAGCATCGTGCATTCCGAACGACTTTACAAACTTCAACATCGGCTTTTTGTCGTCGGGCGAACTTGTTGTCTCTGGAAACTTCACATCGATCAGCGGTGTTTCCGTAAAATATCTCGCAAAGTGGAACGGTTCTACATGGGTGCAGTTTAACCCCGATGTGATCTTAAACACCGGCATTGTTTCGATGGACACTTATGGGAACGATGTCTTGCTCACGGGAAGTTTTTCTTCGTATAGCAAGACAACCCCCGATTCGACGTACCCGACAGATACACAAATGGAACCGCCAGAACAACCTGTTGTTCCGGATGAAAATGTTTGGTCTGCTCCAGATCCAACCCATCCGCCAGCCGTTCAGGGCGACCTCATAACAACGACTGTGGGGTATGACCCGTCATCTTTTATTGTAGATGCGATTCGCATGTTGAACGCGCAGGCATATAGCGGGATGCTCCAACAACTCGAAATCTCAACGCTTCCTTCAGTTGGTGATGCGTTCAGAACACAAACAGGGTTAGGATCGATTTCGTACATTGACATCACCAATGGCGTTGTTGGATTGAACATGCGCTTTCTCTTGCTTCAAGTTGAAGCGCCAACAACATTTACACCCAAAAGGCTGTCAATTACGACACCGGTAGATGCATCAATAGATCTTCCCGACGGTTGTGATCTTTTGGTAAACGTATGGTTCCGTCCGGGAATTCACGACTTTTCAACATTGTCTACAAACATGGTCAATGCTTCTTACTGGAGTGGGCTTGGAACAACAGACGGTTTTTTGAAAAAGGTGTGTTCTTTCAACATCACAGAAGAAGATGTGAACAAAATCCTCGTTCAGCCAATAAACGGAAATCTTTTTGGTGAGACAATGTATGGTACGTTTGTTGTTACGCCGTGGATCAGATACGATGGTGTAAAAGTCGGGATCGAGTACAATCCGTCGGGTTTCACGTACTTTGCTCGTGTTGCCGGTTATGGAAGGCCAAACACAGGGAGCAACAATTTTGAAATCGACACAAATGTTTGGAAGCCCGTGATTCGTTTGCTTGCGTAAGGGTTGACATGAAAAACCGGATTCCCATAAAACAATCGTCTTTTGAAGGTGCAGGGGATGTTGTTGCCTATCTTGTACACAAGATGGTTCCACACATTAAACATTGCACGGGATGTGAGAAAAGACGGAAGATGTTGAATAGTGTGTTTCCGTTCAGAGGTTTCGTTAAAAAGCATCTTGAGCGGGGAGAGTTTTCATAGCTGGTAATTTGGACGCATGGGGCAATATGCATCCACCATCCGTCATCGTTGACAAGCGAAACCACACACTATCATCTTTCTGGTCTGTAATGTAGCCCTCTCAAGATGCTTCCAGTTGAATGACGCAAGCGCGTCGTCCGTGTCAATCAAACTTGATGGTTGAAAGACAATCGTCGTTTCTTTAACATTGATGCGTGTAAGGAAAGGAAGGGGCGATGAACCAAATCTTCAGAATAACCATAGGCCCGGAGACGATTTTGGGTCGCCTTCCTTCCTTGCGTGTCGGTCAGGGATACTGTTCAT
>Ga0116182_1001610_pt1 | contig 23150 bp, 25 predicted proteins | sample AD_UKC077_MetaG_FD_89805 | JGI IMG/M metagenome (GOLD analysis project Ga0116182, IMG submission 89805) | Active sludge microbial communities of municipal wastewater-treating anaerobic digesters from USA - AD_UKC077_MetaG | ecosystem: Engineered > Bioreactor > Anaerobic > Digestate | place: USA...
AACCGACAATTTTTTTATGCCTCGGGAACATAGTCCATAGGTGACTGCCCGCGACGCCCCTCCCGCGCCAAGAACCACTGCTTTTTTGTTGCGGGGACAAAAACGTCCTTCACGAGATAACGAAATCAAAAATCCTTCCATGTCAGTGTTCGTGCCAACCCAGCGGTTTCCTCTTTTACAGACTGTATTGACTGCTCCAATGGCCCGCGCCTCGGGAGAAACCTGATCGAGAAACTTCAGCACGACTTCCTTGTAGGGCACCGTCACGTTAAACCCGGACAGTTGAGACGTTTTGATATGCCTCATGGCGTTGCGGAAACCCGCGGGGTCCAGCTCAAGGACAATGTAGTTGGCATCTATCCCAAGCGCGCGAAATCCGGCCTCGTGCATGTCGGGAGATAATGTGTGAGCGAGAGGATAACCAAAAATTCCGAATAGTTGGAATGAGACTGGCGTCTTCACACGGGTGACGGTGTTTGAACCAGCTTGGGTTCCTGAGACAACTTGTTTAACGCAAAAAGATACGCGTGCACGCTGGCTTCGATGATATCAGTGCTCGTCCCACGCCCCGTAACTTCTTTAGAGCCCACCACAAGTTTCACGATCACCTCGCCCAAAGCGTCTTTACCACCGGTGACGGACTGCAAGCCATAGTGCGCGACCTGGGCCTTCGACTGAACGACCTGCTCAATCGCCCTGTAGCACGCATCAACGGGGCCGTCGCCGGTCGAGCTGGATTCACTGACTTGTCCGTGATGAGAAAGGCGGACGGTGGCAGAGGATTTTTGTCCCGTTTCTAGAACCACCTTCATCGAAACAAGCTTCCATACCTCCGGAATTTGAAGCATCTGGTTTTTTAAAATCGCTTCGAGATCTTCGTCGAAAATGTATTTTTTCTTATCCGCCAGCGTTTTAAACTTGGCAAAGGCATCATCCATTTCTTTCGGGGACAGATGAAATCCGAGTTTTTTTATACGCACCGCGAACGCGTGCTTGCCGGAAAGCTTGCCCAGCATCAGCTGGCTTCCGGAAAGCCCGATTTTTTTCGGGTTCATGATTTCGTAAGTCTGCCTTTTTTTCAGAAAACCGTCCTGATGGATCCCGGAGGCATGCCAAAAAGCATTGCGTCCGACAATCGCCCTGTTGGGTTGAACCACCATCCCGGTAAGATGCGACACCAACCGGGAAGTTTTGGTGATTTCAGACAGCTTGATGTCCGTGTAACAATTCATAAGATCCTTGCGCGTATCGATCGTCATCACGATCTCTTCCATCGAGGCATTACCGGCACGTTCTCCGATCGCGTTCACGGTACATTCCACCTGGTTAGCACCGGCCAAAATCGCCGCGAGCGAATTCGCGGTCGCGAGACCAAGATCGTTATGACAGTGAACCGACAAAACTACCGTTCTGCCAAGCTCCGGATTTTTCTTGATTAAAAACCTCATGAGCTCGGAAAACTCCTGGGGCACCGTATAACCAACTGTGTCAGGAATGTTAATTGAGGTCGCGCCGGCGTCAATCGCGGCCCGAACCACCTGGGCAAGAAAATCCCGTTCAGTCCGCGAGGCGTCTTCCGGCGAGAACTCAATCTGGCGGAAATCCTTCTTGGCGGAACGAATATTCTTGACCGCCATCTCAATGATTTCACGCTTGTTTTTCTTAAGTTTGAAATCACGATGAATTTGCGACGTCGCGAGAAACACGTGCAACCGTTTTTTTGCGGCCTTTTCGAGGGCCCGGCGGCAAGCGTCAATATCCTTGGGAACCATGCGAGAAAGGCCGCAAATCACAGGTTTTTTTACCTGTTCCGCCACCAGGCTCACAGCCTTCATCTCACCTTCCGAGGAAGCGGGAAACCCCGCTTCAATGACGTCGACGTTGAGACGCTCAAGCTGTTTCGCGATTTTGAGTTTTTCTTCGGGAGTCAGAGAAGCCCCCGGCGATTGCTCGCCATCTCGCAACGTCGTGTCAAAAATATATATCTTCCGAGCCGACTTCATAGGTTCAATACCGTTTCTCTTTCCTTAATGGATTGCGAAAACCCCGTGCCACGAGGCAACCAACCATGCTTTTTACTTCTTGTTAATAAACTCCATCATTTTGCGAAGTTTTTCGCCGGTTGATTCAATGGGATGTTGCTGACAAGCTTCCCGCATTTTTTTGAAATTCGGGCACCCTTGTTTGTTTTCATCCATCCATTCCTTCGCGAACTTTCCGCTTACGATTTCTTCCAGCATTTTTTTCATTTCCTTGCGGGTTTCCGCTGTCACCACACGGGAGCCGCGGCTGTATCCGCCATATTCCGCCGTATCGGACACCCTTTTATACATCCCTGAAATGCCCGAAACAAACATCGCGTCCACAATCAGCTTCACTTCGTGGAGACATTCAAAATAGGCCATTTCAGGTTGATAGCCCGCATTGACCAGCGTATCAAACCCGGCGGTAATCAATTCGCTAAGACCTCCACAAAGAACCGCCTGCTCGCCAAAGAGATCGGTTTCAGTCTCTTCTTTGAACGTGGTTTCAATCACGCCCGCGCGAGTCCCGCCGATCGCCTTCGCATAAGCCAGCCCGATCTCGAGAGCCTTGCCGCTCGCGTTTTGCTTGATCGCCACGAGACATGGAACCCCGCCGCCTTCCACGAACTGGGAACGAACTAGTGCGCCCGGGCCTTTCGGCGCGACCATAAATACGTCAATTTCCGGCGCCGGTTTGATGTAACCAAAGTGGATATTAAATCCGTGGGAAAAACAAAGCGATTTACCTTTTTTTAGATGGGGAGCGATCTGTTTTTCATAAATTGTGGCCTGAAGATGATCCTGGGTCAAAATCTGGATAATGTCCGCCTCTTGGGCCGCGTCGGCTGCCGCGACCGGCTTGAAACCATCTTTAATGGCCATTTCATAATTCGGTGTCCCGGGGAGCTCTGAAACAATCACGTCCACTCCGGAATCGCGAAGATTCAAACCCTGTCCACGCCCCTGAATTCCATAACCGATAATCGCAACCTTCTTCCCCTTGAGCAGATTGAGGTCTGCGTCCTTGTCGTAATAAATTTTTGCTGACATTTCAGTTTCCTTTCTGGTTGTTAATTGAAATTATTTCTTTTTCTTGGCAGGTTTTTTATGTGAAGCTTTACGGGCGCCTTTGGCGCTGGGCATCTTAAGCTCATGCCGTCGGGACATCGCGATCTGTCCGGTCCTCACGACTTCGCGCAAATCGAACGGCTTCAAGAGTTCAAGCATGGCGTCAATTTTCCCTTCGCTCCCCGTTACCTCAATCGTCATGGTCCCGGGACTCACGTCCACGATTTTTCGCCCGAAAAGTATTCACAACATGCATGATATCATTTCGGTTTTCAGCGTTGGCACCAACCTTGACCAACACAAGCTCCCTTTCGATCACGTCTTTGTTCGTCAGATCTTCAACGCAAATGACATCGATCAGTTTCCCGAGCTGTTTCATTATCTGATCCACCACATGATCATCCCCCTGCGCGATCACAGTCATGCGTGACACCTGAGGGTCATGGGTTTCTCCCACGGCAAGGCTGTCGATATTAAAACCCCTCGCAGAAAAAAGCCCCGCCACACGCGCCAAAACACCAAAGTGATTCTCCACCAGCACTGAAATTGTGTGTTTCATATCAAACTCCTTTTTTAGGAATTAGGAAAAAGCGGTAAAAAACTTTTTTACCCGCTATCCCTGAAACCCGCCAGCCCGTGTCAGGCCATATCCATAATTTGATCAAGCGCGTTACCGGCCGCGACCATCGGATACACATTTGATTCGGGCGCCACCAGACAATGGACAACAACGGGACCTCGGTGCGCAAGGGCTTTTTTGATCACAGGACACACATCCTTCTTCGTCCTTATTTCAAGAGCGCGGATCCCGTAAGATTCCACCAGTTTCACAAAATCGGGATTTGTGGGACCAATTACCGAACCCGAATAGCGTCTTTTGTAAAAAAGCTCCTGCCACTGTCGAACCATTCCATAGTAACCATTGTCCATGATAAAAACCTTGATCGGCGTCTTGTTAAAAGCCACTGTTGCCAGTTCAGTCATGGTCATCTGGAAAGAACCGTCGCCTTCGATGCAAACCACTGTCGCCTTGGGACAAGCGATCTGCGCCCCGATCGACGCCGGAAAACCATATCCCATGGTCCCAAGTCCTCCCGAAGACAACATGGTCCTGGGTTTTTTAAACTTGTACCACTGGGCCGTCCACATCTGGTGCTGGCCTACGCCGGTCACTACCACCGCCTCATGCCGAGTCAATTCGCCGATCTGTTCTATGATGTGTTCCTGCGTAACTTTAGCGGATTTACGATCATATTTCATCGGATGCTTTTCTTTCCATAACGCGATCTGGTCCAGCCAGGGCTTGATTTCCGCGCGTCTATCCCCGACAAGCCCGAGTAATTCTTTGACGGCAACCTTCACGTCGCTCACCACCGGCACATGGGCCCTGACCGTTTTCGAAATCGAGGAAGGATCAATGTCGATATGAATGATCTTCGCCCGCGGCGCAAATTTGGCGACATTCCCGGTCACACGATCATCAAAGCGCGCGCCAATGCCGATCAGGACATCTGAATTCTGGACGGAATAGTTCGCGTAATGAGTTCCGTGCATCCCCAGCATTCGCAAGGACAATGGGTGCGTCTCCGGGAAAATCCCGAGACCGAGGATGGTGGTCGTGATGGGAATTCCCGTTTTTTCCACCAGCGCCCGGATTTCCTTTTCCGCGCCTGAACTAATGGCGCCACCACCGACATAGAGAACCGGCCGCTTACTTTGATTGATCAGGCGCGCCGCCTCGCAAATCTGACTCGACGCGTCTGGGTTGGGAAGATCCGGCCGATACGAACGAATAAAAACTCTTTCCGGCCACACAAATTCGGTTTTCGCGCGACTGACATCCACGGGAAAATCAATCAACACAGGGCCCTGTCGGCCTGTCGTCGCGATGTAAAACGCCTCCCGCACAGTTTTTGCGATCTCTTTCACGTTCTTGATCAAAAAATTATGTTTCGTTATGGGGCGCGTAATTCCGACAATATCCACTTCCTGAAACGCGTCACTCCCGATCACATTCGTCACCACCTGCCCCGTAATACAAACCATGGGCACACAATCCATATAGGCCGTGGCCAAGCCGGTCACCGTATTCGTGGCCGCGGGGCCCGAAGTTACCATACAGACGCCGGGCTTACCGCTCGCACGCGCGTACCCGTCCGCCATGTGTGTCGCACCCTGCTCGTGTTTCGTAAGAATCAGCTTAATCTTTGAATCGTAAAGAACGTCGTACGTCGGAAGAATCACCCCTCCGGGGAGCCCGAAGATGTGCTTCACTCCCTCCATTTCAAGACTTTTGACCAAAATCTGCGCGCCGGTTAGTTCCATAATAAATTTCCTTTTAAATTAGACCGTAAAAAAATCTTTGACGCCTTTCTTGAACTTCGCCTTAAATCCCCTTTGACTTTTTTCAACCGCCGCCGAAAAACTCTGTCCGGTAGCTTCAATCCAGTCGTAGGCTTCTTTCTTCAGTTCCAACGATTCAAAACCCTTTCCGTCCGGGACTTCCACCAGTTTCAGGGGATACCCTTTTTCCTGCAAACCATCAAGCCATGTCTGATTTTGATCTTTGACATGCGGTTGATTGCTCTGAAGCACCACGAAAAAAAGCTGTTGCTTAGACAAATTGGAACTCGAATGAATTAGCCGCGAAAAAGGTCCCGCCCATGCCTGCCCCAACAAAACCGCCCCCGCGAACTCCTGGGGATAATTTGTCGCCAAATAGGCCGCGTAATGAGCTCCCGTATTTTTTCCCGCGACATAGATTTTCTTGTCATTCACCGGGAATCTCTCCTGGACATCTTTTTTCACCTGTAACAACCATGTATCCAGATTGGTGGGCACATCGTCGCTTTCAACCCACACGCCTGCCGTCGAAAGGACAAACACCATGTTTTGATCCGCAATGCTTTTCCAGTAAGCAATCCCTTCCTCTCCCCCCACCCCTTCACTCGGAGCGACCATAATCATGGGATAGCTTCGATCTGCCCTGTAACCCCTCGGGGCATACAAGAAAACCGGATATTTATAATCCGAAATCGCCAAAAGACCGGACGGAAACGGATCCTGAACAGCCTTTTCCAAGACATCCTCGCTCACCAACTCTTGAGCGAACATCTTGAGAGGGCTCAGAAAAAAAACAGCAATTGCAAGGACAAAGACGGTTTTCTTTGTATTTGTCATAAGAACACCTTTGGTCTCGCGAGGGTTAAATGATGTAAGTGACTGAAAGTAAAGAGGTTGTTATTATAATGATTCGCCTTATGTTGTCAAAGGCATCCAGAGATATAAATTTCCCTCCCCCTCAGTGTGAGCGGGTCGAGAAAACTCCACAATACCTCACGTTTTCTTCGGTCGGAAGCTAATGTATCTTTGGCTACATCAATAGGTTGCGACGATCCAGACAGGGAACGTCCGTATCTTTTCCGGAATTACCGAGGGGTTAGTGTTTCTTTGTTTTCTTCCCAGAAATCGCGGTGGACGTGGTAGCGGTGGAGGCATCTACTCCTGTTGAAGGCGCCGGAGACTTATCCACAACCACCACAGGCCCCGCCGAGTTTTTTGCCGTCACGAGTTCGTAGATAATCTCGCCGGGTTTAACAAATCCGAGCTCTTCGCGCACAACCTTCTCAAGATACTCAATATCATTCTGGAGAAGGTATTTTTCATCCGTGAGGGACTTGATTTGGGAATCAATTTCCTGAATTCGCTGTACCAGTCTCTCCTCTTCCTGTTTTAACTCGTGATACCTGGAAAAAGACCGCAGATAGATAAAAGAAAGTATCAGCCCTGCCGCCAACAGGATCGCGAGAAACAGAAAGACCTTTTTTAGCATGCTTTCCCAAGCTTAAGCCCCGCGTACACGGCTTTGGATCCCAGAGCCTCCTCGATGCGAAGCAATCGATTGTATTTACAAATCCTGTCCGTGCGGGAAGTTGACCCGGTTTTGATCTGACCCGTGCTGAGCGCCACCGCGAGATCCGCGATCGTCGTATCTTCGGTCTCACCACTGCGGTGGCTCATGACAGCCGTGTAACCGTGTTGGTGCGCCATGCGGACAGCCTCAATCGTTTCCGTGAGTGTTCCGATCTGATTGACCTTAATTAAAATAGAATTGGCCGTTTTTTTCTCAATCCCCATCGCGAGCCGCTTCGTATTAGTCACAAAAAGATCGTCTCCCACGAGTTGAACCTTGGCCCCGATCCGATCCGTCAGTTTTTTCCACCCATCCCAGTCATTCTCGGCCAAACCATCCTCGATCGAAAAAATCGGGTATTTGCCCGCGAGCGCTTCATAAAAATTCACCATATCCTCGGCAGATTTTACGGGTTGGGCCTCCGCGCACAGAACGTATTTCCCGGGATTCTGATTCCCACCCAATTTGTCCTGCCCGTAAAAACTCGAACTGGCCGGATCAAGAGCGATTTTAACGTCTGTTCCCGCCTTATAGCCGGCTTTTTCAATCGCTTCCATAATCACGTCCAGCGCCTCATGATTAGACTTAAGATCCGGAGCGAATCCCCCTTCATCCCCAACCGATGTCGACAGCTTCTTGGCATGAAGAATTTTTTTCAGGTTATGAAACACTTCCGCTCCCATCCGTAAAGCGTCCCGAAACGTCGGAGCGCCAAAAGGCATGATCATGAACTCCTGAAGGTCAACATTGTTGTCCGCGTGAACTCCGCCGTTAATGATATTCATCATCGGTACCGGCAAGAGGTTCGCCGAAGGGCCGCCGATTAATTCATAAAGAGGCATCTTTCTCGAAACACAAGTCGCGTGAGCGCAGGCAAGCGAAACTCCCAGAATCGCGTTTGCTCCCAGCCGCGCCTTATTCGGAGTTCCGTCGAGTTCTATCATCCGCTTGTCAATTCCCGATTGATCCGAAGCGTCTTTTCCCTTCAGCTCCCGGGCAATTTCCGTGTTCACGTGTTCCACGGCCTTGAGAACTCCCTTACCAAGATAACGCGCCTTGTCGCCGTCACGAAGTTCTACCGCCTCATGCTCTCCCGTGGAAGCACCGCTGGGGACAGCCGCACGGCCAAGAACCCCGTCTTGTAAAACCACGTCCACTTCAACCGTCGGGTTACCCCGGGAATCAAGAATTTCTCGCGCGTTAACGTTCACAATCGTCGTATTTGCCATTGGATGCTCCTTTATTGTTGGGATTGCCAGAGAAAAAAAGACAATACTTCAGATGCTTTTCCCGATCCGTCACACAACACCCGACAGATCCTTCTCTTCCAAAGGGAAAGAGTTTTTCCTTCTAACGGGGAAGACGTCCGAAACAGGCGGTGATTATAACAAATCCCGCAGAGGTGTCTACAGTGAGAAACTTAGCGGGCGCTCACTTTTCCTTCTAACACAAGGTTAAGCGCTTCCGGATAAACGTCATATTCAGTTTCATGGATTCGAGTTTCAAGCGTTTCAAACGTGTCGCCGGAAAGGACAGGGACTTTTTTCTGGAGGATCACCGTTCCGGTATCCACTCCCGCATCGACAAAGTGGACCGTCACACCCGTTTCTTTGACCCCGGCGTTCCACGCGTCCCTGATGGCGTGGCTCCCGGGGAAATCCGGGAGAAATGAGGGGTGTATGTTAACGAGACGGCCGTAATATTTTCGAACAAATCCTTCCGTCAGAATCCGCATAAACCCGCAGAGGCAGACGAGATCTATCTTGTGCCGATCGAGACATTCGGACAAAGCTTCGTCAAAAGATTCCCGGCTATCGTAATCCCCGTGAGAAATCACAACCGAAGGCACCCCAAACTCCAGGGCCCGCCCCAGCGCCTTCACGTCCGGTTTGTTTGAAATCACAAGCGCCGCTTCAGCCCTCCGAATTTCTCCTTTTTTAATTCGCCGGATCAAATTGGCCATATTCGATCCGTTTCCCGAAACAAGAAAAGCCAACCTTTTCATATCCATTCACCTTCTTAAAGATTCACAAGACATCCGACGCTAGGATGCGGAAAGCACGCGCTTGCGGTTTTTCCCGCTGACGAGAATGACCACTTCTCCCTTTCGGGGCCGACTCTCAACGTCCCGCACAAGCGCGGACAACCGTCCGCGCAACCGTTCTTCAAATTTTTTGGTCATTTCGCGCGCGACCACCGCCTCCCGATCCCCAAAAACTTCAAACATATCCCTGAGCGCCGAGGGAAGTCGATACGGCGATTCAAAAAAGATAAGTGTCTCTTCCCGATCCGCGACTTCGGCAAGCCGCTTCTTTCGGCTGGCACTTTTATTCGGCAAAAAACCCAGGAATGAAAACTCATCCACCGCGAGCCCGCTGGCCACTAGCGCCGTCAACACGGCCGAAGGTCCCGGCAAAACCTCAAACGGCACACCTTCGCGAATTGCCTCTCGAACCAGCGTGAAACCGGGATCCGAAATCGACGGCATTCCACCATCCGTCACAACCGCCACGCGCTTCCCCTGCCGCACTTGCGCGAGAATTTCGTGGACACGGATTTCAGGACTGTGCTCATGATAACTGAGAAACTGCTTCTCCGGAATCTCGTAATGCTTCAGAATTTTGACCGTCTCACGCGTGTCTTCACAGGCGATAAAATCCGCCGCCCTCAAAACCTCAAGGGCCCGGATCGTAATATCGCCAAGGTTCCCGATGGGAGTCGCAACAAAACTCAACATATCAAAAGCTTTAACATTTCGTAATGCCTTGAGCCTTCATCGCTTACCGTTCTCTTTGGATCACGTAATCCGCCAGCTCACAAAGACTATTTTTAAATTCAGATTCCGGAAATGGCGCCAACGCCTGTTTTGCCTGACGAATAAAACCCTGGGCTTTTTCCAACGAATAATCCAGCGCTCCGCTTTTCTGGAGAAGCTTTTTCAACATGGGGAAACGCTTCGCGTGATTACGCGCGTGCAGAATACGGACGACTTTGTCGCGATCTGAAGAAGCAAGACAGTGGATAACAGGTAATGTATAGACCCCTTCTTCAAGATCGGCCCCGAGTGTTTTCCCGAATTCACTTTCCCGACCCGTAAAATCCAGGTAATCATCGATGATCTGGAAAGCCATCCCGAACGCATGCCCGTACCTGCCAAGGGCATCCACTCGTGTTTCGTCCATTCCCCAAATGAGCGCTCCGGTTTGTAATGAGCAGGCAAGCAGGGAAGCTGTTTTTTTTCCTAAAATTTCAAAGTGCGTTGATTCGCTCAAATTAATATTATTCTTTTCACTCAGCTCCTGGACTTCCCCTTCACAAATCTCACCGGCCGTTTTCAAAAAAAGCGGAATGATGCGTTCGTTTCCGTGACGAAAAATCGTGACAACGGCCTTGTCATGAAAAAAATCACCGGCCAAAACCGCCGTCTGAGGCCCCCACTTCACGTGAAGCGATGGCAGTCCTCTTCGAATCGGGGCGGAATCAATGATGTCATCGTGAATCAGCGTGGCAGCGTGAAAAATCTCGGTCGCGGCCGCAAGATAGACTTCCGAGGTCTCCTGACGCTCGGAAATCACTTCAGCTGCCGGCGCCAAAGAACGGGCCATTCCTCCGCCTAAAAACACCAGCGCCGGGCGGAGCAGTTTTCCGTGTTTGGAAAAAAAATACTGCACCACGTCTTCAATTTGCCGGCTCGGGGTGCGGAGCGTTTCTTTGATCACCGCGGGAACTCGCTGAATCCCCGCCGCAATCGGCGCGTAAATTGTTTCGAGGGTCAAGGTGGTCTTCATGGTCCGGGTATTATAACGGAAAAAGGAAATCTATCCCCTGCTATTTCAAGGCCTCGGCCAGCTTTCTAAACTGCCCTGTGGCAAGTTCTTCTCCCCGCGCATTCAAAGCGAAACCAAGCTGGGCGAAAATCGATTCGAGTTCCATCCGGTTTTTTTTCGGTTTCCAATATTTCAAAAGAAGCGCTAAAAGGGTTTTTCGCCGCTCGCTAAAAGCAATCCGGATTATTTCAGGCAAGGATTCATCTTCCGTCAAACCTTCGTCCGGAACAAACGTGTAGCGAATCACCCTCGATGTAACCTCAGGCGCGGGGAGAAAACATTTCGGGGAGACATCAAACAGGGTTTCCGTGCTTCCAAAAATCGAGGCAGAAACGCTCAGGCGACCGTAATCCGGGGTCCCGGGCTTTGCCGTCATCCTCGCCGCCACTTCTTTCTGGAGCATCAAAACGGCAGAGTGAAAACAGGCGCGATGCGCGATCAAATGGAAAAGGATGGGAGTTGAGATGTAATAGGGAAGGTTGCTGACCACCTTGAACCCGGATTTTGTCAACGGCATCTTTTCCCTGAAATCGTGGAGAGCCTCGGGCTCCCTTCCTCTGATCATTTCGGACAAGTCACACTCGAGAATGTCCCGGTTCACAATCGACAGTTGCCCGGGAAAGGCTGGCACAATTTCATTTTGAAGGATTTCAACAAATCTTTTATCTTTTTCTATCGCCAATACCGGATGCCCACGTGATAGCAGTTCAACGGTCAAGGAACCCAGCCCTGGCCCAATTTCTAGAACCGGTTCTGCCTTGTCAAGCCCAAGACCATCCACAATCTTTCGCACCATATTCGGGTCCATCAAAAGATGCTGGCCGAGATGTCCACGAACCCGAATATGATATTTTTTCAGAATCTCCACCTGGCTCAGCATCGGGAGATCTTCTCCCATCGGGGTAATTGATCATGGCGCATCATGACCATCAGCTCCTATTGAGAACCAGAGTTTCAGCGAGTTTGAGCGCGGCCATCATTGAAGAAGGGTCCGCCTTCCCCTGATACGCGATATCATAGGCCGTTCCATGATCTGGAGAAGTTCGGATATAGGGAAGACCAAGGGTCATATTCACGCCATCATGAAAATGAATCATTTTGAAAGGCCCTAACGCCTGATCATGATACATGGTAATCAAAGCATCAAACGCGCCGCGGCGGGCGGAATAAAAAATCTGGTCGGCAGGGTAGGGCCCCGACGCAAGTATTCCTTTTCTTTGGGCGCGTCTGATCGCGGGACTAATAACAGTAATTTCCTCCCCGCCGCCACATTCTTTCCCGTGCGGATTAAAGGCACAGACCGCGATTTTGGGATTTTTTATTTTAAAGTCATTTTTAAGCGCGTCCGCCGTCAAAATAATTTTTTCGAAAATGAGGTCTGAGGAAAGAAGGCCGCTCACTCTTTTAAGCGGAACATGAATGGTCGCAAGGGTCAATTTCAGACTGGCACCGACGAACATCATCGCATAATGTTTCACGCCAGCGGCTTGAGCGAAAAATTCCGTGTGTCCGACAAATCCCTTTTGGGCTAATCGGGCCGAAACCTTGTTGATCGGAGCGGTCACAATCGCCTGGACTCTCCCCTCCTTCGCAAAGTCAGAGGCAATTGAAATAGCGCGGATTGCCATTTGACCATTGGCGACGGTTTCTCGCGATTTATCGAACTTCGCGCCCCCAATGTCCCAAAAATAAACAATCCCCTTCTGCAAAACACGACCATCGGAAGGAAATCTTTGGAAAGAGAAATCAAGACTCGTCTGTTTATTAAGAAAGGAAAAAACCGCCTGGGAGCCAATCACTACATATCGGCATCGGGGGCCACGCTTGAGCCGTTTCAGGCACTTCACAACAACTTCCGGGCCAATCCCGCCCGGATCCCCCATCGTGATGGCAATAACCGGTGCCCGGACCGCAGTTGCCGGATGACGCAGAAGCTGATGTTTCGTCATCCCCGTACCTCCCATCCGGTTTCAGCGTATTGAGATATAGGCCGCCCGCTTCAACTGTTCCGTCCATTCTTTGAAGCGCTCATTACTTTTGGCCCGAAAGAGATACCCAGAAATCTGCTCCCTCGATTCCTCAAATGTCACCCGGCGGGCATCTTCTTTTTCTTCAATTCGGAAAATGTGAAATCCAATGGGGGATTCGACAATATCCGTCAACTGCCCCTGGGGCGTAGAAAAGATCGCTTCATCCACCGATTCGATCATCGACCCTTTCTCGATCCAGTCCGCCGGTTTTTCTTGCCGGGCCCTGGAATCCTCAGAATATTTCCTGACCAGATCGTCAAAATTATCTCCCTGCTTGATCTTTAAATAAAACGACTTGATTTTGTCTCTGGCCGCCTCATCCATCGTCCCTTGTTCCCGGGATTCGGCGCTTTTCCTGACCGTAAGGGACTTGATCTTGACGCGAGCAGTCCGCTGAAACTTTTCAGGGTTTTCTTTGTAAAAGCTTTCAATCTCCGCGGGCGAAATAACAACGCGGGAACGAATTTGAATATCCTGAAGTCTCCGGATCATCAGTTGTTTTTTGATTTTCTCCCGGAGAGCTTTCATCGTCATCCCCTCTCTCTCCAACATACTGTTAATTTCATCGTACCCTTCCATTCTCTTGCCGAGGTCTTCCAGTTCTCGATCAATCTCATCTTCCGTAATCACGATCTCCTGCGCCACCGCCTCCTGATAAACGAGATGATCTTCGATCAATTGATTCAAAATCTTCTGCCGCGCCTCTTTTACAAAATCGACAAGCTCATCCCCGCTGTATTGTTCTTTGTAGTCTTCGTAAAGGGGCCGCAAAATCGAGTCCAGCTCGGATTGGGTAATAATTTCGTCATTCACCACCGCGATCACTCGATCAAGAAGCTCTTCCTGGGCACCACCCAACGGGATCCCGAGGGAAGCAAACAAACATAGGATAAGCAGAAACTTTTTCATAGTACGCTCATTATACAACAGTTTAGAAGCCGTTCCTAGTAAGCGAAAAATTCATTTTTTAAGTTACTTTCACTTAAGAAGACTGAGCTTCTGGTTCCGGGTTGCCGGATCGGTGTTCTTCCACCGCTTTTTTAAGCATTCTGCAGTAAAGATCGAACCCGACAGCATGAATAAATCCGCTTTGTTCATGTCCGAGTAAATTCCCGGCTCCCCGTATTTCAAGATCTTCCATAGCAATTTTAAATCCCGAGCCAAGCTCAATAAATCGCTCAATCGCGGCAAGTCGTTTTGCCGCGTCTGGAGTCATTGAGCCACGGGGTGTCAGGAAATAAGCGTAGGCCTGTCTCATTTCCTTAAATCGTCCCACCCTGCCACGAAGCTGGTATAAATCCGCCAGTCCGAAGCAGTCCGCGCGATTGACGATCAAAGTGTTCGCATTGGGGATATCAATCCCCGCCTCGATGATGTTGGTCGAAATTAAACAGTGGATTGCTCCCTTCATAAATTGTTTCATCACCTTTTCAAGCATTTCAACCGGCATCTGCCCATGGGCGATTCCAAATTGAATATTCGGTAAAATTTCTCTGAGTTTTTCATGCACTTTTTCGATGTTCTCAACACGGTTATGCACAAAATAAACCTGCCCCCCTCGCTCTACTTCCCGTTCGATCGCCTGCCGAATCACTAAATCGTGGGATTCCGTTACGAAGGTCTTGATGGGAAGCCTGTTCCGGGGAGGGGTGTCGATGACCGACATATCACGAACACCGAGAAGCGCCATGTGAAGCGTCCTCGGAATAGGGGTTGCGGTAAGCGTCAATACGTCGATCTGCGAACGCATTTTTTTGAGAGATTCCTTGTGGCGAACTCCAAATCTTTGCTCTTCATCAATGACCACAAGTCCTAGTTCTTTAAATTTAATGTCCCCGGACAGAAGTCGGTGGGTACCCACCACAATATCAGTCGCGCCTGTTTTGAGAGAGCGAACCACGGCCTTCTGTTCCGAAGGGCTTTGAAACCTCGAAAGAATCTCCACGGTCACAGGGAACGTTTTGACCCGATTTTTAAGTAAAATGTAGTGCTGTTCCGCAAGAATGGTGGTCGGAACAAGAAACGCAACCTGTTTTCCCCCCGTGACTGCCTTGAACGCGGAGCGAATCGCGACCTCAGTTTTTCCGTATCCCACATCTCCACAAAGGAGCCGATCCATCGGCTTTGAGGATTCCATATCACGTTTCACCTCGTCGATAGCCCGCTTCTGGCCTTCGGTTTCATCAAACGGGAATTCGTCTTCAAAGATTTTTTGCCACTCATGATCCCGGGGAAACGCGAACCCTTGCTGCACATTGCGACGCGCCTGGAGTTCAAGAAGATCGCCCGCCACCTTGTGCAGGGCATTGCGAGTACGCTGTTTGATCCGCTCCCATTCTTTGGTGTTCAGCCGGGTGAGTTTAGGGGCGGCCGAAGACCCGCCGATATAGCGCTCGATCGGCTCTTTCATGGAAAGATAAAGGATCTCGCCCTCAGCGTATTCAATCGCAAAACATCGTTCTTTTTTTCCTTCCAACCGGATCATTTTGCTTCCGAGAAACCTTCCAACTCCGTAGTGGAAGTGCACGACAAAATCACCTCGCTGAAGTTCGCCCATTCCGGCGACGGGCTCAAAAGCCCCAAACTTTTCTTCCAGTCTTCGCACCTTCCGCTCATAGTGTCCCGAAAGTGGGATCAAAAACACTTCCTCAAAAAGGGTAAAACTTTTTCCTTCCGATGGAGAAAAGTCGCGAATTTGGTAGAGGGTGTTTCCGCGGAAGTCAAGGCGCACAGGCATCCGGTAAGTCACCGGATAAACATCAACCGTTCCTCCCCGGATAGAATATTCTCCGGGAAGTTCTACAAGATTTTTGCGGACATAGCGAAGCTCCTGGAGAATTGATTCCAGGTCCTCAAACCGGATTGTTTCACCTGTCTTAAAATGTTTAATGTTCATTTTCTAATGGGGACTTGCTTTTTAAAACCGTCACCGCCAGCGCGATTCCGTCAAAAAACTTTTTCGATTGATATCTTTCGTCAAAATCTCAAGACGCCCGATTAAGCCTGATATTCATTTTTGATTCACAAAAAGCAACACCGATGTATCGCGCCTCGGGCCAAATAACTGGGCGTTTTCACAAAAGGGATTATAGAACAGCGCTCAAAGAGCGGCACATGTTTTTCATATTTTCAATTGTCACGAAAATTGAACTCTATGAGATATTTTATGGTAAGACGATTTTTCGAGGGAAATTAAAAAAACGCACGCTGGCAGACAACCCATCCAGACAGCAACTTGAGTAAAGCCGCTGTTTTTGATCCGTTCCTCATCCACAAGCCAATCTATCCAGCTCTAAAAACTGCTCTTTCAGAAACGAGACTTACTTTTTTTGCTTAAAACAGTTAGCCATGCGTTCCACCGCGGAATAAATCTCTTTCTCGGAAACGGCATAACTTAACCGGATGTGCTCAGCGCTACCAAAAGGTTCTCCGGGAATCACGGCAACGTGAGCTTCTTCAAGAAGTCGTTTGGAAACTTCAAACGCGGAAAGACCCGTCTTTTTGATGTTCACGAAAAGGTAGAAGGCCCCGCCGGGTTTTGTCGTCGTAAAACAGTCTATTTTTTCCAGGAGCGACAGGAAAAGGTCGCGCCGTTTTTCAAACACATCTTTCATCTTTCCAGCCTCCGCCTCACCGCGATCGAGCGCCGCCACACCGCCTGCCTGGGTGAAAGAAACGGGATTTGAAGTCGAATGGCTTTGGATGCTTTCTACCGCTTTGGCGAGAGCTTTGTCCGGGCAAGCCGCGTAACCCAGCCGCCACCCCGTCATGGCATAGGCCTTGCTGTGGCCGTTGACGACAATCGTGCGCTTCGCGATCTCAGAATCAAGTTGCGCGATCGAGCAGTGTTTCTGCCCATCAAAAATAAGTTTTTCATAAATCTCATCACTCAAAACCAGGAGGCGTGGATACTTTTTCATCACCTGGATAAGCGCCAGTAACTCCTCCCTGGAGTAAACAGCTCCTGTCGGATTAGAAGGTGAATTAAGGATCAGTACCTTTGATTTCGGCGTTATGGCCTTTTCAAGCATGGCCGGGGTAATCTTAAATCCCGTCGATTCGCAAGTTGGTAAAAAAACACTGACGCCTCCGATCACGGTCACCATCTCGGGATAACTGAGCCAGTACGGAGAAGGGATCAACACTTCATCCCCCGGATTCAAAAGGGCAAAAAGGACATTAAAAATCGCGTGTTTCGCACCCGTCCCCACCACAATCTGATCGGGCGAAAAATCCAGTCCTTGGTCGCGTTTCAGCTTCCGGCATATGGCTTGGCGAAGCTCGAGAGTGCCAGAAACAGGGGTATACTTGGTCTGCCCTTTCCTGAGAGCCTCCACGGCAGACTCTTTAATAAAATCGGGCGTGTCAAAATCCGGTTCTCCCGCCGACAACGAAATCACGTCAATCCCCTGAGATTTCATTTCTCTGGCTTTCGCCGCGATCGCCAGCGTGACCGAAGACTTCACCGCCAAGATTTTTGTCGAAAGTTCCATCAGCTTCCCCCTGTATAAAACGTGAATGAGGACTTACTTCCGGCCGGATAGCACGAGGCGCAACAGACAACGCGCAAAGCAAAAAGCTTTGAACCGTTGGCGTTGCGCCTCAAAATATTCGATCGGTTATTTTTTTGTATCGTCGCTCTTAAACCACTTCCGCAAACCGCCTAAAAATCCGCCGCGCTTTTCAGCCTCTTTTTTGGCCTCAGCCTTTTCGGCAGATCTTTTCTTTTCATCGGTCTTGGGCAGTTCTTTCGCGGTTGGCTTTTCCGAGAGCTTCTCAACCGGTTTTTTGTCCTTTTTCTTTTTTGTCTTTTTGGCCGGGGCTTCAAAAACGGCTGTCCATTCAAGGATTGCCATTTGAGCGGCATCTCCCACGCGGGTTCCGGTTCGAAGCACGCGCGTATATCCCCCTTGCCGACCTTTAAACTGAGGCGCGATCACGGTCTCCAAAAGACGCGCGACATCAGCGTCCCCAAGTTTTGAAATCAGCATCCGACGAGAATGGAGCGTCTTTTTTTTCGCGATCGTAACCATTTTGTCCGCGTAAGCGCTCGCTTCTTTTGCCTTGGCATGCGTGGTCTCAATTCTTTTTTTGAGCACAAGCGCCCGAACAAGATTCCTGAGCAAAGCCTTACGATGTGAACTTACGACTCCCAACTTTCGACGTAAACGACGGTGACGCATAAAAAATACCTGTTCCTTCCGGCTTAAGACGCGGCCTGAGACGATCCAGCTTCAGCCATTTTCCTCCCAAGCTTGTCGTCAAGGTTCATTCCGAGATGAAGATTCATCGAGGCTAAAATCTGCGTGATCTCGGTGAGAGACTTCTTCCCGAAATTCTTGTATTTAAGCATCTGGGCTTCCGTTTTCTGGACAAGGTCGCCAATAGTCTTAATGTTGGCGGCCTCGAGGCAGTTAGCACTGCGCACGGAAAGCTCCAGTTCGCTGATAGGCTTATTAATAACTTCCATAAATCCGTGATCCGTTTCTTCTTCCTCCTCTTCCTCTTCGGGAAGCTCGCCATAATTAACAAAGATATCCAAATGGCGCTGAAGAATATTGGACGCGTAAAGCAACGCCTCCTCGGGGCCCATGGCGCCGTTCGTCCAGACCTCAAGGATAAGGCGATCATAATCGGTCATTTGTCCGACCCGGGTATCTTCTACGGTAAAATTCACCTTGGTCACGGGAGAAAAAACAGAATCGACGCTCACCACGCCAATGGTCGTCTCATCCTGTTTGTTCTTCTCGGCAGGCACGTACCCACGCCCCCTGCCAATTTCCATTTCCATCTTGAACGGAACCGCTTTGGAAAGTGTGCAAATCACAAGGTCCGGATTGACAATTTCCACGGTTTCATCCGCCTCAATGTCAGAGGCCTTGACCGGTCCCTGTTTTTTTACATTGATGTAAATATTTTTAGGCCCCTTGCCGTGATAGCGGAGCACCAGTTTTTTGACATTCAAAACGATCTGCGCGCCATCTTCGACCACACCGTCCAGGGTCGCAAACTCATGGAGCATCCCGTCGATCTTGATGCTGGTCACAGTGGCACCCTCAATCGACGAAATCAAAACCCGCCGAAGGGCATTTCCGATCGTCGTTCCGTACCCCCGCTCAAAGGGCTCGGCAACAAATTTCGCATAAGTGGCGGTCAACGTGTTCTTGTCCACTTCCAGGCGCTTTGGCATTTCAAAGGTTTTCCAGCGTATTCCCATTTTATTTTCCTCCGATGACTCCCGCGCTGCGGGGCAAAATTGATCCGTTTGATCACGAATCATTTAATTTTTATCAAGATCCCCTCGCCCGTTCTCCATTCTGCCTGTTCGAAACCGGCGAAGCGGATAAAAAGACTACTTGGAATACAACTCCACGATCAGCGATTCTTCGACCGGCAATCCCGCGTCCGATTTTTTCGGGAACCTCAATACCTCACTGATCATTTTCTCTCTGTCAAGACCGATCCATTCGGGCGTGGTTAAATCTTTCCACTTCTCCAAGCTCGCCTGCACCCGTTTTTGAGTCGACTCCTTCGCCTTGGGAGCGATCTTGTCACCTACTTTGACGAGATAAGAAGGGACATCCACTTTCTGACCGTTCACAGTGATAAGACCATGGGTCACCATTTGTCGGGCTTCACGGCGCGACGTGCAAAAAAGTGACCGGTAGACGACGTTATCAAGACGCCGCTCCAGAGATTCTATCAGCGTCTCACCTGTAACCCCTTTCTTTTGGGCGGCCCGATAAAAAAAGACGCGAAACTGGCGCTCACCCAACCCGTAGATTCTCTTCATTTTTTGCTTCTCACGCAGCTGAACTCCGTAATCCGAGATCTTAGAACGTCGGGCGCCATGTTGACCGGGAGGATTGGTCAAGCGCTTATCATGCTTTTCATCCGTGGCGCGACGGCCTTTAAGCCCAAGGTTCACTCCCTCACGCCGATGAAGTTTAATAACTGGACCGCGATACCTTCCCATAACTTAAACCCTCCTCTTTTTCGGCGGACGACATCCGTTGTGCGGAACCGGAGTAATGTCGTGGATCGCCGTCACCGAAAGTCCAGCGGCTTGAAGAGCTCGGATGGCGGATTCGCGACCGGCACCCGGCCCTTTGATATAAACCTCAACCTCTTTCATTCCATACTCCATCGCCTTTTTTGCGGCTTTTTCGGACGCGATCTGGGCCGCGAACGGAGTGGACTTCTTGGATCCCTTGAAACCGGCAGACCCCGCTGATTCCCAAACCAGGGAATTGCCGCCAGCATCCGAGATGGTAATGATCGTATTATTAAAACTCGCCGCGATATGAACCACACCGCGAGCCAGATGTTTGACCTTTTTTTTCTTTGCCATTATGGTTTCCTCATTTCCAATGAACCCGTAACATTGCTTTGAGAAGCAACGAAATCGGAAAATTTATCTTTCTCGTTATTCACACCAACCGGAGCTCCAAGTGCGCCCTGCCAAAAAATCATCCCAAACCGCCCGGTCAGCGAAAATCAGTCGCGCTTTATTTGGGAGCCGGGGCCTTCTTACTAAGTCCCCCCACCGTTTTTCTTTTCCCCTTGCGCGTACGTGAATTGGTATGCGTCCTTTGTCCACGCACCGGAAGGCCTTTAACATGCCGAACTCCACGATAGCAACGAATATCCATCAACCGCTTGATATTCATCTGTACCTCTCGGCGCAAATCACCTTCCACGCGGCAAGTCTTCTGAATAATACCGGTAATCGCCGAAATCTCGCTCTCGGTCAGATCATTGGCGCGTTTGTTCCAGTCGACACGGGCCTCATCCAGCACCTGTCGTGAACGCGCCCTACCGATTCCGTACAAGTACGTCAGGGCAATTTCTACTTTTTTTTCTCTTGGGATATCCACACCAAAAATACGCGGCATAACTTGGTTTCCTTTCCTGAGCAAGTGATTCGAATTTTAAAAACAGACGCGCGTCTGCTCAGCCTTGTCTCTGTTTGTGCTTCGGATTAGAACATATCACGTAGACGTAGCCTTTCCGGCGTACGATCTTACATTTTTCACAAATTCTTTTTATTGAACTTCTGACTTTCATAGTTTCTCCTTAACGGTCATTTAACCCGAAACGTAATTCGGCCATGCGTCAGGTCATAAGGCGAAAGCTCCACCTTCACCCTGTCTCCCGGAAGAATACGGATATAATGCATCCTCATTTTACCCGAAATATGAGCCAGCACTTTGTGCCCATTTTCAAGTTCAACTCGAAACATCGCGTTGGGGAGAGGCTCAACCACAGTCCCTTCCACCTCAATCGCATCTTCCTTCGGCATTATTCGGTTGCCTCGTCTTTAGTAATATTAATAAAACCACCTTCCGTAAACGCGACCGTGTTTTCGTAATGACTCGCGCACTTCCGGTCTTTAGTCACCACTGTCCAGCCATTCGATAAAGTCTCAACCGCGTAACTGCCTTCCGTGACCATCGGTTCGATCGCGATTACAAGCCCCGGCTCGATCTTCGCGCCACGCCCCGCCTTCCCGTAATTGGGAACCTGCGGATCTTCATGCAACTCCCGACCGATGCCGTGTCCGGCATAATCCCGGACGACCTGGAATCCTTGCGACTCTACATACTTTTGAATCGCCTCTGAAAGATCCCCTATTCGCCAGCCCACTTTAATCTTGGACAAAGCGACATCAAAGGAATCTTTAGCGGTAGCAATCAGTTTCTTTCGTCGATCATCAACCGCCCCAACCGCCCAGGTTCTTGCCGCGTCTGTGTGAAAACCGTTCCATTTTACGCCCACATCAATACTGACGATGTCTCCATTAAAAAGCGGCTGGGTGCCCGGTATCCCGTGAACCACCTCTTCATTAAGTGAGACACAAATCGACGCCGGATACCCCCGATACCCTTTAAAAGACGGCTGGGCACCGCTTTCTCGTATCACTTTTTCCGCGGCCTGATCCAGTTCGATCCCTGTTACTTTCTCACGGATCATCGGGCGAAGGGTTTTGAAAACCTCCTGTAAAATCTTCCCCGATTCTTTGATAATCTGTATTTCGCGGCATGATTTCAGTTCAATCATGCCGCATCAGCCAACTTTCTCAAAAAGCTTTGCTATTTTCTCTTGAACCAATGGGGCGTCTCCGTCCGCCTGAACATTACGAAGAATCCCTTTCCGGGCGTAATATTCAATTAACGGTTTCGTCGACTCATGGTAAACCGCGAGACGTTTGCGAATAGTCTCCGGTTGGTCATCTTTTCGGGTCACAAGAGGTTGTCCGTGACAATCACAAATTCCTTCGACTTTAGGCGGCATATTTTTCACGTGATATATTTTTCCATCAACCGCGCATAATCTGCGGCCGGAAAGACGTTCGACTACCACCGCTTCCGACGCGTCAAAATTGATTGCCGCGGTCAGCGTCATCTTTTCCGAAGCGAGAAACTTATCGAGTTCTTCAGCCTGCCCTATTGTCCTTGGATATCCGTCAAGGATAAAACCTTCACACCCTTTCACTTTAAGCATCTTGATTTCCGCAAACATCATGCTATTTACAAGCATATCCGGAACCAGCTCACCCTTAGCCATAATATCCTTGGCTTCCATGCCAAGCGACGTGCCTTCTTTTATGTTCCGACGAAGGATATCTCCCGCCGCGAGATGGCAAAGATTTTTCGTCTTACTCAGGACTTCGGCATGCGTTCCTTTTCCCGCTCCGGGAGGCCCTAAAAAAATCAGGTTCATGCTTACCTCCGCCCCTTAATCCGGCCTTTCTTAATAAAGCCGTCATAATGCCGCATAATGAGCTGGGATTCGATGGAGCGCATCACATCCAACACAACACCCACGATGATCAACAAACCGGTACCGCCAAAAAAACTGGCGACCAAAAATGGAATATTTAACACATACTGGGATGAGACAATGCTCGGGCACAGAGCAATGAACGCCAAAATAACAGCCCCCGCCATCGCGATGCGTGTCATCAAATAGTCCAGATACTCCGCGGTATTTTTCCCGGGGCGAATACCCGGAATAAAACCACCATATTTTTGAAGATTGTCACTTACATCCACGGGATTAAAGGTGATCGCCGTGTAAAAAAACGTAAAAAAGATGATTCCAAGAGCGTAGATTAAAGAATAGGTGACCGTTCCGTAAGCTAAAAGCTTGGCGACCTGAGTCAACATTCCCGCGTTCGGGAAAAACCCCGCCAGCGTGGCCGGAAAAAGGATGACCGATTGCGCGAAAATGATCGGGATCACGCCCGCCTGATTAACCTTCAGCGGTAGATACGTACTTTGCCCCC
>Ga0116182_1001611_pt1 | contig 23139 bp, 26 predicted proteins | sample AD_UKC077_MetaG_FD_89805 | JGI IMG/M metagenome (GOLD analysis project Ga0116182, IMG submission 89805) | Active sludge microbial communities of municipal wastewater-treating anaerobic digesters from USA - AD_UKC077_MetaG | ecosystem: Engineered > Bioreactor > Anaerobic > Digestate | place: USA...
CGCCGTATGCTGTCGCCGGCTTGTGCTCTACGTAAAATGTCGAGAATGTCCGTCACGCCATACTCCTTGTGTGCCATCGCTTCCTCCATGAAAGTTATGAAGGAACAATGCTACAGGTTGTACTGAGCGCCGGGTGAAAATACTGCCTGGGTGGGGGAATGCTCTTGAAAATGGGGTGGTGGAATGCTTCTGAAAAATCAGGTCAAAAAATGGGGGAATGGTCGTGAAAAATCACAGGATCGTTAAAGCTTATTTATGCTGAAAATATAATACTCATCGTCACGAAAAAAATGTCCTTTGGTTCGGGTATGGAAAAAACTGTCGTCCGGGCAGATTTTCAGCATTATGGCTCAAGATATTGCTTTGATGTTACCGATCCTGAAATAGAACGTGTGTACCGCAACAGAGGACATGGGCAATATCCTTTCGGCAACGCTTACCTATGTGTCAGTCTTGGAGAGATTTTTCACGGGTATTCCTATAAACTGGTCGCAACAATTCTCGGAGCAGCTTAACGTGAACACAGAAGTATACACAATTGGGCATTCAGACCATTCGATTGCATCGTTCATCGAGCATCTGCAACGCAACCGCATAACGGCACTGGCCGACGTCAGGTCAAGCCCATATAGTCGCATGCAACCGCAATTCAACCGGGAGTCATTAAATCTCGAATTACAGCTAAACAACATTGCCTACGTCTTTCTCGGCAAAGAACTTGGAGCGAGAACGGAACAACTAGAGTGCTATGTTAATGGCAAGGTTCAGTTTGACATCCTGGCCCGGCAGCCCCTGTTTCTGCATGGGATTGACCGGGTTATTCATGGTCTGGCCCAACACAACATAGCTTTAATGTGCTCGGAAAAAGAGCCGTTGAACTGCCACAGGGCCACTCTTGTAGCCCGACAACTTTACAGTCGTGGCATTACGGTCAAACATATACTGTATGACGGCAGTATTGAGCTTCATCAAGATTTGGAAAAACGCTTATTGAAAAGCCTGAAAATGGAACCAGACTTGTTTCGTAGTGAGAGCGAGATAATAGTTGACGCATATGAAAAATGGGGAGATCGCATTGCGTACGTAGCTGACGTATCAGATAATGAGGAGTGGCCAACAAAATGAAAGCATTTACAATCGGTTTTACAAAGAAAAATGCGCAGCAGTTTTTTAATCTGCTGAAACAGCCAGGCCTTAAGCGGGTTCTAGATATTCGTCTGAACAATGTTTCTCAACTTGCTGGTTTTACAAAGCGTGATGATTTGCGCTACTTCCTGAGAGAAATTTGCGGCGTCGACTATTTTCATCTGCCTGAGCTTGCTCCTAGCAAAGAAATTCTTGATGCTTACAAAAAAGCAAAAGAGGACTGGTTAGTCTATGAAACCAGATTCCATGCGCTTATGCTACAGCGTAAAATTGAAAACAGAGTTCGGCGTGAGATTGTTGACGGAGGTTGTTTTCTCTGCAGTGAGTCGACACCAGAGAAGTGCCATAGGAGACTTGTAGTGGAATACCTGCAAGAAAAGTGGGGTGACTTAGAAATTCAGCATCTATAGATGTTTGACTGGAAGAGCAAAAGGGGACAGCCCCCTTATTGTCCCCTAGCTAAGGTCAAACTATATGTGGAGACAAAGCCATGATCAGGATTCGAAAACGTGGTGAGTTGTGGGAGGTCGAAGATTGCAGCAGTTGCGGTGACATATCCCGCAACTTTTGTGATCTTGAGAGAGTCCGGCAAATCATAATAGATAAAGCGGCCGACATGGATTACTACGCTAGGTGGGCTTTAGAAATCATAAATAATCAGTCGGATATCTATTCATATCAGGGTGGTAAACTGATTAGTAAAAAACCGTTGAAAAAAGTTTTCTGCCTGACGCTTTTTCTTGAAGATGCATACAAGCTTGAGATCATCATTCCTCTACTTGAATCTGGTGTGTGGAAGGTCCGTAAATGGAAAACTCCTGACTGCCTTCTGAATTATTACGAGACCTCGTTTATCAAAAATCCTGTAAAAAAGCATTACATGATCATTGAAACGACAGATCCCGACTTGATACCCATCTATAATCGAATTACTACGATTTCATCAAAAGGTGAAATGGTCTAGATACTGAGAACGACGAAGACAATAGATACAGTCTGCATGTTGTTGGCACGAAAGGGTCCTACAGTGACACAGTACAACAAATCGCAAAAGTCTTTGGAAAGAGAGTTGTTTTCTACGATTCTGATTATCATGATGTACCAGATGGATTTGTCATTTCCAGTAACACTACCACGATCTTTATCCATGCCAGATCGCAAAACTCAACACTCTTCATCATCGGACATGAATTGTTGCATTCTACGAAAACGTCCTGGGTGGACAATTATACTCAGCTCCTAGAGCAAAAATGACCAGTGTCAGGCCTACACATTTTACCTATCAAGGGACAGCCCCATCATGCAAACACCTAATTAGCTGAATAAGCAGGAGATTTGAGTCATGGCATTCTCTGAATTTGAACTAAAAAGAATTGAAAAGGCATTGGCGAAATTTTTAAAAATCAGGCGGCCGCCTCCTGAAATTCGTTCTGAAGTCGACTTGGGGTACAGGCTCTCAGGTCAAAGCTTGGAACTCTTCGAAATCCGTCCACAATGGGATGACCCAAGCATAATTCGAGAATACCTGTTTGCAAAGGCAACGTATGTATCAACGCAAAAGCACTGGAAAATTTTCTGGCACAGAGCTGATTTAAAATGGCATGTGTACAAGCCTGACTTAACAGTTCCTACAATAGAGAATTTTTTTGAGGTTGTGAACGCTGATGAGTATGGATGTTTCTTCGGCTAACGGAAATAACCGTAAAATAACCGGGGACAGCAATAAGGGAACAGTCCCCTTATTGTCCCCTTATTGCTCTTGCATTTATCGTGCAGCTTCAGCGTGAAGCTTGAGTCCAAGCGCTGAAACAATTTTGAGAATAGTATCAAAACCTGGTACCCGCTCGCCTGAAAGCGCCTTGTAAAGACTTTCACGTGAAAGGCCGGCATCGCGCGCCACCTGAGACATACCCTTGGCACGGGCAATGTCGCCGAGGGCCTTGGCAACAAAAGCGGCATCGCCATTGGCCTCCTCGAGAGAGGCTTCAAGATAGGCCGCCATTTCTTCAGGAGTACGGAGATGCTCCGCAACATCATAGCGACTGGTAGCTGTTTTGGACATGTTCAACTCCTATAAATTCTGTGCAAGGCTGATTGCTGTTTTGATGTCCCGAGACTGGCTGCTTTTATCACCACCAGCCAGCAGGACAATCAGTTCACTGCCGCGCTGAATAAAATAAACACGATAACCGGGGCCATAGCTGATTCGCATTTCCGAAACGCCCTCACCAACGGGCTTGACGTCACCTGCATTACCAGAAGCAAGACGCTCAACCCTGACAAGGACGCGAGCTTTGGCTTGAATGTCGCGCAAGTTATCAAGCCAATTGGCGAAATGTTCAGTTTTACGAATCTCTATCATGCTCAAAGTGTAGCCCAATGGATACACCCTGTCAAACTATAAATATGTGGGCAACAAGGGAACTATAAGGTTACAATCCCCTTATAGTCCTAAAATTAACACCGTTAACACTATTGAGTTTCACAGGAGGCCTTATGAGCATGGAGTGGAATGAATCGTTCGTTCTGGGCATCGAAGAAATCGACCAGCAACACAAGATGATCGTTGAACACTTTAGGTTGCTGTCAGATGCTGTTCGGGATGCCCGCGAACAAGAAGTGCTGACAGATATGGTGAAATTCCTGATCGAGTATGCCCAGTTTCATTTTGCAACCGAAGAACGCTATATGAAACAGTTTGCCTACCCCGATATGGCTGAGCAGCTTGGCGAACATGAACAGTTTTCACGGGATGCCATTGATCTGCAAAGCAAGTTATCCGATGGCGCTAACAGCCACATGCTTGCTGTGGAGCTGACCGGCAAATTATTTCGCTGGGTCTTCCAGCATATCCGCGACCATGACCGAAAAATGGCACAGTACGTCAAGGAAAAAATGGCTGCGGCTTCCTGATGTTACATTGTCATAATTGCAGCCCTTACACCCTATGGCAGTGTTTCCCCCTACAAGGAGTTTTTAGAAATGGATATCCCACGGATTTTCACCATCACCGAAAGCGCCCATCGCATCCATAACCCGCTCACGCCGGAAAAGCTTGCCACTCTCGGTGTCGCACTGCGTCTGGAAAAGGGAACCCGGATGCTCGACCTGGGCAGCGGTTCGGGGGAGATGCTCTGCAGCTGGTCACGCGATCTCGGCATCATCGGCACCGGCATCGACATGAGCCCGCTTTTCACCGGTCAGGCGCAACTCCGCGCCGAAGAACTGGGCGTTGCCGATCGCGTCCAGTTCATCCATGGCGATGCTGCCGGCTATGCCTCGGACGAGAAGGTCGATGTGGCCGCCTGTGTCGGCGCCACCTGGATCGGCGGGGGCGTTGCCGGCACTATTAAGCTTTTGGCCCGCAGCCTGCGCAGCGGGGGGGTCATCCTCATCGGCGAGCCTTTCTGGCGGCAGTTGCCGCCAACGGAAGATGCTGCCAAGGGGTGTCTTGCCGGCTCGATCTCCGACTTTCTCACACTTCCGGAGCTGCTCGCATCTTTCGGACAACTTGGCTACGACGTGGTTGAGATGGTGCTGGCTGACCAGGACAGCTGGGACAGATACGAGGCAGCCAAATGGCTCACCATGCGCCGATGGCTTGAAGCCAATCCCGACGACGAGTTTGCGAAGGAGGTTCGCGCCCAACTGACCTCTGAGCCGGTGCGCTACGCCGCTTACACGCGTGAATACCTGGGCTGGGGGGTGTTCGCGCTGATGGCACGCTAAGATTGATATCTGCAATCCGGCAGAACGCTTTTCAGGCCGGGGTTGTTAAGCGATTAAAATTTGTCATTTTGACAGCCAGAAGAAAAAATCAAGGTATACTACCCGGAATGATATAGAAAACCCCGGTGCCAGCTAACCATCCGCAAACCACCTGACCCGGCACTGTTTTATTGCAAAACACACAGAAGGCTCGAGGAACTGGCCATGTCTGATACCGGCAGAGAAATAGAGGAACTACGCAGCAGCAATCAGGCCCTGCTTGAACGGGTTGCTGAACTGGAGCACCGGCTGCACAAGGCCGAACTGGCCGAGCAGTGTGTCCAGAACCTGAACAAGACAATCGAAGAACTGAAGGTCAACAAGACCCGCTACCGGCAACTGGCCGGGCTGCTGCGGATGATGTGCGACAATGTGCCGGACATGATCTGGGCCAAGGACATGGATAACCGTTATATCTTCGCCAACAAGGCGATCTGCCGTGATCTGCTGGGGGCAGCAGATACGGACGAGCCCATCGGCAATGACGACCTGTTTTTTGCCACGCGAGAACGCAGCATGCACAAGGATAATCCGCTGTGGCATACCTTTGGCGAAATATGCATTGATAGTGATGCCGCCACCATCAAAAGCGGATTGGCCCAACAGTTTGATGAATTCGGCAATGTGCGGGGCAAGTTTCTGTTCCTGGATGTACATAAGGCCCCGTTTTTGAACGAAAATGGTGAGGTGATCGGCACTGTCGGCTCTGCCAGGGATGTGACCAGGGCACGCCAGGCAGAGCAAGCCCTGAAGGATAGTCGCCAAAAACTGACCATGGCAATGGAGCTGGCCAACCTCTCCTACTGGGAATATGATCTGTCCAAACGACAGTTTCTGCTGGACGAGCGTTTCTACCAGCAGCACGCCACCAACGCTGAACAGGAAGGCGGGCTGATGATGACGCCCCGCGAGTACATCAGCCGCTTTGTCCACCCGGATGACCGCACCAGAATCCTGCGCTCCATGGAAGGTGCCCTGGAACCCTTTCCCGGTGACGATATCCTGGAAGAGGAATACCGCATTATTCGCCGTGACGGAGAAGTGCGCCATATCCTGACCCGCACCTGGCTGGACCGTGATGGGCAGGGCCGAACCCTGCGCTTATTCGGCGCCAACCAGGACATCACCGAACGCAAGCGGATCGAAATCTCCCTGGCTGAAGCCAATTACCTGCTGCAAACCATCATCAACACCACGCCGATCAGGGTCTTCTGGAAAGACACCCAATCACTCTACCTGGGATGCAATCCGGCCTTTGCCAGAGACGCCGGTGTCGAACACCCCCGCGACATGATCGGCAAGGATGACAGCCATTTCTGCTGGAAGGATCAGGCTGAGAGATATCGGGCCGACGATCTGTTTGTCATGCAATCCGGACAGCCCAGGCTCTCGTATGATGAATGCCAGAACACCCCGGACGGCCAGCAGATCTGCCTGCGCACCTCCAAGGTGCCGCTGCGCAACATCGCCAACGAGATCATCGGCATACTGGGCGTATACGAGGACATCACCGAACGTGTCCAGGCCCAGACTGAAAAGGCGCGTCTTGAGGCACTCAACCAGCAGTTGCAGAAAAATGAAAGCCTGGGCCGCATGGCCGGCGCCATAGCCCACCACTTCAATAACAGACTACAGGCGGTTTTGGGCAATCTGGAACTGGCCCAGCTGGATATGCCCAATGATGCCTCAATAGAGGAAAACATCGCATCAGCCATCAACGAATGCTACCGCGCGGCTGAAATCAGCGGCATGATGCTGTCATACCTGGGCAGAAAGCCATTGCATCCAAAAACATACGACCTGTCCGATATCTGCCGCAATGGCCTGCCAATCATCCAGGCCACGCTGACGGAAGGCATCACACTGACCACCAGGCTTCCTGCCAAGGGGCCAATAATCCAGGCTGACGAAAAATTGATCCAGCAGGTGCTGATCAACCTGATTGTCAATGCCTGCGAGGCAAGCCGTGACGGACAAAACACCATCAGACTGGAAATCAGCAAGGCATCCCCCGAGATGATTCCCGAAGAGCATCGCTTTCCGATCGGTTGGCAACCGGAGAACCGGCTGTATGCCTGTATCAAGGTCAAGGACAACGGCCACGGGATCGCCAGAAAAAACATCAGCAACATCTTTGACCCGTTCTTTTCGGACAAGTTCACCGGCCGCGGGATGGGCCTTTCCGTGTCACTCGGCATTATCAGCGCCCATGGCGGAGGCATCTCGGTCAACAGCAAGGTCTCCCACGGCAGTACTTTCCGGGTCTACATTCCGGTGCTGGAATCCGAAACAGGAGACCAGCATGAATAAGGATCACCCGGCGACTGACAGGCAGTCAAGCACAAGCAAATATCCATTCAGGATGACATTGGCATGATTAAAAATCACATCAGACTATTGACCTGTATCGGCTGGGCGATAGCGGCAACCGCGATGTTCATCAGGCCGACCCATGCTGTGGAGGATATACCGACGACAACAGCCGGTCTGACTGAAATGGCCGACGCCATGGCCCTGGAGATGAAGCGTGATTATCCCGGCAGGATACTCTACCTGGACCGGGAGGATATGCGCAGCGAGCAGGACGGTGGGGTGTTCCCCTTTTCCGGTATGCTGGTAAATGAGCTGGAGCGTGCCCTGAGCCGGAATGGTTTCGGTTTCGAAAGCCGGGTCATAGATCGCGCGGACTACAGCCTGGGAGCCAGCTACCGACTGTCTGGCGACAGCGTGACCGTTTATCTCAAGGTCAGGGACATGCGCAGCGGGTCTGCCTATCGCAACCTGAAAGGCAATTTCCGCATCGCCCGGGACCGACTGCCGGCAGACAGTTTCAATGATTCCCTGGACAATCGTGTGTCCCGTCTGGCAACAAAGGTTGGCCGGGGCTGGTTGCGCGCCGCAGAACTGTCCGTGTTTGTTCCCCCGGTTGTTGAAGCGCGCAAACGGTATTCCAGCCCTTTTTCCGAATATGTGACCCGCAAGGTCAAAACCGTGCTGCCCAATGAGCGCGTTCTGCGGGTGATTGAAGAAAAACCGGCCATGCAGAAACTGATCAGAACCCGTTCGGTTTCAACGGACAGGGCTACCATCCAGACCGGTGACGCAGCAGTGGCCGGAGCAGATGCCGTGCTGGAAGGCAGCTATCTGCGCGGCAGCGATGCGGTCAGCCTGGTGCTCACGCTCAAGGATCTGAAAGGAGCGGTAATTGCCAGCGCTGAAGACACCATCCCGCTCCGTCTGATCCAGTTCAGCACCCGCAATGATGATGCCGAGACACTGGCCAGCATCGCCGATACCGAGCACGAGAGCGGAGGCGACACGGTCAGGATCAGCACGGTCAAGGGCGGCGCCTACCAGGTATTCCACGAGGGAGAAAGCGTCTGTTTCAGACTGCAGGTAGCCCGACCTCTCTATCTGTACGTTTACGACATCAATCCCCAAGGGGATGTCAACCTGCTCTACCCCAAACCAGGCGAGCCGGAATCACCCAGACTGCCGGGCATCATCCACATGCTGCCGGAGGATAACGACAGCTGGGTGATCAAGGTTGAGCCGCCCTTCGGCACCGATGCGGTCAAGGTCTTTGCCAGCAACCAGAGGCTGCCGCTACCGAAGATCAGCAGCAGGGTCGCCTCGCGCAGTTTTGAGGGCAGCACCCGCAGCCTCAAGCGGGTGGACCAGATCCAGAAGGCACTGGCTTTACAACCCGAGATCAATGGCCGGGATCTGGTGGACTACTACAAAGGGCTTGCCGCCAGCTCCAAATCTCTGTTATTTGAATCCACTGTCTATATCGAAACCAGGGCAAGATAACCGCATGCAACCATACATTTTTGAGCAGACCCAGTTCCTGCCCGCACCGATTGACGATGTGTGGGACTTTATCGCCAATCCGCGCAACCTGCCGCGCATTACGCCACCGGCGGCCGATTTTCACTTCCTGTCCGAACAACCGGAAGAGGTTTACGCCGGCATGATCGTCTGCTACTCGCTCAAACCGCTGTTCGGTATCCGGGTCAACTGGACAGCCGAGATTACCCACCTGAGAAGGCCCTATTTTTTTGCGGATGAACAGCGCTTCGGCCCTTACCGGTTCTGGCACCATCAGCACATCCTCAAAGAAGTGGAAGGCGGGGTGGAGATGCGGGACATCGTTCACTACCTGTTGCCCCATATCCAGTTTACAGGCATCGTGAACCGGTTTATTGTGGCGCCCAGGCTCAGGCGCATCTTTGATTTCCGGCGCCAGGCGCTGCAAAAGATATTCAAACCGCATGCGGATCTGCCATCCGGATGTTCAAGCAGGTAGCAGCTTTACACTCCACAATGCAGACATTTTTCAGGGAGGAGCTATATGAAGAAACTTGCAATCCTGACCAGCGGGGGTGATTCCTCCGGCATGAATGCGGTCATACGCGCAGCAGCCCGCACCGCCATTTCCCACAACATCGAGATGATCGGCTATCGCAAGGGCTTTGCCGGCCTGATTGCCAACGATTATATCGAGCTTGACACCAGGGCTGTTTCCGGGGTGCTCCAGCGGGGCGGCACCTTTCTGCAATCAGCCCGTTCGGCCGAATTCCGTACCGATGCGGGGCTGAAGAAGGCACTCGACAACCTGCTCAAGGAAGGGGTGGACGGACTGATCGTCATCGGCGGCGACGGTTCGCTCAAAGGCGCCCTTGCGCTGGACAAGGCTGGATTTCCGGTAATCGGCATCCCTGCCAGCATAGACAACGACATCTGCTATACCGATATGTCCCTGGGGGTCGACACGGCCCTGAACAACATCCTTTACGCAGTCGACTGCATCAAGGACACGGCCAGTTCCCACGACCGCGCCTTTATCGTCGAAGTCATGGGTCGCAACTCCGGATACCTGGCCACCACCAGCGCTATTGCCACCGGGGCGGAATTCGCCATCGTGCCGGAGGTCAGGCAGGATCTGGGCGACATGTGCAACCAGCTCCGCAAACGCTACGAAGAAGGGCGCACCAACGCACTGATCATCATGGCTGAAGGGGCCGGCAAGGCCGAGGAAGTGGCCGACATCATCAAGGACGTGGTCGGTTTTGAAACCCGTGTCACGGTACTGGGTCATTACCAGCGCGGCGGCGCGCCATCCGTGTTTGATCGCCTGCTGGGCAGCCGTTTCGGCCGCAAGGCCGTGGAACTGCTGCTGTCCGGATCCAAGGGGGTCATGATCGGGCTTTCTGCCAACATGCTCAGCACCACCCTGCTTGAAATGGTGGCCAAAGGGGGCCAGAAGCAGCTCAACGAAGACATGGTCCGCATGGCCGATATCCTGGTGATCTGACATGACGCAACTGGCATTCAAATGGGCGCTTAACTGCGCGGCCCTGTTCCTTGTCACCCGTCTTTTACCTGGCATCCATATCGAGCATTTTTCTGACCTGCTGCTGGCGACCGTGGTGATTGCCTTTCTGAATACATTTTTAAGACCGGCCATCATCCTGCTAACCTTGCCGGTCACGGTGCTTACACTGGGGCTGTTCACCCTGGTGATCAACGGCGCCATGTTCTATCTGGCCGGACAGATATTGAGCGGCTTCCAGATCGCCACCTTCGGTACCGCGCTGCTGGCCGCCCTGCTCTTCAGCATCTTCAGTTTCGCGCTTAACATGATTTTCAAGCCGCTCCAAAACGCCTGAAGCACCGGGTTTTGACAGCCAGGGCATTTATGGCCTATATTGCCTTGACTGCCACAAAACACAGGTCTGCATAAATCCGATATGAAGAGGTGTAAAATGATCTCCGTAATGCTTAAACGTTCACTGGCCACAGGTCTGCTGTTTGCAATGACCGCCATTACAGGCTGCAGCACCGTCGATCAGAGCATCATGCTGCGTTACAGCTCCGCCGCCCCTGCGCCGGTCAGCCACAGCGGTGAAATCGTCATCACCAGGACAGATCCCCAGCAGACAAGGAAGGCTACCGGTGACTGGGTTGTAGGTTCCTTCAATAACGTGTACGGCGTGCGTCAGGCCGATGTTATTTCCGGCAAGGGCATCGCCGACTGGATCAGCGAAGCCCTGCTGCTGGAACTGAAACAGGCCGGCTATACTGCCCGGATGGTCCCCGCCCTTCCCAAGGATGCCCGCTACGGCATCCATCTATCCGAGATCAATGCCTTTCTGAATGTTAACAAAGGCACGGTCAGTTCGGACACAAAGCATGAACTCAAGTTCAACGTGGACCTGTTTCTGAACGGCACCAGGGTCAAATCCTTCACCGTGGCCTCAAGGGACAAACAGACCGTGCCACTGAGCATCTCCCAGGAAAAAATGGAACAGATCATGCTCAAGTCGCTGCAGGATGCCATGCAGCAGCTGATGCCAGAGATCACGGCCCTGACCGCCCGCAAGTGAACCACCCGCCGTTGCAGACACGTCTGCTGGAGGCCATCCGCAAACAGCGGCTGATATCACCGGGGGCAACCATCATCCTGGCGCTCTCCGGCGGGGCAGACTCATGCGCCCTGCTGGACATGCTTGTCCGTCAGAAAACGTTTCCACTCCACATCATCGTCGCCCATTTGAATCACTGTCTGCGTGATGCCGAGTCCGATGCCGACGAATTGTTCGCACGCGGGCTGGCGGAACGCTACAGCCTGCCGTTCGAATCACGGCGGGTTGACGTGCGGGAGCTGGCCCGCAATGGCGGACTCAACCTGGAGGACGCCGGACGGCGCGCCCGATTGGCATTTCTGGAGAAAGTAAGGCAAGAATACGACGCCGAATCAATTGCCCTCGCCCACCACGCCGACGACCAGGCAGAAACGCTGCTGATGCGACTGATGCGCGGATCCGGCCTGTCCGGGCTGTCCGGCATGGCCTGGCGCTGCAACCACCGCATCCGACCCATGCTGGCCATCACGCGCCATGAGATCCTGGACTACCTGAAAAATATGCGGCTTGAATACCGTGAAGACAGCAGCAACCAAAACTGCGCCTTCCTGCGCAACCGCATCCGCCATGAACTGCTGCCGCTGCTGGAGACATACAACCCCGCCATTAGCAGCAATCTGGCTGCAACCGCTGAACTGCTGACCGGCGAGGACGACCTGCTCTCCGATCTGACCGAAGAAAAATTCAGCCGGCTGGCCGCCCGGGATAAGGGCTGGGTCAGCTTTCAGATCAAAGAACTGCTCGCACAGCACCCGGCCCTGCAGCGACGCCTGATCCGGCGCTCCGTTTCCGAACTGACCGGCAGCCTGCAACAGATTGCACAGATTCATATCAACCAGACACTGGAACTTGCCGGCGGCAGCGGGCCCAACAGCAGCATCGATCTGCCCGGCCAGCTGAGGGTGCGCCGTGAATATGATGTGATCAAAATTGACGGCAGCAATCATCACCACACGGAAACCGATCAACCGCCAACTGTCATAATTGACGGCCCCGGCTGCTACCCGCTCTGGGACGGCATGGTGCTGGAGGTATCCCTGTTGGCCCCTCCGGACGACATCCTCAGCACCCCCCGCAACTGCGCATGGCTCGATCCGGCAAAGGCAGCCTTTCCCTGGCTGGCACGCAGCTTCCGACCCGGCGACCGGATCAGGCCAATGGGCATGCAGGGCAGCAGAAAGGTCAAGGAGCTCTTCATCGACAGCAAGCTCCCGTCCTGGCAAAGACGCCGGGTGCCTCTACTTTTCAGCGCCGACAACCTGCTATGGGCAGCGGGATTGCGCCTGTCGGCTGATGCCGCACTCCTGCCGGGACAGGCAACCGCCCTGTTTACAAAAATCAAGGGGCTGCCCCCATTCGACGCCAGTGCGCCGGCCAGGTATTGACCCGCCCCACACACGTATGGCAACGCATTCCATAAGTCAATTCACTTGTGCAAACAGCCGCTTCTGTGTTATCAATGACGTTTCAAAACCCATGCAATTGCACACTTCACAACGGGGGTAACCGTGAATCAGTTCTACAAGAACATCTCTCTCTGGCTGGTAATCAGCCTGATGATGATCCTGCTGTTCAATATGTTCAACAAGCCGCGCACCATGCCGGAAAAACTCAACTTCACCGAATTCATCTCCCAGGTGGAGGCCGGCAGGATCACCGCCGTCACGATCCAGGGCAACGACATCTATGGTAAATACGAAGGCAAGGACGGCAAGGAGTTTCATAGCTACAAGCCGGTCTCCGATGCGGATCTGACCAAAAAGCTGATCGACAAAAAGGTCACCATCACCGCCAAGCCGGATGAGGAAAAGTTTTCCTGGCTTTCCCTGCTGGTTTCATGGTTCCCCTTCATTCTGCTGATCGGTGTCTGGATCTTTTTCATGCGCCAGATGCAGTCCGGCGGCGGCAAGGCCATGTCCTTCGGCAAGAGCCGCGCCAAACTGCTGACTGAAAACCAGGTCAAGATCACCTTCGAGGATGTGGCCGGCATCGAGGAGGCCAAGGAAGAACTGCATGAAATCATCTCCTTCCTGAAGGATCCAAAAAAATTCACCAAGCTGGGCGGCAAAATCCCCAAGGGCGTGCTATTGATGGGCCCCCCGGGCACAGGCAAGACCCTGCTGGCCCGCGCCATAGCCGGTGAGGCGGGCGTGCCGTTTTTCTCCATATCCGGCTCAGACTTCGTCGAGATGTTCGTAGGTGTCGGAGCCAGCCGCGTACGCGACCTGTTCATGCAGGGCAAAAAAAACGCCCCCTGCATCATCTTCATTGACGAGATCGATGCTGTGGGCCGCCATCGCGGTGCCGGACTGGGGGGCGGCCATGACGAACGCGAGCAGACACTCAACCAGCTGCTGGTCGAGATGGACGGTTTCGAATCCAACGAAGGCGTGATCCTGATTGCCGCCACCAACCGCCCGGACGTGCTTGACCCTGCCCTGCTGCGACCTGGCAGGTTTGACCGTCAGGTAGTCGTGCCCCGTCCCGACGTAAAGGGACGCGAGATGATCCTCGGCGTACATGCCAAAAAACTGCCGCTTGGGCCGGATGTCAATCTGGAAGTCATCGCCAAGGGCACCCCGGGATTCTCCGGTGCCGATCTGGCCAACGTGGTCAATGAGGCCGCACTTTTGGCCGCCCGTCTGGACAAAAGTGTGGTCGAGGCGATCGATTTTGACAACGCCAAGGACAAGGTGCTGATGGGTGTGGAAAGGCGCAGCATGGTCATCTCCGATGAAGAGAAGAAAAGCACCGCCTACCACGAGGCCGGACATACCCTGGTGGCCATCAAGACCCCCGGTTCCGACCCGGTGCACAAGGTATCCATCATCCCGCGCGGCCGGGCGCTGGGTATGACCATGCAGCTGCCGATCGAGGACAAGCACAGCTATTCACGCGAAGTGCTGCTCGGCAGGATCGCCGTACTGATGGGCGGCCGCGCCGCCGAGGATCTGATTTTCAACACATTTACCACCGGCGCCGGAAATGATATCGAACGGGCCACGGAAATGGCGCGCAAGATGGTCTGCGAATGGGGCATGAGCGATAAAATGGGGCCGCTGGCCTTTGGCAAGAAGGACGAACAGATCTTTCTGGGCCGCGAGATGGCCACCCACAAAAACTACAGCGAAGCCACCGCGGTGGAGATCGACACCGAGATCAGGAAGGTCGTGGAGGAAAGCTACCAGCGCGCCATCAACATCTTGCGCGACAACATCAGCGACCTGCACAACATCTCGCTTTGCCTGATCGAGAAGGAAAATCTGACCGGTGCAGAGGTTGATGAGATTATCTCAAGCGGTGCGCCGATCTACGCCCTGAAGGCCCTCAAGGCGGCTGAGGCAGCAGAAGTAACAGCGGGACTGGAGCAGACTCAGGAACAGCATACCGACATCCAGGCCTAGCCCATGGGCAATTTTGCGGCAAGAACACTGTTGATCCGTTCTCCGTTCGAAGCAAGGCAGGAGCTGCAAAGGATCGGTGTCGATCCGGCCGGCATCGCCCGCATGTCACCCAAGATGGAGCATTACTGCCTGAAGCTGTGCGGACTGCAGTGCCGCCAGGCCAACATAGTCAAGCAGGAGATGCTGGCCCTGGGCGGGGACGCGGCAGTGGCCCGCGGAACAGTGGCCTGCAGCATCGAAAGTACCGATGCGATCCTGATCGGCACCGCCAAACAGTTGCACAGGCTATGCATCAAACTGCGCCGTCAGCCATTCGGGCTTGCCGGCCTGGCAGCAGAGATCTCCGGACTGATGGCAAATACCCATGCTGGCGTGCGCATCTGGCAGACCTGCCAGCGTGAGATTTCGCTCAGCAGACCGCTTGTGATGGGGATCCTCAACATCACTCCCGACTCTTTTTCAGACGGCGGGACATTCCTGGATCACAGCAGGGCACTGGACTGGGCGCTGGAGATGATTGACCAGGGCGCCGACATCATCGACATCGGCGGTGAAAGCACCCGCCCCGGCGCCGCCACGGTCAGCGCAGAAGAGGAAATTCGTCGCACAGCCCCCGTCATCACGGCGATCAAGGCACGCACCGACTGTCCATTGTCGATTGACACCTGGAAGGGGGCTGTCGCACAGGCCGCCCTGGATGCCGGCGCGGAAATCGTCAACGACATCAGCGGGCTGACCTTTGATCCGCTGCTGGCCGATATTACGGCAAAACACAGGGCCGCCATCGTGCTGATGCATACCCGTGGCAAACCGGACACCATGCAGTCGAACACCAGCTATGACGACCTGATCGGCAGTATCTTCGCCGGATTGCAATATTCGGTGCAAGCAGCCCTGGATGCCGGCATTGCTCCGTCACAGATTGCCGTTGATCCGGGAATCGGGTTCGGTAAATCTGTCGAGGGCAACCTTGAAATCCTGAGGCGGCTGGGCGAGTTCTCAGGGCTCGGTTACCCCCTGCTGATCGGCGCATCCCGCAAGTCCTTCATCAGCCGCACACTGGGTAAACCAACCGACCAGTTACAGTTCGGCACAGCCGCTGCAACCGCCCTGGCAATTGCCAATGGTGCGTCCATCGTGCGGGTTCATGACGTGGCGGCCATGCGCGATGTGGCAGACATGGCCCATGCTGTTACGCACAACCTGGAGTCCGGACAGATCTGCTGAAGCGGTTACCGCCTTACTTGACCAACACGCACTGGAAAGAGGGACTGGATGCCGGACATGCTTGACAACCTGACACTGTTCGACATTTGTGACATCTTGATCATAGCTGTGCTGGTATATGTGTTCGCCCGGTTTCTGAGAAGGGAAGTTGCCACCCGCCTGCTGATTCTGCTGCTGATCTTCTTTACCATCTTTTACGCCTCGCATTTTTCCGGTCTGGTGTCCACCGCCCTGCTGTTTGACAGCATCTATTCCTCGGCATTGATTCTGATTGTGGTGATCCTGCAGAGCGACATCCGACGGGCCTTTCTGTCACTCGGCCGGCGCAAGCAGCCGGATGACAGCAGCAGGGATGACGACGGCAACACGATTGAGGAACTGATCAAGGCGGTTCAAGCTCTTTCCGCAAAACAGATCGGTGCGCTGATCGTAATTGAAAGGCACATCTCGCTGGATCATCTGGTGGAAATCGGCACCGAGATCGACGCCAAGGTCACCAGCGAACTGCTCAACTCGATCTTCCTGCCCTACTCACCCATTCATGACGGGGCCGTCATTATCCAACAGGGCAAGATCACCAAGGCCGGCTGCCTGCTGCCGCTTTCCAGCAACCCGGATATCGCCAAAAGCTTCGGAACGCGCCACCGCGCAGCCCTGGGACTGACAGAGCTGGTCGATGCGCTGGTGCTGGTTGTGTCCGAGGAAACCGGCAAGATATCCATGGTTCATGACAGCAAGATCAACTATGACGTGGATGCTTCAGAAATGCGGCGCATGCTGCGCAAGCCTCTGGAAATCAAACGCCGGACATCGGGAGGACAGTAACATGCTGCCGCGTATTGCCCTCAAGCTGTCGGCCCGCCTGACCTCCGGCGACACATTATTGAAGCTGCTCTGCCTGGCAGTTGCGCTGTGCATCTGGGGGGTGTCCCATATCAGGGGCCTAGCCACCCGCGAAGTAGTGCTGCCGATGCAGTTCAGCCAGCTACCGTCCGGCTTTCGGGCTGTGGCAACACCGGCCGCAGATCTACACATCGTGCTGTCAGGCCCGCTGCCGCAGATGCAGAGCTTCATCCGCGACACCCCCCGGGTTGTGCTCAGCCTGAAAGATGCTGCCGCACCGGGAGTGACCATTTTCAACCACCTGGACGCCCACCTTGATCTGCCTGACAAGGTGCGCGCAATCCGCATATCGCCCGCCTCAATCCGGGTGGAACTGGTCAGCAGCGGCGCAGCCGACCAGAAAAGCAAATAGCAAAGGAGTCATGTAACAATGAAAAAACTGTTTGGTACAGATGGGGTGCGCGGGGTAGCCAATGTCTACCCGATGACGACAGAAATGGCCATGCAACTGGGCCGTGCCGCCGCTTACATATTCAAGAGTTCCAGCAAGCACCGCCACAGGATCGTAATCGGCAAGGACACACGCCTGTCGGGATACATGTTGGAAAATGCACTGGTGGCCGGCATCTGCTCCATGGGGGTGGATGTACTACTGGTCGGCCCCCTGCCCACCCCCGGCATTGCCAACATCACATCCTCCATGCGGGCCGATGCGGGCGTAGTCATTTCCGCCTCACACAACCCCTTTCAGGACAACGGCATCAAATTCTTCTCTGCCGACGGTTTCAAGCTGCCGGACCAGATCGAACTGAAGATCGAAAAACTGATCGAGACCAACCATATCGATTCGCTGCGCCCGACCGCCAACGAAGTCGGCAAGGCCTTCCGCATCGATGACGCCACCGGCCGCTACATCGTATTTCTGAAAAACACCTTCCCGCAGGAAATGGACCTGTCCGGGCTGAAAATTGTGCTGGATTGTGCCAACGGCGCCGCCTACAAGGTTGCACCGGCCGTGTTTCGCGAGCTGGGCGCCGAGGTCATAACACTGGGCGTGAGTCCGGACGGCACCAATATCAATGCCGGCTGCGGGTCTCTGTATCCGGCGGTAATCAGCGAGGCGGTCAAGGAGCACCGCGCCGACATCGGTATCGCACTGGACGGCGACGCCGACCGCGTAATTGTCTGCGATGAGTTCGGCAACGAGGTGGACGGCGACCATATCATGGCCATCTGTGCCACGGACATGATCAAGCGCAAACTGCTCAAAAAGAAAACCCTGGTCACAACGGTAATGAGCAACATGGGACTGGACATCGCCATCCGCAATGCCGGCGGCAAGATCGTCAAGACCGCCGTAGGAGACCGCTATGTGGTCGAGGAGATGCGAAAGGGTGGATACAACCTGGGCGGCGAGCAATCCGGCCACATGATCTTTCTGGACTACAACACCACCGGAGACGGCATTCTCTCGGCACTGCAGCTTCTGGCCGTAATGCGCCGAGAGAATAAGGCCCTTTCCGAACTATCCGAAGTGATGATCGCGCTGCCGCAGGTGCTGGTCAATACAAGGGTTCGTGAAAAGGTCGATATCCTGACCCTGCCGGACGTGGCTGCCAAGGTCCGAGACGTGGAAGACAAGCTGGGCAACGAAGGTCGGGTGCTGATCCGTTATTCCGGGACCGAACCGCTGTTGCGGGTCATGCTGGAAGGCAAGGATACCTACGAAATCACAGGCTGGGCAAACGAGATTATCGAGCTGGTCAAAAAGCATATCGGAGAAAAGTAATGGCAAAACTGGGATTGAATGTGGATCATGTGGCTACCGTGCGCCAGGCTCGGGGCGGGGTCGAGCCGGATCCGATAACAGCCGCCGCACTGGGAGAGCTGGCGGGGGCCGAAGGCATTACCATCCACCTGCGCGAAGATCGCCGTCACATACAGGATCGTGACCTGGAACTCATGCGCCGCATGGTCAAGACCAAACTCAACCTGGAAATGGCCGCCACCCAGGAGATGGTGCGCATCGCCTTGAAGGTGAAACCGAATCAGGTCACGCTGGTACCTGAAAAGCGGCAGGAACTGACCACCGAGGGCGGTCTGGATGTGGTCCTCAACCTGAAGCTTGTCAGCGATGCGGTTAAAAAGCTGCGGGATGGCGGCATCGTGGTCAGCCTGTTTGTGGATCCCCATCAGGAACAGATCAAGGCTGCCAACAAGACCGGTGCCGACTATATTGAAATTCATACCGGCAGTTACGCTGAAGCGCGCAACTGGCAGGAGCAGACCCGGGAACTGGACAAGATCGATACGGCCATCAAGCTGGCCCGCAAGGTTGGCATGGGTGTCAACGCCGGACACGGCATCAACTATGTAAATATCAAGCCGCTGGCTGCGCTGGGCGGTATTGAGGAGTATAATATAGGTCATTCAATCATGGCGCGCGCCATCCTGGTCGGTCTGGACCGGGCGGTTCGGGACATGGTGGAACTGATCAAATACGCATGATTACAGGCATCGGCACCGACATAGTCTCCATCGCCCGTTTCCGGCGTTTCCAGGAGGAAGGCAACCAGGCGCTGCTGAATCGGCTGTTCACCGCGCAGGAGCAGTATTACTGCCTGGCCAAAAAGGCCAGCGCTGCCTCCTTTGCAGCCCGCTTCGCAGCCAAGGAGGCCTTCATGAAAGCACTTGGCACCGGACTGCGGGACGGCCTTTCCTGGCACGACATGGAAGTGATCAATGATCCGCTGGGCAAGCCCGAACTGTCACTGACCGGCAGGGCGCTGGAATTGTACAACGAACGGCAGCTGTCCACAGTGTTACTCTCCATTTCCCACGACGGCGATGCGGCCATAGCCATGGTCGTACTGGAGTCCAAATGAAAGCCGTATCAGCCCTGACAATGCAGGACATCGACCGCCAGACCATCACCGGCTGCGGCATATCCGGGCTGGAGTTGATGGAACAGGCCGGCACCCGCTGTGTCGAGGCGATCACAGCCCGCTTTGGCGCCGATTTCCACGGGGACATGTTAGTCATGGCCGGTAAAGGCAATAATGGCGGTGACGGTTTCGTAATCGCACGGCTGATGCTGGAGCTGGGCTGGCGGGTCACGGTCTGCCTGCTGGCAGACCGTTCGGAAACCCGTGGTGATGCGCTGGTTAACCTGACACGACTACCGGAAGAGTGGGTCATCTGCTGCCGTTCGGAGCACGAATTGCATCAGACAGTGGACGAGCGCCTTTGCCAGGCTGACCTGATCGTGGACGCCATCTTCGGCACCGGACTGAACACAACGGTCAGCGGTGTGCAGGCATGCGCCATCGCACTGATCAACGCCGCCGGCCGACCGGTATTGGCAGTCGACATACCATCCGGCGTGGATGCCACCAGCGGCGGCATCCTGGGCAGCGCCATCCGGGCCGACATGACCGTCACCTTTGCCTGTCCCAAACTGGGGCATGTCTTTTATCCTGGAGCAGAGCTGGCCGGACGCCTGACCGTTGCCGATATCGGCATCCCGGCCAGGATAGTGGAACAGACAGAAGGCTGCGAATGCCTTGATCGGACCTCCATACTGCCCCTGCTGAAACGCCGCGACCGGCTGTCCCACAAGGGGCGGCACGGACACTGCCTGATTGTGGCCGGTTCCCCGGGCAAAACCGGCGCGGCTGCCCTGTGTGCCAACAGCGCTGTACGCGCCGGTGCCGGACTGGTATCACTGGCCGTCCCCCAATCACTGAACAGCATCCTGGAAATCAAGACCACCGAAGCCATGACCATCCCCCTTGCGGATGACGGTCTGGGTCACATTACTGCTAACGCAGCCAGCCAGATTGAGTCCGCCATGGGCAACAAACAGGCCCTGGCCATCGGACCTGGCATCGGCAGGCACCCGGAAACCACCGCCCTGGCGCGCCGGCTGATGGTGACCGCAGACATGCCCATGGTGATTGATGCCGACGGCTTGAACGCCCTGGCAGTCGACCCGGCGCTGCTGCTGCACACCAGATCCGGATGTGTGATCCTGACCCCCCATCCGGGCGAGATGGCCCGCCTGACCGGCGAGATCACCCCCGGTGAAGGTCCGGAACGGATCGCCATGGCCAAACACTTCGCCGTCCGTTACGGGGTGTACCTGATACTGAAAGGGGCCCGCACCATTGTTGCCGCTCCGGACGGCAAGCTGGCCATCAACACCAGCGGCAACCCCGGCATGGCCGCAGGTGGTATGGGCGATGTGCTGACCGGCATCATCACAGCACTCTGCGGGCAGGGTTATTCCGCCTGGGACGCAGTCCGCCTGGGAGTTTTCATCCACGGCTTCAGCGCCGATCTGGTGGCCGGGGAAAAAGGAGAAATCGGCATCACAGCAACGGATGTGATCGAAAAACTGCCATACGCTTTCAAGAAACTTGGAACCGGCATGGGTGAACAGGAAACAGAGCAGTCTTTTGGTTTTACTGATCCCGCGTCCCGAGTCCCCAGTACCGGTTTTTAAAAAAAGGAGACAACCATGCAAACCATCGCCGATATCATGACTAAAGATGTTGTATCAGTTTCAAAAGACACCACCATTCGCGAGATTGCTGAGATATTCGAACAGCGCCGTTTCGGTAGCCTGCCGGTGATTGATGAAAACGGCAGTCTGATCGGTATCGTGACCGCTTCGGATCTGATCGAGCAGGGACGCAGCCTGCACATCCCCACTGTCATCTCCATCTTTGACTGGGTCATCCCGCTGGAAAGCGAAAAGAGCCTGGAGCGCGAACTGCAGCGCATGACTGCCCAGACCGTGGGTGAGATCCTGACCCCGGAGGTCGTGACGGTCTCCTCCACCGAACCGGTCAGCAAGGCAGCCGATGTGATGAGCTATCACAAGCTGCACGCCCTGCCGGTGGTGGACGACAACAAGCTGGTCGGAATGGTGGCGCGCATCGATATCATCAGGAACCTGATCCACAAGTGAGCCCGTTGTCCATCCAGACCCATTCTCCTGAGGAAACCGAGGCGCTGGGCAGCAGGCTTGGCAACGTGCTGCATCCGGGTGCTTTTCTCGCGCTCAGGGGAGAGCTGGGCGGCGGCAAGACCTGTTTCACACGCGGCATTGTCAGCGCGCTGGCCCCGGAAAGCAGTCACCTGGTGGCCAGCCCGACCTTTGCCATCATGAACGAATACCCCGGACGCACCCCCGTCTATCACTTCGACTTCTACCGGCTGGGCAGCGGTGACGAGATCATCGAGCTCGGTTTTGAGGATTACTTTCAGGGCAGCGGGGTCTGCGTGGCGGAGTGGTCGGAACGGCTGGGAGAACTGACCCCTGCCGACTGCCTGCTGATCCGCTTTGAACACAGCGGGGATGAAACGCGCACAATCGTTTTTGAGGCAACCGGACTGCAAAGCGCAGCCCTGATCGAGAAACTGGCCTACATCACAGGCCCGGAATAGTGCCCTGCCCCCTCTCAGGAACGGTTTGGCAGGCCACCACAAAGCCTCTAGATTGTTTGCTGAAATGTTTTGACTGGCGGTTTAATTATCTGTTATATAAATTCCACTTTTCTCGCATACCCATGCCGGTCTGTCCATGGCTGGCCCGGAATCACACCCCACAAGGAAGCGTAAGACTATGGCACTGATCGTCCAGAAGTACGGCGGCACCTCGGTCGGCACAACCGAGCGTATCAAAAATGTTGCCAAAAGAATCGCCCGCACCTACGACGAAGGTAATGACCTGATTGTGGTGGTATCAGCCATGTCAGGCGAAACCAACAAACTGGTCGCGCTGGCAAACGAGATCTGCGAGATCCCCGACGGCCGCGAATACGATACGGTTGTGGCAACCGGCGAGCAGGTCACCATCGGCCTGCTGGCAATGTGTCTCAAGTCCATGGGCTACAAGGCCCGCTCCTATCAGGGATGGCAGGTGCCGATCATTACCGACAGCACCGCCACCAAGGCCCGCATAGAAAGCATCGGCAGCGAAAATATCCGCGCGGACCTGGACAAAGGCACGATTGTGATCCTGGCCGGATTCCAGGGGGTTGACAAGCTGGGCAACGTGACCACACTGGGCCGTGGCGGTTCGGACACATCGGCAGTAGCTATCGCGGCGGCGCTCAAGGCGGATGTGTGCGAGATATACACCGATGTGGACGGGGTCTACACCACCGATCCCAACATGTGCAAAGATGCATGCAAGATGGACAGAATTTCCTATGACGAGATGCTGGAACTGGCCAGCCTGGGTGCAAAGGTGCTGCAGATCCGCTCGGTCGAATTCGCAAAAAAATACAACGTGGACGTGCATGTCCGCTCCAGTC